>Ga0163108_10003420_pt1 | contig 11276 bp, 12 predicted proteins | sample Fk1155metaG_FD_109644 | JGI IMG/M metagenome (GOLD analysis project Ga0163108, IMG submission 109644) | Marine microbial communities from the Central Pacific Ocean - Fk160115 155m metaG | ecosystem: Environmental > Aquatic > Marine > Oceanic > Photic zone | place: The Central Pacific Ocean...
GATGAGTGGATGAGGTCTCTCATAGAGGGAGACAGAAAGAAAAGATCTACATGGGCCTCCATTATCCGTAAGAGATTTGAAACTGGGTATCCCTATCTTTTTTTTACAGACACAGCCAATCACGCCGCGCCTCAGATTTATAAAGATAAGGGTTTAAAGATTAGCGCTTCTAACTTATGCAGCGAAATCTCCCTCAACTCTTCCCAAGAAGAATCTTTTGTTTGTTGTCTCTCCTCTTTAAATTTACTCGAATGGAATGAAATTGTAAAAACAGATGCCATTCAAACACTCATTTATTTTTTGGACGCGGTAATGGAGGAATATATTAATAAAACAAAAAATATTCCCTTCATGGAGGCTTCTCACAATTTTGCCAAAAACCAAAGGGCGTTAGGAGTGGGGGTGTTGGGCTGGCACTCATTCCTTCAAGATCAAATGATTGCATTTGAGAGCATGGAAGCAAAGTTCCTCAATACACAAATTCACCAAACCATCAGAGAAAGGTGTGACACGGCCACCAAAGAATTAGCCGTCTTACTAGGAGAGACAGAGTATCTCGATGGCTATGGGAGGAGAAATGTAACAACAATGGCAATTGCGCCCACCACCTCAAGTTCCTTTATATTGGGGCAGGTTTCTCCGTCAATTGAGCCATTAAATAGCAATTATTTTACTAAAGACCTAGCTAAAGGAAAGTTTACCTACAAGAATCCCTATTTAGAAAAACTTCTGGAAGAGAAAAAGAAAAATACACAAACCACTTGGAAATCTATTCTGCTTAAAGGGGGATCTGTGCAGCACCTGTCCTTCTTGACTTCCGAGGAAAAAGATGTATTTAAAACCTTCGGAGAGATATCTCAAAAGGAAATTGTAATCCAAGCTGCTCAACGACAAAAGTATATAGATCAAGGGCAAAGTCTAAACTTGATGATATCTCCCAAATGTCCCCCTCGACAGGCTAGTGAGCTTCTTGTTTTTGGGTGGGAACAAGGGATTAAGAGTTTTTATTATCAGCGGAGTGCTAACCCGAGCCAAGAGCTTGCTCGCTCTATTTTAAATTGTTCCTCTTGTGAAGGATAAGTGTAAATTAAACAGGATGAAGTCTAGTTTTTCAGATAAAATTTATAGTTGCCTCGCAGCTAAGGTAATTAAATTTAATGAAGAGAACACACCTAGGGTAACCCTAAATCAATTAATTAGGGTGTATAAAAGAGGGGAAAAAACCGCAACAGTTTTCTTCTCTTTCGACAAAAGCACCGCTCAGTGGGCGATGGCCCGAGTTAACATGTTTTTGAGGCTTAGTTCAGATCGCCTTGTTGCGGATTCTTATCGTTTTCAAGACCTAGATATATTCGAAGGGACAGACCGCACGTATTATCAAGAAGAATCGGAGCCCTTTTGGAATTTTTCTGAATTAGATTTTACCATGGCTCGCTCTGATCTCTTACTCGTTCACATTACGGACGAAGAGGCTGAGAATATATTTGCGCCCGCTTTAGTGGAAGAAGATTGATATAAACCTATAATCTCATACTACTGGTATGAAATGAAGGTTTTATTTATCTCGGATTTTACCCTCGATCAAAGAGAAGGGGGAGCGCAAGTTAGCAATTCTCTTATTGTGGAAAAGGGGAGAGAATTAGGCCATGAAATAGTTGAGCATAACCACACCTCTTCTATAATTGATTTTCTATCGTCCTACGACCTCATGGTCAGTTCTAATTTAGAGATGATTAGTCGCAATACACCAGAGAGACTTAATTATATACTAAAACACCCCAATCACATTAGACTAGAACACGACTCTTGTTCTTACTTAAGCAATAAAGACAGGGAAAATCTTTTTAATTCCTCAAGGCTGAACTTTTTTCTTTCTGAGTTTCATATTTCTTTTTTCAGGGATTTTTATGGCGATTTTTTCGAAAACGTAGAGATTGTCTATGACCCCATTGACGCTAATGTTTTTAAACCGCAGGACTGCGAAAAAATATATGATGTGGTTTACTGTGGATATTTACACCCCCTAAAAGGCCTAAATGATCTCGTTAAATTTGCCCAAACCAACCCTGATAGAGAAGTTAGTGTTTTTGGGTGGGGAGAATTAGATTGTGAAGCCTTTTTCAGCAGTTATTCTAATGTAACTTTTGGAGGAGCCAAAAAATATAAAGAAGTGGCAGAAATATTTCAACAATCCAAAGCCCTTTATCACAATCCCGTGGTAAACGAGCCCTTTTGTAGGATGATGGGGGAGGCTCTTCTTTGTGGAGTAGAAGAAATCATTGGAAATACCTCTAAAATAGGAGCCTATTTAGAACTTAAAAAGGTAGGGTATGAAAAATTTAGAGACGGATGCAATAACGCGGCTGATATTTTTTGGAAAAAGACAAAGGAAAGATCTCTGACATGTGTGATTTAATCTGTGGGACATATTTTAAGCACCAATGCCGCACTAGAATTAGTGATTACATTGACGAAAGGACTCCTATTTTTGATTATAAAGAATCAGAAGAGGGACATGAAAATTATGTTTTTTGTAAGCCAGAGTTTTTACAACTTTTGCACGACTCTAAGTTATTAAAAGACGGGCCTTTTACCCTAGTTACTCACAACTCAGATATTAATTTCACTGAGGAGTATGTGGAGGCCGTATTAGAATTCTTTCCTGAGATTGATCATTGGTATACCCAAAACTTGCTGTGGGAGCATCCCGAGGTTTCTCCCATACCTATTGGCATAGCCAATCCTAAGTGGTCTCATGGAAACCAAGATCGCTTCAAACAAATCATGGAGGAGGACAATGAAAAGGATAATTTATATTATGCCAACTTCAATATTTCTACCAACCCTCCAGAGAGAGTTAATTGTTACAAACAGTTATACATCGAGCCGTCAATTGATTATCCGAATGCAGCCTCCATTGAAGATCATGATAAGTTTGTAAATGAAACCCAAGAAGACTATTTAAGAAACATGTCGAAGTCTTTTTTCGTAGTTTCACCTGATGGCAACGGCAAAGATTGTCATAAAACATGGGAGGCTTTGTATATGAAAAGCATACCGATTGTTAAGAGGTGGTATGGTGCAGAAAGGTTTAAAAAACTAGGTATACCCATGCTAATTGTAGATGAGTGGTCTGAATTTAAAGATCTTTCTTTATCTGAAGAGGTATATAACGAGCTGTGGGGGAGTTTTAACGCCCTCTCTCTTAATTTTAACTTTTTTAAATAAAAATGGACACTGTTACCTTTGTTTTAAACACTTGGCAAAGACCGCATACGCTAAAAGAGCAACTCGATGCCCTCTCCGAGCAAACGATAAAGCCTAGCGAGCTGATGGTTTGGCAAAATCAACCCACAGACCCCAAGAATGCTTTTCACCTGCAAGACAACACGGGATCTATAAAAATTTCCCACAACAATTACAATTACGGAGTGTGGGCGAGATTCGCCTTTGCCTTAAATGCGAAGTCGGACTACATCTGCTTACTAGACGATGACACCATCCCAGGAATTAGGTGGACAGAAAACTGCATTAGCTCGATCAAAGAAGAAAACGGTCTTTATGGAACAGTGGGGGTTATCTTTAATGATACTGGTTATCAATCCTTTGAGAGATTTGGGTGGCCTAATCCAAACGATGAGAAAAAACAGGTAGATATAGTGGGTCATGCTTGGTTTTTTCATAGAGATCTATTGTCGGCTTTTTGGAGGGAAACCCGACCACCCCTTAACCACATCTGTGGAGAAGACGTTCATTTTTCTTATTCCATACAAAAATATTTAGGGCTTAATACCTATGTCCCTCCCCATCCCCGAGAAGAGTTAGAGTTATGGGGCAGTCAACCTAAGATGGCAATGGATTATGGAGTTGATAGCAATGCTATATCTGTTAATTCCAACGGTATTGACTTTGGCAAATCTTTGACTCACTATTATAACAAAGGATTTAAACTTTTGAATCTATAATGAAAATTTTACTTTGTTTCGGGACCAGACCTGAGTGGCTCAAAATTAAACCTTTAACAAAGGTTTTGGACAACTATGAACTTTTGTTTACAGGTCAACATCCTGATTTAATCAAAAACATAAAAACAAATTATCAGATTCACATAAAACATTCCACTAACCGACTCGATCAGATAATTAGCGATTGTCTAACTCAGTTTCCTGATGGAGACTTCGATGCAGTTTTAGTCCAAGGAGACACTGGGTCTTCTTTTGCGTGTGCACTAGCAGCTTTCCACAAGGAAAAGAAAATTATTTATTTAGAAGCGGGACTTAGAACCTATAACCTAGCACATCCCTACCCAGAGGAAGGCTACAGGCAGATGATAGCCAGACTATCGGACATAAATCTCTGTCCCACAAACATATCTAAAGACAACTTAATCTTAGAAAAAACAAGAGGAGAATCTTTTGTGGTAGGTAATACAGTCCTAGACAATTTACTTCCTTACAAGGAAAAATGTGAATACACCAACAAAATATTAGTAACCCTTCACAGGAGAGAAAACCATGAACTAATGCCCAAGTGGTTTAAAGAGGTAAATGAACTAGCCAAAGACAATCCTTCGGTAGAGTTTATTTTGCCGTTACATCCCAACCCTAACGTATGCTCTCACAAACACCTACTCTCTCACATTAATGTTATAGATCCTCTGTCTCATGATGCCTTGTTAGACATCCTAGCTAAATGCAAGCTAGTTATTAGTGACAGCGGAGGACTCCAAGAGGAGTGTAGCTTTTTAAACAAAAAAATTATAGTTTGCCGACAAACTACGGAAAGACCAGAAGGCAAGAGGTCGGGCCATTTAGTTATGTGTTCATCGCCCGAGAAACTCGCTGGAATTTTTGGAGACCTTATCAATAACTACAAGGTGGACTCTCCGTGTCCCTACGGGGACGGTCACTCATCTATAAAAATAGCCCCAATATTAAATGAAAGACTTTAGGGAAGACTTAATTGAAATCCGCCAAAAGCTGATGGAAAAACAACCCTTTGCTTTTTCTAAATACGCTGACGGAGAATATAAAATATTAAAAAACGAAGGCATAACAAATTGTGACAACTGGACCTTCTCTCCTGAAAAACACAAAAAAGAACAGTCTCTTTTATTAGAGTCTTTTAAATATAACCATGAGGATTATATTGTAGGTATTAGTTGCCCCTGTTGTCAACCCATGGAACATGTCCAATGGATGAGAGATACTGCTACAACAAAAAATTTAACTTGGGCCAATTTATTTGTCAACAGCAACTATGATTATTTTATGAGTGATATCATTCCAGTTTTTAAGAATTGGGACGGAGAGCGCTTTTTGTTCGCGAATGAAGAGGGAAGGACTAAAACCCTTCCTTTCGAGGTCACCAAATATTTTGGCCTTAATATGAAGGCATGGCAAGAACCTTTCCTCTCTCACTGGATAAGTATCGGAGAAAAAAGAGCGAAAGAAGCGAAGGGGGCTTTATTTCTATTTGCGGGGGGTCCATTGGGTAACATATTAAGTTATAAATTGCACAAAACTAACCCCGACAATACCTATATTGACATAGGTTCTACTATTAACCCATGGGTTGTCGGCAAGAACAGAGATTACCATTACGGCAGCAATTATAGAACTCAAAAATGCAGTTGGGATCAAAAAACGGGTTTAGATTTTTCTGTGTTCACAGGTGGTTGGTCCTACATGGCTGAAGAGATGAGTAACGCAGTCTCTCTCCTACCTGACCAAAAATCATTAGATGTTATGGAATTTGGATGCGGTGACAGCTCTATCAAATTATTTAACTTACTAAGTAATAAATGGAGCGTTCAATATGAAGCGTTTGAATCTAATCCAGATTATATTATTAATCACGCGGGGATTCATTGCCTTCACTACGATGAGCAGCAGCTTGAGAGTTTAGATATTGGAAACAAAAAATACGATTTTATATTGATCGATGGGCCGAATGGAGCTTTACGCAAACACTGGTATTCCAAAATCACCGATAACGTCAAAAGCGGGACCGTTATACTAATAGATGATTGGTGCCACTTTCAAGAATTTGAGGATGCACTCGTCAATGACTTTGGATCTAAAATTAAATATGAAGTTATAGAAACCAGAAAAGAATTCGATCCAAATTCAGCACCACATTTAGGATATAAAAGCTGGAAAATAGTAAAAGTTTTATGATTACGAATACGGTTTACTCCCATAGCACCTACTTTGATGTGCTAGAGATTTTTTTGGAGCGCTGGGATTTATTTTATGGCGCAGAGATAAACATCTTCGCAGACGAAAAATATAAAGACTATAACACCATTATCTATGATGACAAGCTAAACTATACCGACAGGCTAATACAGTGCCTAGAAAACACAAACTGCGACATATTTCTGTATCAGCATGAAGACATGTTTTTGTATGACGAGCCTGATTCTAAAAAACTAAAGGACTATGAAAAGATATTAATGGATACTGACAATTCCTTTATTAGATTGACCAAAGCTGGTGCCTGTAAATTTTCGAAAAGCGATCTAAACGAAACCTTATTAAATATCTCCAAAGACTCAGAAAACTTTTTTGCTGTTCAATCTACACTCTGGAAAAAGGCCGATTTAATTAAATTCTTAAAAGCGGCAGGATCTTTAAGCATATGGGATCTTGAGTGGACATCTCCGACCATAAATATAAAAGCGTCTTTGTCGGGGTTATCTCATTTTGATAACGAGCCTCCAAGGGGAGGGCATTTCGATTCAAACATGTGGCCCTATGTTGCCACAGCCATAAATAAAGGAAAGTGGAATTTTGGAGAGTATGAAAAGGAGTTTTCTGAAATAGATAAGGTTTTAAGCAACAAAAGACCAAGATATTAAGATGAAAGAGTGGTGTGTTGTTGTGCAAGGCCCATCTGACCGCGTATCAGAAATAAAAAAGTCAACTCAGGGATACAAAACCATCTTCTCTACATGGGTGGGTGACGAGGCTAAGTATTCTAAGGATGATGACGTTATTTTTAACGAAAAGCCCAAGGAAGTGGGGATTGGAAATCTGTTTTATCAGCAGACAACAACAATGAACGGGCTCCTAAGAGCCCAAAAACTAGGTTTCGAAAATATCTTTAAAACAAGAAGCGATTTCATACCCACAGACATAAACGAGTTGATTAGGAGTTTCACCTACAAATTGAATTTATTCTTTTGGCACGATTATACTGGCGGTTATATTTGTGATTATTTAATGGCTGGGAAAACAGAGTTAATGATAAGTTTATGGAAAAGAAAGAGTGACGAAGGCTACACATTTGCAGAACGGATGATAACCGAGAATTTTTTTGAGATGGGTCTAAAGGAAGATGATTTTGCATTTTTCTTGAATAAGCTGAATCAAAAAAATGATATCTTTTGGACAAAATACGATAAATTTTTATCATCCTACAAGTCAGACGAGTTAGCCCTTGATTTCATAAAATGACCACTAATTATAATAAAAATGCGTTCGCTTCGAACGGCGAAAGAAGGTATAGCAATTGGGAAGGGACAGTATTGAGCTACACTTTCGATTTTGTTAAAAACATCGAAAACAAAGTAGATCTAGAATCGGTAAATCACATTCTAGACATTGGCTCTAGAGATGCGTGTCAAAGTCTAGAGCTGTCGGATTGGTTCCCCAATTCCACGATACATTGTTTTGAACCAGTTCCTGAAACAGCAAATTGGTGCCGAGGTAACATCAAAGACAAAGAAAATATTCTGTTTTATCAAAAAGCTATTGGATCTATTGATGGTAGTGTTAAGTTCCACAAGGTAGTTAATGGGAACATAGGAGCTAGCTCTTTATACCGCACCAACAGCGAACATCACCACGGACGGACTTGGGCGCAAGAAGAAATTGAAGTCCAATGTGTTAGGGGAGACTCCTTTCTAAAAGAAAACGCCATAAGCCAAATTGATTTGATATGGATGGATGTGCAGGGAGCCGAAATAGAGGTTTTGGACAGCTTCGGGAGCAACTTGGAAAATATAAAAGCCATTCATTCTGAGGTTGGTTTGGACAAAATATACGAAAAGTCAACAGTAAAAAGGGAATTAATAAATTTCATGGAGGAGAAGGGATTTCTGGTCGAATGTTGTTTGCCAAACGAGCTGGGGATAGAAGAAGACATTGTGTTTATAAACAAAAAATTTCTATTGCAATGAAAATCGCTTTTTGCATATCAGGCTTATTTAAGCCAAGCACCACATATTCCGCAGCGTATCAAAATGAATTTGCATATTTAACTCGGAAGATAAAAAAATATAACGCCGATACGTTTATATATTCTTTTTCTAAAGAAATTGAATCTGAAGTTGTTGATATTTTCAAGCCAAAAAGCTTTAAGTTCGGGGCGCAGAAAGAATTTGCAGACAAAACAGCCAACATAAACAGTATATTAGATAAAGAAACCGCGAAAAGAGTTTTCAGTATGTTCTATTCCAGAAAAAGGGTTTGTGAGCTAAGAAAGGAATTTGAGAAAACGAACAACGTGAACTATGATGTAGTTGTTCTGTGTAGGCCAGATCTAGGCTACGTAGACACCGAAAATTTTGAAATTCCAGATTTACATCAAATAGACACTGACTATCTACACGCGATGTATTGGGATCAGTTTAACGCGGGAATGGCAGACTGGTTTTTTATTTCCAATCCCAGCAATATTGATTTTCTGTCGGAAATTTATGACAAGCTTCCGTTATACTTGGGTGAAAACAGTGAATATAAAAAATCCATTACCACTGGATTTCCATATAGCAATTCAGATAGTAGATTTTCTCAAGAGATATTCAAGAAATCTCCTCGACACTCTGAAAGAATAGACGAAATACACATGCTAAACCAACATGTCTTGCTAAAACACTACTTATTGGAGAACAAGAAATTTTCTTTAGACTTTTTAAAATTTTCCGATCATTAACATGGATGATGAAATAACATTAAGCAACATCGAGCTGTCCCGAGTTTCCCAAGATTTATACGACACTTTCAATAAGTTCATCTTGAGTGATGATAGAAGGCTATTCAATAAGCTCGTCTCAAGGGTTTTATTATATAATGAAGTCAAGGACATCCCAGGCGATATAGTTGAATGTGGTGTTTTTAAAGGGACGGGGCTGTATACATTCTTAAAACTAAGAAGTATCTTTAACCCTAATTCATCAAAAAAAATCATAGGATTTGATTTTTTTAACACTAAAGAGTTAATAGATTCCATTTCCAACGAAATAGATAAAAATACAATGGATGTTCTTTTTTCTGAAAGGGGCTTCCAGCACGAAGTTTCATTTAAAGAAAACCTTTCCGATCAAATACACAGCCATGGATTTGTAGAGTCTGATTTCATGTTAGTAGAAGGGGATATTTCTTTAACAACAAAAGAATTTTCAGAAAAAAATCCTGGCCTTAAGATATCTCTCTTGTATATGGATGTCGATTTAGAAATCCCTACCTATAATGCATTAAACAGCTTTTGGGACAATATGACAAAAGGTGCATTAATTGTTTTTGATGAATACGCTTACCACAAATGGAGCGAGTCAAAAGGTGTTGATAAGTTTATTAAAGAAAAAAATTTAGAAATAAAGTGCTTAAATTATTTGTGCCCGACAGCCTATATAAAAAAGTATGATTAATGCTGTTATATTTGACTTAGATGGTGTGTTGGTGAAGACCAAACACATTCATTTTGATGCTCTAAATGAGGCGCTGGCCGAGATTAACCCAAAATTCTGCATAAACAGGTCCGACCACTTAAATATTTTTGACGGTCTAAAGACCCGAGACAAGCTAAATATTCTTAGCGATTCTTTTGGCTTACCACGGCACACTCACGATGAGATATGGGAAACCAAACAGAAAATTACCTCCGAAAAACTCTCCACCATTAAACCTGATTCAAAATTAATTGAGGTTTTTACTTGGTTGCGCTCTCGCAATATAAAAATGGCATGTTGCTCAAACGCTATCCGAAAATCCGTTTATGGTATGCTTTGTCGTGCTGGCCTAATTCAATTCTTTGATTATATTTCATCTAATGAAGATGTAGAGAATTCAAAACCTCATCCCCAAATGTATTGGGATGCAATGTCGGGCTTTAAAATAAACCCCGAAAACGCCCTAATCATTGAAGATTCGCCCAATGGTTTATTGGCGGCTCAACGCAGCGGGGCCAACGTGTGGAGGGTAAAGAGCCCACAAGAAATAACAATAAAAAACCTAACATCACATTTAGAGGGGAACAAGAAACTTATGACCACTCGGTGGCAAGATTCCAATTTAAACGTCCTAATCCCCATGGCGGGTGCGGGTAGTCGGTTCCAAGCCGCAGGGTATACCTTTCCCAAGCCATTAATCGAAGTTAGGGGACAGCCCATGATCCAAACAGTGGTTGAAAACCTTAATTGCGAAAGCCCCCACACTTTTATTGTCCAAAAATCTCACCGCAACAAATATAATCTAGACACCCTTCTGAATTTGATTTCCCCCGACTGCCACATTATAGAAGCAGATGGGATAACTGAGGGGGCTGCTTGCACTACACTTTTAAGCAAAGATATTATTAATAACGATCAACCTCTTTTGATTGCCAATTCAGATCAATATGTAGATTGGGACACTAGCGAGTTTTTGTATAAAATGCAGGAACAAGATGCCGATGCTGGGATTCTCACCTTTAAGTCAACCCACCCCAAATGGTCTTTCGCCAAAGTTGACGATAACGGTAGTGTTATCGAAGTAGCAGAGAAGAACCCCATCTCTGATATAGCTACGGTTGGTATTTATTACTGGAAAAAGGGTTCTGATTACGTTAAATATGCAGAGCAAATGATAGAAAAAAACATAAGACACAACAATGAGTTTTATGTGTGTCCTGTTTTCAATGAGGCCATTAAAGACGGCAAAGTAGTTAAAACTTTCGATATAGAAAAGATGTGGGGTTTAGGAACTCCTGAGGATTTAGATTTTTTCTTAAAGAGCAATTAGATTTATGACTTTCTTAATTCCCTGCGCGGGTTTAGGCACCAGATTCCACTCTGACACTCCCAAGCCTCTTATCGAGGTTCTAGAAGGCCGTCCCATGCTTGAGCTTGTCTTAGAAAACTTGAGACAGCAGAAGGATCATCGCTTTATCTGTTGTATTTTGAAGGAACACGATCTCAAATTCGACCTTTCCCAAGAAATTAAAAAGTTTGCTCCCTACATAGATATTTGTATTGTGGAAAAACTAAGGGATGGCCCAGCTTCTACTTGCTA
>Ga0163108_10003421_pt1 | contig 11273 bp, 11 predicted proteins | sample Fk1155metaG_FD_109644 | JGI IMG/M metagenome (GOLD analysis project Ga0163108, IMG submission 109644) | Marine microbial communities from the Central Pacific Ocean - Fk160115 155m metaG | ecosystem: Environmental > Aquatic > Marine > Oceanic > Photic zone | place: The Central Pacific Ocean...
CAGCGAAAAAGATACTCAAAAACTCCAAACTACAATAGATGACATTTCTGGAGTTATAAAATCTCACGATTTACGAACCAGAAAAATAGGTGAAGGGATACTAATGGATGTCCATATTCAGGTAGATAGTGACCTAACTGTAACCGAGGGACATGAAGTAGGTGAAAGAGTTCGCAGGCAATTAATTAAAAACTATCCAAACACTCAAGATGTTCTGGTTCATGTGGACAGTTATGACGACAGTAAAGTAGAGACGATTTATAATATTTCTCGGAATGATGTCGAAATACTGCTTACTCCAATACTTGCTAATACTGAGAATACGCTTAAAAAAACACAACTGCGACTACACTATCTTCAAGGGAAAAATATTGTAGAACTTTATTTACATGGAGACTCTACAAAAACAATTTCCGAAATCGATACTTGCCTTAAGGACGTTAAAAGAAATCTTTTAAAAAATAAACATATAGATGGTGTTAAATTATATTTGGAGGTTGAGTCAAATAGTGATTACTTAACAAAGTAAGTATCCTTATCAGAAAAAACCGGAGGACTGTGGAAATTGAGCATACACATTGGCTGTTCATCTGTTGAAAACTGATGAACAACTCCGGGAGGAACTCTAAAAAAACACCCCTCCTTTAACTTATAATTATTGCCATCAAGAACTGCCCCTCCGGCACCTGAGACAACGTAATATAACTCCTCGCCCTTTTTATGATAACTGGGTTTTTTAATCTGAAATGGTTCCATACGCACCATATAAGCAGAGAACTGCTCGCAGGCCTCACGAGGTAAAAGCTGGTCAATACGAATTCCTTTTAGAATAAAAGACTCCGCGCTACCTGGTTCTAAGAACAATATTTGTTTTTTCCCCTCCATTTGCTTTTCCAAATAAGTTCATTACAAACTGGAACAAAGGTCTCCTGAATGCGTTTTTGTATCAACTTGTGAAATTGCTTCTAAAATATTTCCATCTTCACCAATCACATAGGTAATACGTGATGCATATTCATCTTCAGGGCCTTTAACGGCTTCATAAGCTAGAGCAATTTCTTGGTTCACATCACATAATAAAGGATAAGGAAAATCAAATTTTTCGGCAAACGCTTTATTATCTGATTCGTTATCCAGACTAACCCCTAAGATAACTATATTTTTTTGGATAAATTTTTCATAGTCATCACGGAACCCTTTTCCTTCTACTGTGCAACCTGGTGTATCCGCCTTAGGATAAAACCATATAACAATTTTCTTTCCTTTAAAATCGTCAAGACTAACATCATTACCGTTGTGATCTTTAACCGAAAAACTCGGCGCACTTGAACCTTTTTCCAACATAAAAATCTCCTTCACATTATTAAAAATAAGACTTGTGGTGCTAATAAAAAAATAAGCGCCAAAAAATTAACTGCTAGAAAAATAAATTCTACAGACTTATATATTTTTTTTGAAATTTTGTTTTATCCTTGAGAGAAGACTTTCTCCCAAGATAAGATCTTCTTTTTGAGTAATTTTGATATTCCGCACTGAACCAGGAACTATTTTAACGGCTTTACCTAAGTATTCGATCAATGCTCCCTCATCAGTTCCGTAATAAGAATCTACTTTGGCTTTTTTAAAAGCTTGTTGTAGTAATTCATATTGAAATGCCTGTGGCGTCTGCACACGCCATAATCCCTCCCTCGGGATAGTTTTTTTCACAAAACCGTCGTAAACTTGTTTTATTGTATCACTGACTGGTATTGCGGTAATAGCAGCACCATATTGTTCTGCCTCTTGAATTGTGGCGGTTATCATTTCAGATGTGGTGAATGGCCTGACACCATCATGAACCACCACTATATCGGTTTCCTTCTCCAAAGATTTAAACCCGTTATATACCGAGTCTTGGCGCTGTTCACCTCCTATAACTACTTCTCGTACTATTTTGTATTTACTCAACCAATCTTTACCCACATCCTCTGCATCTGGTCGTGGCATAACAAGAACAACATAATCAATCAACTTGCAAGAAACAAACACCTCCAAAGTATGGTGTAAAAGAGGTTCACCCTGAATTTCTAAAAACTGTTTCGCAACTGAAGCACCAATTCTTTTTCCACGCCCTGCCGCGGGTATAATCGCACCAACTTTCATTTCTTAACTCTATAATTAAAAGTTTATACTAGCTAATTTGAATTAAAATACAGCATCGAAAGCATCAGAAAGTGTTTTAACCGGAACTAATTTCAACAAAGCATTCTTATTAATTAGCCTATCGTCCTTTATTGAATGCGGAACAATACATCTCTTAAAACCCAATCGCTCAGCCTCTGTCAGCCTGGCTTCTAATTGCATGACCGACCTCACCTCTCCTGTAAGCCCAACTTCGCCAATCATAACAGTATGTGGATCAACTGATCGGTTTCTAAAGCTTCCGGCAATAGCTGCAGCCACTCCCATATCAACAGCAGGTTCTGATATTCTAAGCCCACCAGCTATATTAATAAAAATATCTTCACCCTGAAGGTTTAACCCTAATCTTTTTTCCATGATAGCAACAAGTAAGGATGTTCTATTATGATCAAACCCAGCTGACATACGTCGAGGCATGCCTATCGAAGAAGAAGATGTTACTAAAGCCTGAACTTCAACCAGTAGAGGTCGACTTCCCTCCATACTTGAAACAATGATTGAACCGGGCGAGTCTGCTGGCCGTTCCGATAAAAAAATATCGGATGGGTTCTCCACACCAACCAATCCTTTAGGTAGCATTTCAAAAACCCCAATCTCGGGTGTCGAACCAAAACGATTTTTAATCGCCCTTAAAATCCTGTAGGAATGACCTTTTTCCCCCTCAAAGTATATCACTGTGTCAACAATGTGCTCTAGAGACTTTGGGCCTGCTATAGCTCCTTCTTTGGTAATATGCCCAATAAGCAACGCGGGCATAGCCCGCTTCTTTACATCCTGAAAAATTTTGAATGCTACCTCTCTAACTTGACCGATACTTCCTGGTGCAGACTGCAAATCAGCTGTAAAAAAAGTTTGTATAGAATCTAGAACCAGAGCATCTGGTTGTACTTGATCTACTAATCGAAGCACGTCTTCGATACAAATTTCCGAGCAGACCAGTAAATTATCAGATAATGCTCCCAAACGATCTGCACGTAATTTTATTTGCGCCGGTGACTCCTCACCAGAAACATAAAGAACCTTAGCTCCAGACTTAGCCATCTCTCCCATACTTTGCAAAAGAAGCGTGGATTTTCCTATACCCGGATCACCCCCAATAAGAACAAGCGACCCCTCGACAAGCCCACCACCCAAGGTCCGGTCAAATTCGCCTATTCCAGTAATCAATCTATTTTGTGTAAGAGACTCGACCGAGGTCACTGGTTGAATAGATTTGCTATCAACCACACCATTCCCTGTCTTCCGATTAGAGTTCGTTACCTTTACTTTTTCTTCGGCTAGAGTATTCCACTCTTCACACTCTGGACATTTGCCTAACCATTTTGGAGCACGGTGCCCGCAACTTTGACATACATATTCTGTAATCGTTTTGGCCATAGAAAAAATTACCTTGCCATGTTCTTTTTAAGCTTCTGGCACTTTTGGAAGGGCGCCCTCAATGGCACCCATTCAAATTAAAAAGAATTTATTATAAAAGAATAAAAACGAAATTGGTGCGCAGGGGAAGACGGGTAATAGAAGAAATTATTTCTTCTTTCTCATTTTTTTTAAAATATCATCGGTCTTTTTTATTTTCTTCAAAACATCTTCTGAGCGAGAGATATTAACATTGGCTTTACGCCTTAAATCTTTCAAAGCTTCTGTTATTTTTTTCTGAGTCGCATCCAATCCTTTTTGTCCCTGGAGAATTTGGTCAACCTTACCCTGGTCAGCTGCAAACACCTTTAATGCTTGATCAATCTTACCTTGCTCAATCGCAAAAGACTTTAATATATCAATCATCCTAGATATTTTCTCACTGGATAAGTCCGCCTGCGCCTTCGCACTAGTTATGCCTTTTTCCAACTCAGCAGATTGTTTAGACGCGCTAGTCTCTGATAGTTGTATTCTCTTATCCAGCTGCGTTGATTGTTGTTTTAATTGATTAGACAAATAGACCAGCGTCTCTAATTGAGTTTTTGCTATGTTTTGATTATTCTTAATTTCACGTAGACCTCGATCTAAATTAATCTTCAGGTCCGTTTCAACCTTGGCCATACTTTTCATTCTTTGAACCAATACTTCCTGCAAAATAGCTATCATCTTCTTTGTTTGGTCTACGTTTTGATTTGTACCTCCAATATTTTGCTGAATGGTCTCTGTTAGGTTTTTTGTTGCCTCATCAACCATGATACTTTTTTTTAAAATTTCAATTAACGCTTTATTCTTCTCGTCTATGGTAACCAAAGAGGCAAGAGTTCTTTTATGGTTTGCCTCTAAGAAGTTTTTTTGCGCAGCACGGTTTTGAGAAAGTTCTCTTAGCAAAGCCTGGCGGGTCTCTTCGCTTTGAGTATCAAGTGCAGGTATTAAATCCGTTTTAAATAATGCTTGTGTCTGTAACAATCTTTTGCTCTGCTCTTCCAACGCATTTACAATTTGCTGAAGTTGTTTATTATTTATTTCACTAAAAATTTTAAACTGCTGTTGATTTGTTTTCGAAAGGGCGCCTATGTCTGTTGCCAAGTTATCTTTTAGCTGACTAAATAGGGTTGAGAGTTGTGTCCGATATTTCTTATCCTCTTGGTTTTGTCTTTCAAGTGCTAGCATAACTTCATTCTTAACATGGCTTTCAACATCTAAAATTTTTGTCTTTACTTGCCCTACACTGGTCAACATTTCAGACTTATTGAGTTCCCCCGTAGCTTGAATTTGTTCAATACTTGTTCTTAATGCCATTAGTTGGTTGAGCAAACTTTCTTGAACAGCCTTAATGGAAGCTATCTTACTGGTCTCAATGCGGACCAAACGAATATTCATTCTTTTTAACGCTTCCAAAATTTTTATATGGTACTCCTCATCACCAGCTTCAGCTTTAGTGAAAAAGCTTATTTGTACAAGCATTAAAAATACAACCAATTTAATTCGCATAGGGCCGTTATCTTTTAAATATAAGTATTACAAGAACTTTATTATGACATAAAAAAAACCGTAACAGGGGGCCTCCCTGCTACGGTTTATTATATCCAAAAATCAATTGGTTCGAGAAGCAAATCAAATTTTCTACCTGTTAACAGGCGAACCTAGAGCGAACAATCTATTCGCTAATTCTAAAATGGGCACGACGATTTTTGAGCCAACACGCGTCGTTACCATCAAAACAAAAAGGTCTTTCTTCACCATAGCTTATCGTATGAATGCGATTTGAACTAATTCCTTGCGAAACTAAGTACATTTTAGTCGAATGAGCACGGCGTTCACCAAGTGCAATATTGTAATTATTAGTACCTCGCTCATCACAATGGCCTTGAATCTCAATTATTGCAGCAGAATTTGATTTTAGATAAGACGCATTTTGTATTAAGGTACTTCGAGATTCTTCATCAAGGTCATACTTATCAAATTTAAAGTAAATATCTTTTAAACTATTGGAAGCTTTAAAATTTTGTCGCCGAGCTACATCATTACCACCCCTAGATTTAGAATTATTACCTAAAAACGGTTCGGCATCAGATTGAAACCGGTCACCATCTGAGCTGTTTCCTGAGCCACCGCTTCCTGAGCCACCGCTTCCGAAGTTTCCTGATCTCGCAGACTCACCAACACTTTCTTCACCAACAAAACCAGAGCTCCCGCCTCTCACACTCTCTTCTTGGATATCAAAACCTCGGCCGGCATTTCCAGAACCAGAACCAGAACCCTTGGACTCGCTCATCTGGCTACCCACAGATGCTGCACTTGAACTAGCACCCAAACCTTCTGGGGGCATCAGATTCTTAGAACAGGCAGTCATAAAAATTAAAGCAAATAAAATTGTGGCTAGGAAATAACCGTTTCTTTTAATCATTGTAATAATACTCCTCCGGCAAGTTATAATTTTATAGTTTTTCTCTACAAAGATATTCCTAGTCAAAACTCATCTAGGCTAAAAAAAATCTTAATAAAAGTCAGTCATGACGATAATAGTTGTGAACTCGGTCAACTCCAACGGAACCGCATCGTAAATTATAGTACCCTACTTTAGATTTTGCAACCGTTAATAACCGTTAATTCAAATAATTGGAGGGATAATTAGCGATTCAAGTATGGCGACCAACTCGGACTGGCTCCACTACTGTCGCCAAATGAGAGTTGGCGAACCTTGTCGCTACCTAGACGCTGAATATAAGTACTGGTATTTGGGCCCTTTTTATGCCTGTAAGCTATGAAGCGTCCATCAGGTGACCAAGTGGGTTGCTCATTATTTCCTCTCGTTTTTGTCAAAACGGTACTTTTTTTCGTTGTTAAATCGTAAACTTTTATCTGAAAGCTCCTATTAACCCTTGCTGTGTAAGCAATTTTATCCCCATCAGGTGACCAAGCAGGGTTATCGTTATAGGAAGAACCGAATGAAATCCGCTCTACCCCTGCCTTATCGCCATGATGAGCATCCATAATATAAATCTGAGGAGCGCCTCTTCCAGACCTGTCCGAGGTGAATGCAATTTTTTTCCCATTTGGTGACCAAGTAGGAGAAGTATCAATATTAAAATGCCGAGTAAGACGTTTTAGAATTTTTTGATTGCTGAGGGTATAAATTTCTGAGTTCTCATCCTTACTTAAAACTAATGTAAGACGATCATCGACAGGCGACCAAGAAGGAGCTGCGTTAAGACCCTGTAAACGTAAGAGCGTCCTCCTTGGCTTCTTACCTAAATTATCAATCATTACCAAGTCTGGATTATTTCCACCATATGAAGTGTAGACCAGCCATCTCCCATTAGGCGACCAAGTGGGTGTTAAATTGAGAGTCTTATCATTCGTTATTTGTTTTAGGTTTTCTCCATCAAAATCAATAACGTAAATTTCTGTACCTTTATTTTTGCGAGAAAGAAAGGCAATTTTTGTTTCGGCAATACCTCGTTTGCCTGTCAACTGAAGAACCAATTCATCTGCATAACGATGAATTACTCTCCGTAAAAGTTTTCTTTCACTAATAAAATACCTTTTACCGAGTAAAAACTCTTCATTTACAGTATCGTACAAACGAAATACTAGTGAGAGTTTTCCTTCAGGAAGAATACTATATTCTGTTTTGATGAGCCACTGAACCCCCATCTGGTGCCATGCCCACAAATCAACTTTTCTGCTTCCTCTTTCTTTTTGTGCTAATTTCTCATAAATTTCGGACTCTATCTGCACAAACATCTCAGACAACCTGAGGTCATTCCCTAAGATTTTTCGGGCTTCCACCCCTACCCCTTCAGAGTCAACCACACCTTCCCCTAGAACAAACTGAGTAAGGGCTACCTTCACCTCTTTTCGAGTGCTACGTTCCATTTCAATACGAACACTGGAGTCAAGCGCCAAAAGCTCGAAAGGGAACATCGTGCATGAAACCACAACCAGAAAAACTAATTGCCTGGTGGCTTTAATTTTTTTCAGAAACATACTTAAAAATTATACTTATTTTGAGATTGGATCGATTTAATGCTTTGGGCAGTTCAGGTAATGGGACGGAATCGATTATAGCACGGACCGCAATTGAATCTAGGTTTTTATCTCCTGTGCTTTTATGAATTTCAGGGACATCAATATTTCCTTTTGAAAAAATGGTGAATGACACAACAACATCTTCAAACTTTGACCCAAGAGGTGTTTTCCACTTAGAATAAATTCGCTTATAAACTTCCCCTACATACAGTGACAAAATACTTGATGCCTCTGACTCGGATTCAGCATCGGTGGCCAGAACTTCATTCCTTTGAATTGAGGTCTTGAATTCTTTTAAAACTGCCTTTTCTTTAGAGACATCGATTCTAATCTCTTCTGAAGGACCTTCCAGATCTTGAAACTTTTTAACCACAGAAGTCAGAGATTCCCCTTTGATACTTTTGAAAGCGGAGGGGGTCTTTGAGTTGCTAATAAGCTGCTCTCCTTCTAACAAAATATCTGTCGAGTGTGTTTCCTTCTTCGCTATTGCCTCGAGCTCTGCTAGTAGAGTGCCTGTTGATTGACCTTTTTTATTTAAATCAAGTTTTACTAACTGCTCCGATAACGCCATCAACTCACGTTCTTTTTCAGTAATTTCGACATTATCAACCTGCGACAATGGTTTTTCTGGTTTTGGTTCAGCTGGAGGTTTTACTTTGGCAAATAGTTTACCCACCTTTTTATCACCAAGCTCTCTGAATGTTTCCTCCTGCCTTGCCTTAGGAGTGATTTTCTCCTCTTGTGTTTTAGGATTTAGGCTAGCCAATAAATCCAACTGTTGTAAAGCTGATTTTCTTGGCAATTTACTTTCGAGAAATTTTAAATCTTCCAAAATTTTTTTTCTAGTTTTTGATTTTTTAATTATAGGTTTAGGAGGTAATAATTTTTTAGGTTTAAGCGTAGATTTTATTATTTTTTCAACAGTAGCTTTTGTCTTAGGAGCAACGGTTTTTCCCAATGGTACCAGAGGTTTTGCTTTTGGGGATGCCGCAGGTTTTGCTTTTGAAGATGTTGCAGGTTTTGCTTTTGGGGACAACTCAATCAGGTCTAATCGAAATGTAGGAACAATAATTTGTTCCTGAGTTTTAGAACTAGGAAAAAACATAATCCATGTAAAAAAAAGTAGATGCGCAAAAGTCGAATAGACCAGCATCTGATTAAAGTCGATTGATGGTAAAAATTCAACACGCATGAGTTCAAGGTTCTGTTACCATCCCAATATTTTCAACACCGGCTCGTCGCACTGTTGCAATAACTTTCATGACAAACCCGTAATCCAAAGCCTTATCCGCCTTTAAATAAACTCCCCCATCTTGATTGTCTCTTAGATATTCTTTTACCTTACTAGAGAGGATCAACAAATTTAGCATTTCATCCTCGTTCCAAAAAATCTTTTTATTATTTTTAAGTGTAACACTCGGAATCTCTTTAACTTGAATTGGTTTGGTGGACTCTTGGGGAAGTTGTACTTCCAAACCATGTTGCATTAAAGGAGCGGTGATCATGAAGATCACTAATAAAACCAACATAACATCCACAAAAGGTGTCACGTTGATATCTGCCATCATGGGTCGCCTTTTTCTCAGCATAATTAAGATGACTAAAACAGAAAATATTTTAAAACAATAGCGATTAAAATAGATCTAAGTCATTATTTTGAGTTGGTAAAATATCTTTAGAGAAATTCTTTTCTAACAAAAAAATAAAATCATGAGAGAAGTCATCCATATTACTGGTAAATGTTCTAATCTGATCACTAAGGTAGTTATAAAAAATCACTGCCGGTATCGCCGCAATCAATCCTGCCGCTGTAGCGATCAAAGCTTCCGCAATTCCAGGAGCTACACCACCGATACTGGCTGACCCTTGAAACCCAATTGCACTAAATGAAGTCATAATTCCCCACACCGTACCAAATAACCCTATGAATGGGGCTGTACTTCCGGTAGTAGCTAAGAAATCCAAGCGGCGTGAAAGACGGCTAATTTCAGCATTAATCGCTTTATTAACTGCTAAACCTATTCCCTTAATATCTCTTGCTGAAATAAACTTTTCGCTCTCCGAAAAAATAACTTTGGCACTTTTTGATTGGGCCATTTCTTGAAATACATACAATTCTCGGTACCCAACTAAAAAAATACGAGCAACGGTACTATATTGGAGTTCGCGAGCATAGTCATGGATATGAAGAAAGTTATTAGCCTTGGAGAAATATGAATAAAATCGCCGATCCTCATCTCTAGCATTTTTAAAAAAGAAATATTTCTGAAAAATGATTGCCCAAGATACGACTGAGAACAAGAGTAACAGCAACAAAACACTCTTAGCCATAACGCTAGAATTAAGCATCAGACTGATTACACTTAAAGTATTTTCAGGTATGGTTTCCTGCACGGTAAGAATTAGCTCGCTTAAAGCGGGCCAAGCACCTCTATAAATTATTTATTGTCAACTAATTAGCTAAACCAATATAGTAGAGCCTTGCATTATTGTCAAATCAGGCTGGAGTCAAAAAACTATTCTCAATATTAACAATCAAAAATAAAAGATGTCTAACTTAAGGTTTCTTAACTCTTAAAAAAAATATTAGAAACGCCTAAAGCAAAGAATCAAAGCAAAACTATTTTTTTACCCTTTCAAGATAATTTCCAGAGGTGGTAGATACTTTAACCTTTTCACCAATTTCTATAAAATTGGGGACCGTGACAACAAGACCCGTTTCAAGAGTAGCTGGCTTACCACTTCCGGACGCGGTCGCCCCCTTGAGCGGCGGATCTGTTTCTGTCACTTCCAACTCTACTGCTTCAGGGAGGGCAACACCTAAAGGTTTTTCCTTATAAAACTCTATTTGAACCATGGTGTTTGGAAGAAGAAATTTAATAGTTTCTTTCAACAACTCCTCATCTAGGAATATTTGTTCATAGGTTTCGCAATTCATAAAACAATGGCCCGAAGGATCCTTGTATAAATACTCCATCTTTGCTTGTTCTAGGGATAAACGCTCAACCTGCTCATCAGCACGAAATTTCACCTCCGTCTGCAAACCATCCAAAAGATTCCTCATTTTAACCTGGCTAAAAGCTCGCCCTTTTCCAGGTGACCTGTGCTCGGAGGCCATGACTCGATAAATTTTATCGTTATACTTAATTACGTAACCAGGACGAACCCCGTTTCCATTGACATATGCTGCCATGTTATGCTCCGAGTAATATTAGAAGCCAGATAGAGTTACAAATTCTTTAGATATTTTTAAAGTAATTATAACTGCCGTTTGGGTAGAAGCAAGCCAAATAAAGTTGCTCGCCAATCACTTGATCTCAAATTATATCAGATGAAATGTCCGCTTTGTGATTATCATTCCACCATTTTTCTTCTAAAAGATGATGCTAGAGAATATTGGTCTTGTGAAGAATGTCATCTCATTTTTGTTCCACCCAAATTTTTTATTCCGAATAAACAAGAAATTGAGCGCTACTTGGAACACAACAATACTCTGAACAATCAAGGGTATGTAAAGATGTTTCAAGAAAAAATTAATACTATTAATAAAATTTGCTCAGGTATAAATACTGTTCTAGATTATGGATGTGGCTACGAACCTGTACTCAAAAAACTATTGGAACGAGAAGGATATCAAGCGTATG
>Ga0163108_10003422_pt1 | contig 11271 bp, 8 predicted proteins | sample Fk1155metaG_FD_109644 | JGI IMG/M metagenome (GOLD analysis project Ga0163108, IMG submission 109644) | Marine microbial communities from the Central Pacific Ocean - Fk160115 155m metaG | ecosystem: Environmental > Aquatic > Marine > Oceanic > Photic zone | place: The Central Pacific Ocean...
GATGACCGAGCATGTCCCAGTGTAGTGGGTGTGATAAATCCGGTCGGCGCCATCCCGGTGAGCAATGTCTGTGAGCCGCTGAGCTATCTCCTTAAGCGCTTCATCCCAGGAAATACGCTTGAACTCGCCTGTTCCCTTACGGCCTGTTCTTTTCAGCGGATGCAGTAGACGGGCGTTTTGGTCAAGCCATACGCCGTTATAGCTGATCGCACATTTGGGGCAAAGCGGTCCCAGCGTTGCAGGATGTTTGTGATTGCCTTTGACCTTGAATATTTGCCCGTCTCGCTTATGGACGAGGATACCGCACCCGTCATAACAGTCCCTGGGGCAGGTAGTTTTTATCCAGTTTGGGTTGCTTGCCATTATTTCTTAGTGACCTAAGTTCACAACACGATCACACCAACAAGACTGTTGACATCACTGTAGAACTCCAAAAAAGACCGACGGCTTATAACAATAGGCAAAGTGTCGGCCTACGATTACAGGTGTTGAGACGTTGCTTGATGATACCACCGAGATCTGCTCAAACGGATGGTCCCTGGCTGGGCTCTGTACGTGCCGTCGTGGGTCTTAATGACAGTTTTTGATCAGTCTGATCGCATAACACCCACACAACTGCAAACACGCTCCAGATTATTTGCGCCCAGTGCTCCGATAGACGGCAGGCCCTGCTTGAGCGCCTATAGGGCCCGCCGGGTCAGAGGGCGTCGGCCTGTACTGCGGGGGCGCCTGCTGGCCCCGTCGTTTTCTTTCGGCAGCGCTAGCGGGTGACTCCAGATTAGCTGCGGCGGCGAGTGCAGCCTTCCGATCGGTAAGTTGAGCCGTCAGGTCATTTGGTACTGGCATCATGTTTGCCAGGTAATAGGCGATTTTCTGTTTTTCCGGGTCAATGCTGTGATCAAGGTCGAGCTCGCGCTGGTTGGAGCCTTTCACGGGATCGACGCAGATACCCTCGATCACTTCGAGGTCAAGCCACCACTTCTTGGCCGGGTTACGGGTGCCGTTACCAAGCCAGTCGTCTATCTTGACCGCCAGGGGCACCAGCAGAGGTTTCAGGAATAGGGTATTTATTCCGCACCAACTCGCGACTCGCTCAAGCACCGAGCCATCCGCCGTCACTACTTTGTTGAGCGGACAGGTTTTCATGCAGCGCCCGCAGGCAGAGCCGCGCGAATTGGTCAGACGATAGCGGGCACAACGCTCTACATCTGGTTTCCATATCTCGTAGCCATTGAACATCACCTTGTCGCCCCACGAGATCGCGTCACACGGGCATTCGCGTGCACACTTCCAACAGTTGCTACAAAAATATTGCAACCCAAAATCAATCGGCGCATCAGGTTCCAGCGGCATGTCTGTGGTCATAACCACGGTCTTGAGCCGCGGCCCGACAAACGGGTTCAAGACCAGTTCTCCGATTCTTGATAATTCGCCCAGCCCAGCGAGCAGCATCAGTGGAATGTGCAGCACCTCACTGTCGACGTTGGTTTGTGAACGCGCCGGAAAACCAATCTGTCGCATCATTTCAGCCATGATACCGGCGATCTCTGCCCCGCGCAGGTAAGCGCGCATAGACTGCGTGCCAGATATCCAGTCATCGCCGGAAGCCCCCTCCATGGTGTCGAATTCCTGGTCTATCAGCATCACCACTGCGAACTTGTGTTTTTGCTCTAGCGGCTCACCGTCAGCGCCATGAGAGTGCCAGGCATAGTCTGGAACCTCACAGATCCCGGTGATGTTCGCACCCAGCAGGTAAGAAAGGGATTTAAGCGCCCGAGAATTTGCGGCCGCATCCTTATACCGGTTATCGGGGGAAGCCGGACCAGGTTCGCCATCCTGGATCGAGGCCATTGCGCGCATTGAAGCCATCATGCCGGCTGTGTGTGGCTGCTTGAAGGCAAAACGGTGGCGTTCGCGCTGGGCTTTGGCGCCTAGGTCACCCCGCAGTGCGCGGTCGAAAAATGCCGCTCTTTTTGATACCCGTGGCACCTCATCGTCGAAGATGATGGTCGTCGGCCGATCCACCTGCTTGACAGTTTCCATGGGATAAGCACCTAGATGCGTTGCCCGCCGGGCGCGGCGATTACGTTCCCGCCCCGATGTTGCACCATTACGGCCCAGCCAATAACTGAGCCCTTTTGTTTGCAGCGCCGTGGCAGATAGTGGCTGATCAACTGTCATAGCATAATCGGTCGTCACTACGGCGAGAGAGAATCCTCGATCGATGAATGGATTGCGCAGCTGGTCACCGACCCGAACATTCAGGCCCGCCAGTACAGACAACCGCCCGGCGTCTACCAGTCCGGCAGCCTTAACGTGGGGCGTCGCCGACCAACCCAGTTGCGAAATGTGCCCGGCCAGGCAGACCGCTATGCCGCCAATTCGGCAATCAGCCGCATCTTCGATAGCTGGCTCGATCCAGGCCCGCGCTGGATTATCCCTTTCCGGAATCCGGCCATGTGCTAATAACAGTACCACTGCGAAATCATGTGCCAATGGAGCAGCGCCTTTGCACCAGGTGTTGGGTGTTAGCCGGCAGATGCCCACCTGGGACGCATTCATAAAGTAGCTGTAGCCCTTGATATCAATCATCCGCCGCTGCGGATCTTCCGGAGCGGGTGCTTTAGCTGGCGCCGGTTCAGTTACCGCGTTTCGAACAAAAATGTCGAGATACTCCCGCAAGGCACGGGCCAAAGGGCCGCACGGTTTGGCAGTGAAACCGGGCGGATCAACGGCCGGGCGCTCTTGTTCACGGGCGGTAATCGCGTGGTCGTGCGCCAAAGTTTCAAGGGGATACGACCCCAGGTGATAGGGTCTATGACGAGATGGTAGGCGGAAAAACATAAGTTCAACTCATCGGACTTAAGCCTTGGCTGCCAGTTGCCGGGGCAGCAGTGTAACTGCAATCAGAATACAGGCTCCTGCCACAGCCAGCACACCGAAAAGCACATCAAAACTCCACCGCGCATAGATCCAGGCGATCAGTGGTATGGCGAATGCCATAACTGTGAAACCGATGATGTAGCGCAAGCCGAAGGCCCGACTGCGCCACTCACTTTTAGCGATCCGACCAACCAGCACATCATTGATGGGAATTTGCCCGAACACTACCAGCATAAATGCGATCGAAAGTAACAACGCTGCATCACCGGTACGCCCTATCATGGCAGTAAAAAACACTACCTGGAATGCTGCCACTGCCATGAATATTCGTTTGATCGAAAAACGATCCAGCAGATACCCCACCGCGACCTGGCCTATCGAGGCGAGAGCAAAAACCACGAATGCATACCTGCCAACCAGAGTCGCCGAGATCGAGAGGTCACTGAGCCTTTCATCAAAAATCTTCGGCAAGGCGAAGGTAGTGCTTTGGAAAATAAGACTGCCTATTGCGGTCGAAAAAAATACGATCGAAAAAATCCAAATGAGCAGGCGCCGATCCAGTTGTCTGCCTTCGGTCGCCTCATTCGCTGCCGCGGGCCCGCTCTTCTCTCTGAGTTCATCCCGATCTGGGCGAGTGCGAAATAAAAAGAGCCCGTACGCAATTCCGATCGCGACCGTAACGATACCTGGCCAGATAAATGCGGAGCGCCAGCCGCTATGATCAGCCAGATAACCGGCCAGCAAAGCAGCGCAGGCCACTCCGAGATTCCCGAAGACTCCGTTGACCGCAATCGGCAATCCGGTTCTGTCGCGCCCCTGGACTACGAGCGTTAAGCCAACTGGGTGGTAGATCGCTGCGAACACACCGATTGCAAACAGACCGACCGCAATCTGAAGTGGCGTTTGGGCCAAGGCGGTAGTGATTGATGCAAGGCCGATGCCGAAGAAAAACACCAGCATCATGCCTTCGCGGCTCCACCTGTCTGCCAGCCATCCTGCCGGCAAGGAAAAAAGCCCGAAGGCGACAAAGCCCGGAGTTGCGTATGGGATGAGGTTGGCATAGCGGATGTCCCACTCGTGGGCCAGGGTCAGCGCGGCCACTGTCGCGAACACCAACATCAGCAGGTGATCGAAAAAATGTCCGAGATTCATAAACAGAAAGTGAATCCGCTGGTGACTTCTCAAGTTATCTCTGCCTAGTGTCAATTCATTCAAACGCAATCTTCTCGGCAAAACACAGCACCAAGATTAGCCCTTGCCGAGTCATTCCGGACCCGGCAAATATAGTTTTGGCGACTGCCGCAGGCCGCTGATCAGTATGCTGCTTTCCTTGAAGTGGAATTAGCCACGAATGCTTTTGACAAATGCCGCGACTGCTTGACCGATCTCGTCGGGGCTGTCTTCCTGTACAAAATGCGCGCCCTTGACGGTAACCTCTCTCTGGTTTGGCCAACTACGGCAATATTCTCTTTGTCGGCCGGTCAGGATGGAACCTGGATCAGCATTGATAAATAATTTCGGCAAATCGCAGCGCGCTAACCAGGCGCCGTAGTCATCGACGATCTGGCAAACTTCTGGCGGTTCGCCCTCAATCGGGATTTGCCGCGGCCAGGTCAGGGTTGGGCGTCGATCCTCGCCCGGATCCAGGTAAGGTTTGCGGTAATGGTTCATTTCCTCGTCCGTCAGGTTGCGGATGACGGCACCTGGCAGCACTCGCTCGACGAAAATGTTTTTGTCTAGAACCATGCTTTCCCCAGCTTTTGAGCGGAAGCCTTGAAAGGCGCCGCGGGCATTTTCGGGGAAGTCCTCCCAGTTAATGGTTTTTACCAGTGCTTCCATGTAGGCGATGCCCTGGACCTTGCTGCGGTTCTGATTGGCCCAGTCAAAGCCCAGCGCCGAGCCCCAGTCATGGGCCACAAAGATTACGTTATTGGTAATGCCAATCTGTTGCCACAGGGCAAAAAGATATTCTCGCTGTTCCGTGTAGGTGTAACGTTCGGGTCCCGAATTCTCGAGCTTCTCGGAATCACCCATGCCGATCAGGTCACAGGCAATCAACCGGCCGAGGCCAGCGCAATGGGGCATGATATTGCGCCACAGGTAGGATGAGGTAGGATTGCCATGTTGAAAGACGATTGGATCCCCCTCACCTTGATCCACATAGGCCATGCGTTTGCTGTTTACGGTGGCAAACTTCCGTTCATATCGGGGGTCGGTAGAAATCATCTGCTATTTCCTGTAGCTATCGTTTTCCTGGGAAGGTTGGTTTGCGCCTGCTGACGAAAGCGTTGCTGAAAAACTCTTAAAGAGCTGGTCGATGGTTGCTCCCAAAGTGTACACCACTATTTTTTTCTGTGGACTCGTCCATAGTTTCATAATATAAACGTTTCACTTTGTGAACACATGTCTTATCGGCTTGAGGTTCTCCATTTCTATCAGGCTTAAGGCAGTCCAGGCTGACCTTTTAGATGGCGCCACTCAACCCCTGGAATAGGTCGATTCCTATGAAAGCAGCAGCAGCCAGATTCAGTGCAATCTTTATACTCGCACTCACCTTCTATATCGACCCCATAGCGGCTGACTCGCGATTTGGTTCGCTAACACATATGCATGATCCAGACATGCGCGGGCAGGATGGCCAATGGGTTAGGCCTCACCCGGGACCCTTCATCTGGGGCAGTATAGAGCCCGTGCCAGGTGAATTTGCCTGGCAATTTAGTGACAAGGTCGTTAGTTATGCGCAGGATCATAAGCAAAAAATTCTTGCAACCATCTGGCCCTTTGCCAACTGGGAACAGCAGTCTTGCAATCGCCGCAAAACTAAAAGCCCTTTTGGTCGGAGATTTCCCCGGTTCTTAAGCAAGCCCTGTTCTATCGATGCCTACAACGAATTTCTTATCAAACTGATCGACCGCTATGATGGCGACAACAAGAACGATATGCCGGGCTTAACTAGCCCCATACGCTACTGGGAGATCATGAACGAACCAGAGTTCGAGATGTTTTTCCGCGGGAGCCAGCAGGAATTTATTGACATATTTATTAGCTCATCCAAGCTCATCAGAAAGCAGCAGCCCGGCGCCAAGATCGTGATGGCGGGTGCTGCTGGGATGATGCGTGACTCGCGGCGCTTCTGGGACGAAGTTTTTCCGCAGATAAAGAATTATTTCGATATAGCTACCGTGCACCACATTGCCCCGCCCGATGGGGGATGCGACCGGGACCTGTGGGTGGGTGAGTTCGCGGAGCTACTGAAAAAGCACCGGATTAACAAGCCTATCTGGGTAACTGAGGCCCAGCCGACAAGAAACTGCGGGGTCGTGAGATCTTACGTTGCGGCTTTTGTCGCGGGTGCCGAGGTTATCTTTGATGTGGGTGTTCGGGCCCCAGGGCGAAAAATGAGTAAAAAGGATCGCCAAAGCCTCCAGCAGCTTGGGCATGAGTATGATCACTTCTCTTCTGTCAGCCTGGTATCTCCCCACACAGCAAGGTTTTTGTTCGCCGATGGTAGCGAAAAGATTCTGGAACTAAATGGTGCAAATAAGAGTCAGTCAAATCAGACTGGCAGCGATATTAACCGTAATCAATAGTAGTCTTCGGCCGTGCTCCTGCGTGATCATGGCCCAATCACATCAAGAGCACTAACGGTGGTATCTAATGGCTCTAGAATCGATATTGTCGAATCATTTTGGGTTGGCTGATACAACTTTAAAGGTTGCGCCATCGATATCGACTATCTTTACTTGTTCTCCCGCTGGGGTATTCGGCCCTCTTGCTCGCCATAGCGTGTCTTCGATGCGGACTTTTCCAACTCCGTTTTTTATAGTTTCTCCGACCACCACAGTCAAGCCTATATAGCGCTTGCCTCGCTGACTGAGCGTGGATCCATCTTCTTCTCTGTTTTTTTGAAGATACTTGCGTGAAACAAAAACAGTGACAATTGATAGTATCGCAAAGAGGGTAAGTTGTAGCTCCCAGGCAAGTTCAGGAAAAATAAAAAGAGCAACTCCAACTATGCCCGCCGAAATCCCCATCCACAAAAAGAAGGTACCTGGCGTAGTTAACTCCAAGATGACCAGCACAACTCCAATGATCCACCAGGTCCAGTACACGGCATGACTAAATAACTCATCCATGATCAGACATCTTTCTTATCACCAAAGACATTCTTCGCCAATTCGCCAATGCCAGCGAGTGAGCCAAGAATTCCGGTCGCCTCCATTGGCAGGAGAACAAGCTTCTCGTTTTCTGCCGTTCCGATAGTTTGTAGTGCTTCGACATATTTCTGTGCAACAAAATAATTGATTGCTCTAGCGTCTCCACTCTTGATCGCCTCGGACATCATTTGCGTCGCTTTGGCTTCAGCCTCTGCAAGTCTTTCCCTTGCTTCAGCATCGCGAAACGCGGATTCCTTGCGTCCCTCAGCTTCAAGGATCGCCCCTTGTTTTTCGCCCTCTGCCCGCAGGATCTCTGCTTGTCGTTTTCCTTCTGCCTCTAAAATGTCCGCACGTTTTTGACGCTCGGCCTTCATCTGCCGGCTCATCGCTTCGACTAGATCGGAAGGCGGGTCAAGATCCTTGATTTCGATTCGGGTGACCTTGACGCCCCAGGGGTCGGTAGCCGCATCAACCACCTTCAACAAACTGGCGTTAATGTCATCACGGTTTGAAAGGATTTCATCGAGGTTCATTGCGCCTAATACGGTTCGGATATTAGTCAGGCACAGGTTCTGCATTGCAATGCCCAAGTGATTGACTTCATATGTGGCCTTAGCCGCATCCAGAACCTGAAAAAAGACTACTCCATCTGCCTGGATCACAGCATTATCTTTGGAAATGACGCTTTGTGATTCAATATCCAGAACCTGCTCCATCATATTTACCCTTCGGGTGACCTGGTCGATGAACGGCACAATTAGATTCAACCCTGGAGCTAATGCTTTAGTGAACCGGCCAAATCGTTCAACCGTGTACTGAAAACCTTGTGGCACGGTTTTTACACCCTTAAAAACTAATAATATAGCCAAGAAAACAATAATCAGGACAAAAACTGTGGAGCCACCAAGCGTGAATGCATCAATAGTGCGTGTGAACACATCAGCAGCGAATGCTGTGTTTGTGGCGAGCAGCATCGGTAGCAGTACAGCGGATTTTGATAGCGACTGATTCATATATTTTCTCCGTCTTCCAGTTTATCGAGCGCCGCTGGCAAAAGTTTTATTGAAAGAAGCTGTGCTAAGAGAAAAAATTTGTGGGTAGGCGAAATCAAAGAGCAACTCCTAAATTACGTGGATCGCGCAGGGTGGGGGAAGAAGCATACACCCGCTTTATCTTAGGAGCAATTGTTCGCAATAGTCTCTCACGTGCTTGCCCAGATTACCCCTTTTTCGCATCAGCAGCCATCGATGCCCTGGGCTAAAGATGGTTCTGGTGCAAAACGTCATACCACCTCCTTTATGTTCAGAGATAAAGGAGGGCCAAGCACCTGTTTCAGCCGCCATTTCGGCGAGACTCTAAACCGCAGGCTTTTACAGCTTTAAGCGATCCAGGAAGCGAATGCCATACTTCTCAATTAATGCATGGTCGATGATCGCCACCCAGTTACCTGCCATATCCAGGCCTTCGAGCTCAGCCTGGTTAGCGACATTGGTAAACACTTCCTCATGACAGGAAAAGCTAAGACGGTAGGATTGCTTTATTCTGGTAAATCTGTCATGTGACTTTAAATCTTCTGTAATTGGCCCGACACTAAGGAGACCTTTGCTACGATCAGTCCAATCAAAAGGAAACCCGTCTTTTTCGAGCTTTTGGGTCATCGACTGTATTGCTTCTTTGCAGGGTACGTCTGCCACTACCATATATACGAGTGCCGGCTGCTTATCCGTTGCAGCCAGGGTGCAGGCAGCCAAACTGGTAACACCAGCAACAACCAGGGCAGATATAAGCCGTTTCATTACTGTCTTGCTTGCGTTGCGATAACGGGCCCATAAATCAGACGCTCACCGCTTGGATCAAATAGATCGTCTCGCACAGCTTTCGATTTATTGTGACTGGCTGAGCCGGTCTTTGCCCGGACCCTGGAACGTATATCAGTCCCGGGCGGCAGTGAATAAAGCAATGCAAGCCCTCTTCGAACAGGGCTCGTAATCTTGCTGCTGCAACACCTTGGATCCATTAATCCGCCATCATTAGTGTGGCCGAATATGCCTATACAATGCGCTACCTCGTGCTGCAGCACTAACTCGATGGAGTCGCAACGGGCAGGATTAAATGGTGCATGTAATGTGATTTTGCATCGCGCCATTTTTCCATTACTGCGCCATATTGGCTGTGCCCAGCCACACTTTTCTGGATGCTTATTAGAGTAGCCAGCAAAAACAATTCCCTTACTAGAGCCAAATTTAAAGCTAACGACCGGCCACTTGCGAATAGCGGCCTGCCATGAAGGATTGGTAATCCCCGAGACATTGATCGTCTTGGAGGCCCATCTAACTGTTCGACCGCCAAGCTTGGATTGAGCTGCATTCATCTTATAAACGAACTGATAGTCGGTTTTGGTGAATCCCCCCCCACTACTAGATCCACTAATAGATCCACTGCTAGATCCACCACCGGAGGATTTACAGGATTTCGATGATAAACCGGGATAAGTACGTCCTTCAGCTAAGCCGACACTGCAATAATGGTTCTTACCCCAAGCGCTTTTTGATAGATCAGCGCCACTTTTATTAAATGCACGCAGTAGATCTGCGTACTTGTTTACGTAACCAACAGCTGCAACGTTATAGGCCCCACTACCGCTATGACACTGTTTCTCGTCAACGTCGATGATAGTTGTAGCACTTTTATACTTTTTCTTACAAAGCCTTTTCAGCCATTTTTTTAATGTGGCAGGTTTTTGACGTTTTCCATAATAGGCCCAATACCTCTCCTTATCCGGGTCCGAGTTGCATCTACCCAATACTTTATGCAGTTTTTGGTCAACATATGGGATTTTAGTTTTTACGTCCTCCATCGTGTCACATAAGTCTGGGCGGCTATATATGCGGTTGCCACTGACTGGTGCATAAGCCGAGGCCGGCACCATTTCATCTTTAGCCAGTCCAGCGGATGATTTATCCTCACTACAGGCAGTAGTAAATACGGCGAGAACCAGCAGCAAGGCGATCAAGAGTAAGCGGTTCATAGCGTTCACCTTACTCCTATCAGTTGCCCTTGAAAAGGTACGTACTTGACTTGAATCAACTCTGTCTGTTGGAATTTTCGAAGGTCAAAAAACGGCGGATTTATACCGTTTTTAAGGCACAGAAAACCGCATAAACTCACCGTTTCCTGTCATCGTTCCGTTTCCGGATTCATCTCAACAAATCTGAGATCGCCACCGAGGCCGAAATACTGCTATCTGCCACAGCATCCATATTTTCCATGCGGCCTGTATCGGCGTAGGATAGGGCTATGAAGCGCCTTCTTTTCTTTTTGTTGGCCACTACTTTAAAGAGCCCTATCGTGAGTAGTTAAACCTGCACCGCCCGCTTGCCGTGGAAACGGCGTAGAACCCAAGTATTGAATGCCATTTACTGTAATTAATTTGTTTTATCTTAAGTTTGGAGAGCAAAACAATGATCAACGAAACAACTAGTGAAGTGGATTCGGTGCGGGTAGGCAGCCTGAAACGTGCTCTTGTCTTCATATCCCTTCTAGGAATGGCGTTTATTTCCCATGCTTACGAGATATCGGATAACGACAAAGACGACTATGTGAAGTGGTATAAAGATCTGAAAGTTAACCAGGTTGCTGGGCATGCAGCCCTGGCGGTAGACGTTATAGGGAATCCCTGGGCGTACTATGATGGAGGCGCAACGCATCGAGCGAAAAACGGGGCGCTAAAAAATTGTCAGAAAAACTCTCCCAAGCCAGAGACCTGCAAGATTATGGATGTCGATGGCAAGTCTGACTACATAAAACAAAGGGGTTTGGCATCTGCGCCTGCCGCAGTTACCTCGCCTGCTGAAGTTACAGCCAACAGCCAGACAGAGCCGTATCTTGAGTGGCTAAACCTGCACCGCCGGCTTGAAAGAGCGCTAGCCCGCACCCCAGACGGGCGCCTTTTCGGGGACACAGGGTATGCACAGACCGATGCAAAAAATAATGCGAAAAGAGGCTGCAAACGCTATTTCGGCACTAAATGCGAAATAGTCGACATTAATGGGCGAAATGCAACTGATCTAGCAATACCTCTACCAGGATCTGTGGCTGGTATCTGGTGCGAACTGCCAAGTTATGATAACAACCTGAGAGTCTATGAAGATACTGTCGGGATCGCATTTCTTGAGCAAGCGTCCTGTGAAAAACTCTCCGGCACGGCGCTTTCTGGGCTGATCAGGCCAGC
>Ga0163108_10003424_pt1 | contig 11264 bp, 11 predicted proteins | sample Fk1155metaG_FD_109644 | JGI IMG/M metagenome (GOLD analysis project Ga0163108, IMG submission 109644) | Marine microbial communities from the Central Pacific Ocean - Fk160115 155m metaG | ecosystem: Environmental > Aquatic > Marine > Oceanic > Photic zone | place: The Central Pacific Ocean...
TCAATCTCTTTCTCTAAATCCAATCATCTCACACCATCAAATAGAATACAGAAATTTATTTTTGGAGTTTTTGAAAATTCTAATTAAATGTTTACTGATAGATTGGATAAAGATTCTTATTTTCGTTGGCCAAATGAGAATAAATCTTTACAATTCTGATTTTTTAGGTGTTTTATCATCTGCTTTATGCATTTCACACTGTTTAGGCGCCCCTTTCTTATTTGTTGCTCAAGCTAATGCTATTAATTGTTGCGAATTTGTTCCTTTTTGGTGGAAAAGTCTTAATTACCTTTTTATTTTTATTTCTTTTTTTGCTGTCTACTATTCTGCTAGGAGGACCTCAAAGAATTTTATGAAAACTCTATTCTGGTCTTCTTGGTTGATTTTAACAGGGCTATTAGTTAATGAACTATTTGAATTAGTTCATTTTCCTGAGCTATCAATATATACTGCATCATTTCTACTTGCTTTTCTACATTTCTATAATTTAAAATACTGTCAGTGTAAAGGTGATGAATGTTGTATTCATCATTCTAAATAGGCTATTGCTGAATAGTAAATACTGAAATTAAATTTTTAGCAACATCCACATTTACATGTTTCCGGGCAAGGAAAATTATGATTACAGCAATTACAAACCGGTGTGAAAATGCTTTCTTTAATTATTTCAAAGCTAGTGTAACATACAAAAAAGGCAATTGCTGCTCCAATTAATATATCTGGAAGATTAGATCCAGTAAGCCAAAAAAAGAAGCCTGAAAGAACAATTCCAGCAGAAGCAATTGAGTCGTTCCTAGCACAGACATATGCGCTTTTCATATTTATATCATGGTGATGTTTTGAATGAGTTAATATTGCAGCAACAACATTCCCAAATAAAGAAAAAATTCCAACACCTAAAAGGGTCTCTGTATGCAATTGGGATCCAAAATTAATTGCTTTGTAGATATGATAAAATGCAATTATTCCAAAAATAAACATAATTATACCTTTAAAAGCACTAACATTATTTTTAATATATGATTTAGATGATACAACCAAAATTGAAGTCCCTAAAATAAATGCATCACCTGAATTATGAGCTGCATCAGCAATAAGTGAAGAAGAGTTCATTATCAAGCCATAAATAATGTCAACAAATATCATTGCGATATTAATTAAAAAAGCAAGAAAAAGAACTTTCTTATCTGACATAATCTATTAATTAATTCATCTGTTAAATAACTAAAAATCAGTATCTGGATCCTTTATGTCAAGTTTCTGAATCCATATATTTCTATACAAAACATGAAATCCCTCAGATTGTAACTTGATTCCACCTGGTGTATTTGAAATTCCATAGCCATCATTTTTTCCTCCGTCTAATCCTGAATTTGGACCTCCCCAAACTTTTTCAATATGAATGTTTGAATGGACCTTATTGTTATTAAAATACATTGTTACAATTGATTTTTCAACAACTGAATCAGCACTAAAACGAGCAGCTCTAAATTTAATATCGTAAGCATTCCATTTCCCTGTTCCATTATAATTATCATATGAAGCAGAGTTCTCATTTATAACAGCGGCCATACCATGAACTGAAGAATCACCATCAAGAATTTGTATTTCATATCTATTTTGTAGATATACCCCGCTATTCCCTTTTGGCTCAGAAACTAAAAACTCAACATGTAATCTAAAATCTTTAAACTTTTCTTTTGTAACTATATCAGCAGCTCCATATATTCCACCTATAGCTGCTAGGTCAAAAGAACTAACGACAGTTCCCGAGTCTATTGGATCGTCAATTATCTCCCACTTTATTGGCAGCTCAGCCTTTAATCTTGGACCATTCCAATAAGTCCATTTTTTATCTAGCAAGTATCTGCTTCCATCAAAAAGAATTTCTGAATCTAGAGGGGCTATTGCACCTACACCGATTGTCTTTTTCATTTTATTTTTCTCCTCCCAGCCATCTTTTAGATCACCATGAAGATCATCTATTTCCATATTTGTAAAAAGAAAAATTGCTGATATAAAAATAACACTGCTTATAAAGAAAAGAAGTACTTTATTCATTTTGCAATAATTTAATAATCATAATATAATTTCAGATTTTCGAATTCATTTATAAAGGGTTCATAACTAATAAATCTAAGGTGGGCTTGATATCCAGGCTGCCCTTTAATTAAAATATTTAGCTTTGATGGGAAAAAATGAGCTGCTAAACTTTTCTCTTTATTTATCATTATTAAGCCCCAAAAAGAATTAAATCTAGATGGATCATTCCAGTGATCAGGTTTATAAAAAATTTGGAATCCTTGACTGTTTATAAAATCTTTTGCAGCATTAAGACAATTCTTTGTAAAATCATAACTGCTTTCATTATTTCGTTTAGTAATTGGAATCAAATCAATCCCATATAAAAGATTGTATTCATTATATGAAAAACCATTTAGTACAATCTCCCAATCTATCCCTCCAGTAAAAAAAACATTGCTATATTTTGAGTAATTATTCTCATATTCAGTTAAAACTTGTTCTTTTGTCATTCCTTCATAAAAACCCTCAAAGATTAGATTTCCAGACTGGGCACTAACAAAATGTGTTGAATGAAAAATCAGAAAAATAATTAATTGACAAACTGTTTTTTTTAGACTACTTATCAAAATATTTTTTTTAATTAGTTTTTATTGCCCAACATTCTATTTCAACTCTTGCTCCAAGAGCTAACCCTGATCCAGCAAAAGCACTTCTTGAAGGAAGATTGTCTTTAAAATAAGTTCTGTAAACATCACTCATTTGCTTCCATTCACTAATATCTGCAAGCATACAGGTGCATTTAAATACATTGTCCATAGAACTCCCCATTCTAGTCAATGTGTTTTTTATGTTATCCATTATTTGCTTTGTTTCAGGAATAATTCCACCTTCAACAAGTTCCCCTGTAGAAGGATCAGTACCTATTTTACCAGATAAATAAATTACATTGTCAACTATAACAGCCTCTGAAAAAGGATACTTTTCAGAACTGTTAAAAAATTTTATAGAAGAACTTTTTTTGTCTTCCCTTTCTTTAACAGGTCCCTCAGCAGTAGTTGTATTGTTAAAACATCCAACCAATAGAATTACAACAATTATAAAAAAGAAATTTCTCATAGTTGGTTTTTTTTAACAATATAATTAAATTATTAAGCATAATCCTCAAGACAGGTTTCTTATATTTGAATTATAAAAAAACTCATATGAAAAAAATAATTCTATTAGGCGCAGTTTTTTTGACATTAGCTGCGTGTACGCAAAATAAATCTGGAAATAAATGCATCTTTTGCCTCGAATCATCGTCCGGAGGTGAATTCCTTGGAGAAGGGGAAAATAATGGCAAAAAATACCTTATGGGAGATGATGATGCTGTTACTGCTGTTTTAAATGTTGCTAAACACTACAGTGCTAAAGATGTTGATGAAATGTTTAAGAGCTATAGTAAAGAATTTGCAGAGAAAAATTATGAAAACAATAAAAGATGGCTTGATTCAATGGAGTCTATCTCCATGAAGCCATATGCAATAATCCCAGTTAAAATTGAGGGAAGTGATAAAACACAAGTTTTGACTTGGTCTGTTGAAGAGAGAAATTGGAAAAACGGATCAAAACAAAAACAAAATTTGATGGAGATCTTTACGGTTGGCAGTGATAATAAAATCGATGGATTTGCCCAATGGAGAGCAAACTACCCAACCAATGAATTTGGTCTAGCTGTAGGGGGTAAGTTTTTTGGTAAAACTGATAACCAATACACCGGAAGAGGATTGGTTTTTTCTAATAGAGGTGAAGTAGAGGCAATCGAAAAATTAATAGAAAGCTATAACAAAAAAGATGTTGAGGGTTGTAAGACACCTTTTGCTGACAAGGTAAATATTGAATATGAAGATGGTAGAAAAGCGGTATTTACCCCTGACATGTGGGAAGAATACTTTAAAGATTATAAGTCTGTTAGCTGGAAACCTTACTCAATTGTTCCTCTGAAAATAAACAATACTGACCCTGCCTCAGGGGTGATTGTAACTTCCAGAGAAAAAAGAGTGATGAGAGATGATAGCCTTTGGGATAGAGAATTAGTTGAATTTTTTTACTTCAATACTGAAGGTAAAATAGACAACATGACCCAATTTTCTAGAAAAATTGAATAAGTCTAGAAAATCAAACTATAAAAAGACCTCTCTCTGAGGTCTTTTTATATTATATTGAGTTAGTTTATTCTCTAAAAAATGAAGCTTTTAAGAAGATTACATATTTCAACATTTTTGTTTATCTCAATTCCGTTAATTTTTTGGAATTGTAAACGCACTTCGAGTAAAAATCTACCGCGAATAGCAATTGCTGGTTTAGCAATAGAATCAAGTACATTTTCTCCTGCATTTACCCATGAAGAAGCGTTTCATGCTAGGGAAGGAGAAGAAGTCTTTTCTTATTATCCTTTCTTATCAAAAGATTCAATAAATAGAAAAAAAGCAATTTGGTTCCCAACACTAAGAGGACATGCTCTTCCTGGAGGTATAGTTACTAGAGAAGCATATGAATCATTAGTAAACAAAACATTAACCATGCTTGAAAAGAATCTCCCTTATGACGGTTTGTTTTTTGATATACATGGAGCAATGAGTGTTGTGGGGTTAGATGATCCTGAGGGTGATTTTATCACTCGAATAAGAAAAGTTATTGGAAAAGAGACTATTATTTCAACATCAATGGATTTACATGGAAATGTTTCTAAAGTACTAGCTCAAAATACAGATCTTATAACCTGTTATAGAATGGCTCCGCATGAGGATGCCATCGAATCAAAAAAAAGAGCATTAGAAAATTTATTAGTTAGACTTGAAAACGGAAAAGGTAAACCCGCATATAAAGCATGGATTCCTGTCCCAATTCTTTTGCCGGGAGAAAAAACCTCTACAAGAATAGAGCCCGGTAAAAGTTTGTATGCAAAAGTTAAACCTGCCGCCGATCAAGAAGGAATTATTGATGCTGCAATATGGGTTGGTTATCCCTGGGCTGATGAGCCAAGGAATCATGGAGTAGTAATGGTTACCGGAGATGAAAAAAAAATTGTTTCACAAACGGCAAAAAGACTTGCTGAGAGTTTTTGGAATGCAAGAAAACAATTTGATTTTGTTGCCCCCACAACTTCTCTTGAAAAAAGTCTTGAGAAAGCACTTAAGAGTAATAAAATTCCATTTATTATAAGTGATATGGGTGATAATCCCACAGCTGGTGGTGCTGGTGATGTAACATGGACTCTAGAAAAAATACTTTCAAGAACAGAATTTAACTCTGTAAATGGTCCCTCCGTCATTTACGCATCAATCCCAGGCCCAAAAATGATTGAGAAAGCCATAGAAGCTGGTGAAGGAGGTAAAGTTGAAGAATATGTTGGTGCCTCAATTGATGATCGTTACTCTCCTCCGATTAAACTTTCAGGAACTGTTGAGAAAATTAAATATGGAGATATACATGCTGAAACTGAAGTCGTTATTAAATCAGGAAGTGTTAATATAATTGTGACAAAAAAAAGAAAGCCTTATCATAAAAAAGCTGATTTTACTGATTTGGATCTTAACCCAAACAATACAAATATTATTATTGTTAAAATTGGATATCTAGTTCCAGAACTTTATCAAATGAGAGGAGATTGGATAATGGCTCTAACGCCAGGCGGGGTTGATCAAGATATAGAAAGACTTGACTATAAAAGAATTAAAAGGCCAATGTTCCCATTTGATTATGAAATGGAAAAACCAAATCTTAATATGAGATTAATTAAATCTTCAGAAAGTTTCTGAAATTAGATTCATGAAAAAAAGAACATTCATTAAATCTTTTGGGGCATTTAGTTTAATTCCTTTTTTTAATATTCCTTCTGAATTTTTTGATGAAACTTCCTCTATTGACTCATTGAAAAAAATAAGTGAAGAGAAAGAATTATGGGAAACTGTTCGTTCTCATTACAAGTTAAACCCTGACTACATTAATCTTGAAAGCGGATTCTATAACATAATCCCATCACCAACTTTGAACAGTTTTATTGATCATGTCAAAAGAATTAATTATGAAGGTTCATTTTATATGAGAAATTATCTTGAAAAAGATAAAGAGGAGATAACAAATTCTTTAGCTACTCTTGTTGGGTGTAAAAAAGACGAACTAATCATTACAAGAAATACTACTGAATCATTGGATTTAATTATAAGTGGGTTCCCTTGGATGAAAGATGATGAGGCTATCTATGCAGATCAAGATTATGGTTCAATGAAGCAGATGTTTAAACAAGTTTCCAAAAGACATGGAGTTATCAATAAAGTAATATCAATTCCAAATCACCCCAAATCTGATGAAGAAATAGTCTCACTATATGAAAATCAAATTTCAAACAAGACTCGTTTAATTATGGTTTCTCACATGGTTAATATTACCGGACAAATTTTACCAGTAAAAAAGATTTGTGAAATGGCTCATAATAATGGAATAGAAGTAATGGTAGATGGAGCCCACTGCATTGGTCATTTTAACTTTAAAATTTCAGAGCTTGGATGTGATTATTATGGATCAAGCCTTCATAAATGGCTAGCTGCTCCCCTTGGATCAGGTATATTGTATGTAAATAAGAAAAGAATATCAAAAATTTGGCCTTTAATAGCTAGCTATATTGAGGATAAAAATCATATTAAAAGATTAAATCATATTGGAACACATCCTGTGCATAATGACTTAGCTATTTTAAATGCAATAAATTATCTTAATTGGATAGAACTAAAAAGAAAAGAAGAAAGACTTAGATTTCTGCAAAATTACTTGACCTCTGCCTTAAGAAACAACTCAAATATTATAATTAATACCCCTATTGAATCTTTCAGAAGTTGTGGAATTTCAAATGTTGGCGTAAAAGGGCTATCCCCCTCTGATCTTGCGAAAAAATTAATGCTTGACTTCAAAATTTTTACCGTTGCTATAGATTATGCGAATGTAAAGGGCTGCAGAATAACCCCAAATGTGTTTAATACATTAAATGATTTAGATCAATTAATTGGAGCTTTAAATAAAATATCACAGTCTACGTAAATATTAAAATCAAGTTTATTTAATAGATTTGTTCAATCAAAAACCGAGTGAAAGATTTCATTTTAATTATATTGTTTCTTTCAGTGCTAAGCTGTAAAAAAGAATCTGACGTAGATTTATGCGAGTCCTGCCTCATTAGTTTGCAAGTAAATAATGTAAAATATACCGAAGATGGAATTTTTCTTGGTGTTGGTGATGAATTTGAAGATGCCTTGCTTGATCAATTTGAAGAAGGTGTCATAAATGTTGATGCAGGAACAGTTAAGATTGAAGTTCCAAATGAATATGCTAAAGTCTGTGAAGACTTCATTGAATTAGAAGTAGTTTTAAGCTTAAGAGCTACTATAACTTCAGGCTTGTTTGAAGGAGTAAAAACAACTATTGCATATCCTCATACATTTTCTGAAGAAGAAATTAATAATGCTTTATGTTTAGATTAATTAGTGGATTTATCTAATTTATTTAACATCATTTATCTCAATCCAATAACCCGTTGGATCTTGAATGTAGATTTGATTAAAGCCATCTTCTCTTAATTGAACTTTATTTTTATTTCCTGGCCAATCTGAAAATTCAATTCCCAGATTTTTCAAATGATCAATGAAAGAAATTAAATCGTCTACTTTATAGGCCATATGAATATCTTTTGGCAATTCATCAACAATCTTTTCTCTATATATCAAATGAATTTCTTTCCCTTCAGAATTTTTAAACCACCGCTTGGGTGAACCTCCAGAAGCATTCTCTATTTCCTGAAAGCCTAAAACTTTGATGTAAAAATCTCCAGATTTTTTTAAATCATTCACAACTAAAGCTTGATGATCTATTTTAAGATTTATTTTTTTTGTTTGAGCATTAACCATTAGTGAAAATAAAATTATGACGAATGTAAAAATTTTCATTTTAAAAACTTATTTTAATAAAAATATGAATTTCTCTCAACTTATAATTAAGTTTTAAAAATCAATGAAATGAAAGTTTTAATTGCTCCAGATTCATTTAAGGGTAGTCTTACAGCAAAAGAAGTTTCAGAGAGTGTTGCTTTGGCAGTGAAAAAGATTTTCCCAAATTCTGATTTGGAAAAAATCCCCTTTTCTGATGGAGGGGAAGGAGCAATTGATCTTTTTAAAGATACAATTCAAGGAAAAGTAATACGATGTGATGCAGTAGACCCTTATGGTAAAACGATAAATAAACCATACTTTATTTTTGAGAAAGGAAAATCTGCATGGATAGAATTATCCCAAGCCTCAGGACTGATGCAAATAAAAGAAAATGAAAAAAATCCGCTTTTAACTTCTACATATGGAACAGGGTTACAAATAAAACATGCTTTAAAATCTAATTGTGAAAATATTTTTCTAGGACTTGGAGGAAGTGCTACTCATGATTTAGGAACTGGTATTTTTGTTGCACTAGGAGGTAAATTATTAAGCAAATCTAAATTATCTATCCCCTTAGGAGGAGGGAGTTTAAATCAATGCAATGAAATTGATGACACAAACCTCATTCAAGAACTTAAAAACACAAAAATCATAATGGCCTGCGATGTAACAAATCCCTTAATTGGCGATATAGGGGCTGCAAATACATATGCCGCACAAAAGGGTGCAAAACCTAAGGATATAAAAATATTAGAAAAAAATGGTTTGGTTTTTGCCCAACTTATAAAAAATAAATATGATATTTCAATTCATAATGTTCCTGGAGGTGGTGCTGCTGGTGGATGTGCTGCAGGAATTTTTGGTCTTCTAGGAGGAGTTATTAAAAATGGTTTTGATTTAATATCAAAACATGTTGCCCTTGAGGAGAAAATTAAAAAATCAGATCTTGTAATTACAGGTGAAGGAAGCTTTGATAAGCAAAGTCTTTTTGGTAAAGTTCCATATAAAATAGCTTCAATCGCATCAAAACATAGGGTCCCAACAATTATAATTGCAGGTAAAATTAATTTGGATAAGAAGGACGTTAATCTAGATGGCCCTTTTGAAGTCTATTCTATTAACCCAGATAATATTAGTCTATCTGAAGCAATGAGAAAAACAAATGAGCATATTATTGAAAAGCTTGAAGCCGTTTTAAGTAATTTGAAAAATTCAAAAAAACTAATTTAGATGTTAGAGATACTTGGGTTTATTCTTATAACTATTTTGTGGATCATCATAGGGACTTCCTATCTGAAAATTAATCCCATTATAACTCTACTTATTGCAGCTTTATTATTGTCTTTTCTTATTAGGATTCCTTTAAATGAAATCCATTTAGTGATAGGTTCAGGTTTTTGGAAAACAGTCAAAAATATAGGTTTGTTAATTGTTTTTGGAACTGTTATTGGCTCTTCCTTAGAACTATCAAAAGGGACAATCTCAATTGCTAATGGTCTAATAAAATTACTTAAAAATCTTCCTTTGCCATATGCAATAAGTACCATAGGATACTTTGTTTCAATTCCTGTCTTTTGCGATGCAGCTTTTGTTATTTTATCAAATATCAACAAAACACTATCCAAGCAAACGAAAACGTCATTAGTGGGGCTAAGTGTAGCATTATCAACAGGTCTTTTTGCTCCTCATGTTCTAGTTCCGCCTACTCCAGGACCTTTAGCAGCAGCATCAAATTTAGCTCTGGAAAATTTATTCCTATTAATTATTTGTGGCGGAGTATTGGCTTTTATATTATCTTTTTGCGGCGGAATGTATGGGCAGTATTTATCTAGAAAAGACAAGAATTTAAATCTTAAAGGATCTTTTGAAATAAATTTTAAAATTGAAAAGAACAGTCCTTCTTTTAATCTTTCAATAAGCCCTATAATTGTTCCTATAGTCTTAATGTGTTTGGGATCTTTCCTCAATTATTCTCAAAATGATTCTACTTTTTTATACTTTCTAAACCTAATAACAACTCCTAATGGTGCGCTCCTTATTGGTGTATTGATTTCATTTTGTTTGAAAAAAAATGATTCCATTTTTTTAATAAAAAATTCCTTGATCACGGGTTTTAAAAATGCTTTCCCTATCATTCTAATAACAGGAATTGGAGGATCTCTTGGGGCTATAATTCAATACGTATCAATAGAGAATTATCTAGAGGGTTTTACCTCAATCAACGTTTTAAGTATAATAATTCCCTTTGTAATTGCAGCTGTTTTGAAAACAGCTCAAGGGTCCTCAACAGTTGCAATTATAACAACATCAACCATTATTTTCCCATTATTACCAGCTCTAGGACTAGATAGTGAAATGGGGAAAGTATGGGCTATCATGGCTTTAGGTGTCGGATCTATGACTGTGTCTCATGCCAATGATTCTTACTTTTGGATAGTTTCTCAAATGAGTGAAATGGATATTAAAACAGCTTATAAAACCCATACCGTTGGAACATTTCTTCAGGGAATCCTTGGGTTTTTACTTATTTTGATAGGGTATTTAATATGGAGTGTTCTACTATAAATTTATCTCCTTAATTTATTCTATATTTATGCCTTTAATAATAAATAAACTTACTATGAAGAAATTTTCTATTATAATTATTTCCCTTATTCTAACTTCTTTTTTTGCTGAAGCTCAGGATTGGAAATATGCAAGTATCTCTTGGGTAAGAACTACTCCAGGAGAAGAATACAATAAAATTCTTAATGATAAATGGGCCAAACTTGCTCAAAAAAGAATTGATGACGGAACAATTGTTGGTTGGGATGTCTGGGGAGTCGGACATACAACCACTGAATCCAAATATAACGTCATCATTGTTACTTTGGCAAATGAAGTTGATAGTCTATGGGCAAACGTTGGCCTTAGAAAAATCGCCCCTGAAATGACAGATATGGATATTGAAATCATGAGTCAAAAAAACTACAAAGCAAGGAAAATAATTTATGAAGCAGTTATAGCAAGAAAAAATGGTTATTCCTTTGTTGATTCTCTTCCACAAATAGCTGTTTTAAATTATATGAAAGTTCCTATTGGAGGAGAAGCAAAATATGAAAAAATGGAAAATGATTTAAATAAATCTCCAAACAAAAACTCTTTGAAAGTTGGTTGGTCCTACAGTAAAAGATTGGATCTTCTTGGAGATAATGTTTATTGGAATTATATGACAGCTGATTTTTATAAATCATACAAAGATGCCATGAAGGCAAGAGCTCAGACAACATCTTGGTCTAA
>Ga0163108_10003425_pt1 | contig 11260 bp, 9 predicted proteins | sample Fk1155metaG_FD_109644 | JGI IMG/M metagenome (GOLD analysis project Ga0163108, IMG submission 109644) | Marine microbial communities from the Central Pacific Ocean - Fk160115 155m metaG | ecosystem: Environmental > Aquatic > Marine > Oceanic > Photic zone | place: The Central Pacific Ocean...
ACTATTTTATTGGCTTCAAGCAGACTCCATTTATATTCTACTCCCCGGTAGCTCAGTTGGTAGAGCGATTGACTGTTAATCAATTGGTCGCTGGTTCGAGTCCGGCCCGGGGAGCCAGAATTTGCAGTTATTCTATAAACTGTCAGAGATCAATTTTTTGAATTTTGTCGTACTCCAGCCATGAGATCTATTTAAATAATGTATTGGAATATTCAGATCATCACCGGTATAAGCTTTATTTCTATAATCGTCTCCAAGAAATCTTATGTCTATTTGTGTAGTAGATAATAAATGAGCAAGATCTGATTCTAATTGATAAGTAATAATCTCATCGATCTGTTTTAGAGAAGATAATATTAATAGCCTTTCATCTAGGGATAGAATTGGCCTCAGTTTTACTGGTCTTTCAACTGAAGGGTCTTCATGAAGAAAAACAATTAGATGTGAGCAGTGTTTTTTGCATTCATTAAATAGATGGATATAACCAGGATGGATTACATCGAAATTTCCTGCAATTACTCCATTTTTAGGTTTAGTATTCATAACTATATTTTTTCTAAGAAGTCTAAAGGTTCTGACTCTTCCCAACTCTTACATGTTGGGCATTGCCAAGAATGACTTATTGTCTTATAGCCACATTGAGAACAACTGTACTTATAATCGTTTTTAGTTTTATTGTTCATAATAGTTGTCAAATTATTAATCAAGGAATCATTAATTAGTGTCATTGATTTAGATTCAGAATCCTGCTTTCTTAACTCATTTATTATTGTGTGGTTTCGGACAAGATCCATAAATGAATTAAAAAGATATTTATTGGTAAAGTTAGGAAACATGACGAAGATCATGGCAAGGTATTTTTTAGTCTCTGGATTATTGTTGATGGAATTTTCTAAGATTATATTTAAATCTTTATCATTATGATCATCTATTTTATTGAGTATTTGAGGAAGTAAAACTAAATGTGCTAACTTATTTTTATTAATCATTTCACTGTAAAAATTCAATGCAGTAGATTTATCAGACTTATAGAGAGCAATTTTTGATGATAAATATAGTTGTCTAATTGAATTAGGATTATTATCTTTTGCTTTTTCTAAATATATCTCAGCATTAGCAATATCATTTTGATCAATAAACTTTTGTGTTAATTGGCAATAATAATGAGAGGTGCTTGTTAAGGATTTATTATCAGGATCAATTTTTTTGAGTTCCTCAAGATTCTCTAAAGCTTTTTCCCATTGTGACATGTATTCATTTATTGTTATTAACTTCTCTAGACACACTACTTTCTGTTCATCTATAGTTTTTAATTTATTGAATACACTTTCAGCTTTATCATAAATACCTGCAGTAAAGTAATTTTCACCTAATTCATAAAGTGTTTGATAATAATATGTCTCATCAAGGTCAGGTTTATTGAGAATGTTTTCATGGAGCTTGATTGCTTTATCAATTTTTCCTTGTCTTCTAAATAGGACTCCAAGAGCTAAATGTGTTTGAATAGTTTCATCATCAATTTCAATAATATTTGAAAATAAGTCTATGGCCTTATCTGATTCCTCGTTAAGGAGATATTTAAGGCCAGTAAGGTAATCAGGGTTAATTTTTTTGTTTGATTCGTTATCAAAGAATTTTAGAAAAAAGTAGCCCATTAGGGCAAATATCAAGAATATTGATGATAAATAAAAGATACTGTCAGAAAGCATTAAAAAGGTTTAAATATTATTCAGCTTGTTTTTACTCTTTTTTTCAAGTCTTTTCCGGGTTTAAAGTGAGGGACATACCTTTCGTCAATGTTAACAGACTCACCCGATTTTGGGTTACGCCCTATTCTTGATTTTCTATATCTTAGGCTGAAACTACCAAAACCTCTAATTTCTATTCTCTTCCCTTTTCTTAATGAATCAATCATTGATTCAATAATAGTTTTTACTGATAACTCGATATCTTTATAGGGAAGTTGATCTTGCTCATTAGCAATAATTTCAATTAGTTCTTTTTTATTTATACTCATAGATAAATTACAACAAAAAAAATTAGAAATAGGAATTAATTTATTTATTTTCTAGAAAATTTAGATTTTAGTAAATCCCCTAAACTAGTTTTTGAGATGCTGTCTTTTTCGTCTGATTTATATGATTCAATAGCTTCTCTTTCTTCTTTTTCCTCTTTTGCTTTAATAGAAAGTTTTATTGTTCTATTTTTTTTATCAAAACCAATAATTTTTGATTCAATTTCTTCTTTTATTTTAAAAACTGATCTCATGTCTTCAGTTTTATCTCTTGAAACTTCTGCTATATTTAGCAAGCCTTTTACATCATTTTCAAGAATTATAAGTGTGTTCCGTTCATCAATTTGATCAACGATCCCTTTAACTATGGAGTTTTTCGGATTTCTTGACAAGTATTCTTGGAATGGGTCAGAAGATAGTTGCTTTAAGCCTAAGGATATTCTTTGTTTATTAGTATCTATTGAAATAATAATAGCCTCTATTTGATCCGATTTTTTAAACACTGATAAATCGATGTTATCTTCAGTATCCCAAGAAACATCTGAGATATGAATTAGACCATCTATACTCCCTTCGAGTTCAACAAATATTCCAAAATCTGTAATTGATTTTATAGTCCCAGTTATTTTCTCTCCGTCTTTATAATTTTGATCAAAATTTACCCAAGGATTATCTAAACATTGTTTCATACCTAAAGACACCCTTCTTTTTGTGTTATCAATATCCAGGATCATGACTTCAATTTCTTCACCAATATTGGCAATTTTATACGGGTTAGGATTATTGTTTGTCCAATCGATTTCAGATACATGCACCAGTCCTTCAATTTGTTCTTCAATTTGAACAAATAATCCGTAGTCAGTAATATTTGAGATACTGCAAGTTACTTTCATTCCTATTTCGTATTTTTCTATAATGTTTGACCAAGGATCTTCTTGAAGTTGTTTAAGACCTAAGGAAACTCTAAATTTTTCTTTATCAAGTGCAATGACCATCACTTTAATGTTCTCTGCTAATGACACTATTTCTGATGGATGTTTAATCTTTTTCCAAGAGATATCTGTTATATGGAGTAAACCATCTATACCTCCAAGATCAATAAAGGCACCGTAATCAGTTAGATTTTTTACAACTCCATCTAACACATCACCTTCATTTAAATTGGCAATTACATCACTCTTACTTTCAATCGAGCTGCCTTGCAGTGCTGCTTTTCTTGAAAGGACTATGTTATTAGTTTTTTTATCTGCTTTTACTACTTTAAATTCAGAAACTGAACCTTCTAAATATTGAGTATCTCTTACAGGCCTTACATCAACCAAAGAGCCAGGGAGAAAAGCATTTATTTGATCAACAAGGACAGTAAACCCTCCTTTCACTCTGTTTTGTATAAATCCTGAGATAATTTGATCGTTTTCTTGTGCTTGAACTAGATTGCTCCATGTTTTTTCATTTTTTGCTTTTTGTCTAGAAAGTTTTGTTTTTCCATCTCCGTCCTCAATTTCTTCAATAACAACTTCAACCTTGTCACCTATTTCGATTTCCACATCGCCGGTTTGATTTTTAAATTGATTGATACTTACGAATGATTCAGATTTTAATCCAGCAGAAAGTATAGCGTGGTCTGGTGTTATATCTAAAACATCTGCTTCTATTAGTTGGCCTAGTTTTAGTGTCTTACTGTATTGACTAGACTCAAAAATATTTTCAAAAGATTCACTCATATTTTAATTGTATTTCCTATGTAACTTATTACTTCTTTTTGTACTTTATTAATTGATTTGTTATCTGTTTCTATAACTATTGCGTCTTCAGGAACTATTAGCGGAGATGCTTCTCTATCTGTGTCTCTTTTATCTCTTGCTTCTAACTCATCAATTAGTTGCGAGAGGCTAACATTAATTCCTTTTTCCTTCAACTGGTTATGCCTTCTTTTAGCTCTGGTTGTTGTGTTTGCTGATAAGAATAATTTAATAATTGCATCTGGAAAAATTATACTTCCCATATCTCTCCCTTCAGCAACTAATCCTGGTTCTTTTGCAAATGCTCTCTGTGTATTAACAATAGACTTTCTAAGACTGCTTATTGAGGCTATTTTCGAAGCAATTTTTGCTGTTTCTTCATTAAATATATTTTTATTAATAATTTTATCTTCATATTTAATCTCTATGTTCTTTGAAACTTTATTGAAGTTAAAAGTTATTGACTGACTAATACTAATTAGCATCTTTTCATTAGCTAAATCAATTGATTGAAGGTCAGCAATATACCCAATACTTCGGTAAAGCGCTCCACTATTGAGATAGTTAAAGGAGAATTTATCAGCAAGATATAATGCAAGAGTGCCTTTACCAACACCGCTGGGGCCATCAATTGTAATTATTTCCATTGTTTTTAGTATTCCTTAATGTTCATCCCTATTAGGTTCATCGTTTTTTTAAATGTTGGGAATGAGGTATTAATATTTTCACAGTTCTCTACAATTATTGGCTTCTCACTTAGACATGAAGCAATTAAAGCAGTCATTGCTATTCTATGATCTCCAAATGAATCAACGGTTCCTCCCGTTATAATTCCGCCATCAATAATTGCTCCATCGTTAAATTCTTTGGTTTTAATTGAGAATGTGTTTAATGTTTTAATCATTGAAGTAATTCGGTCTGATTCTTTATATCTGAGTTCTTCGGCATTTCTAATAATAGTAGTCCCTTCAGCACATGCGCCTGCAAGGAAAACAAGCGGTAATTCATCTATCGCTGATGTTATAAGATCTTTAGGTACTTTAATTCCTTTGAGCTTTGAAGATGTAATGATAATTGAGCCAATCTTTTCTGATGCTACAGATTGATTATTGATAGTAGTTGTAATATTTCCTCCCATTAACTTCATTATTTCTATAAAACCAGTTCTTGTGGGATTAAGCCCAACGTTCTCAATAATCAGTTCACTATTTTTCGAAATTAAGGTTGCTAATATTAAAAATGCAGCTGAGGAAAGATCACCTGGTATTTGAATAGTCCCTGGGGAAGTAAGTTCTCCCCCTTTAATATGTATTTTATTATCTTCAGATATTATGGATGATGAAAAATCTCTTAACATTAATTCCGTATGATCTCTTGATTCAGTTTTTGTCTTGATTACGGTTGTACCAGAACATGAAAGACTGGCTAAGAGTAAAGCTGATTTTATCTGTGCACTAGGTATATCAAGATTATGGTTAATACTTTTTAGTTCTTTAGTAGGAAATATTTTAATAGGTGCTCGCCCTGATGTGGTTTTTATATTTGCACCCATTTCTTTTAAAGGATCTGCTACACGATCCATAGGTCTTTTATTTAATGAACTGTCACCAATTAATACGCTTTTAAATTTCTGAGTAGCAAGAATACCCATGAATAACCTCATTGCTGTTCCTGAATTACCGAAATTTAATTTATCCAATGGTTTTCTTAAACCTTGCAGTCCTAAACCTTCAACAGTAAGAGATAAATTATTTTTAGTGATATTGGTACCCAATAACCTTGAAATTTCGATTGTCCTTAGAACATCATCAGAGAATAGGCAGTTCTCTATATGTGTTCTTCCAACCGATAGCATCGACAATAGAATAGCTCTGTGTGATATAGATTTATCACCTGGAATTTCCGTGTACCCACTAATGGGGCCATTATATTTAGCTATTAGAGATTTATCTTTGGTCATTAGACATATATCAAGAGTCTCTTGATATTGGGTATGAACCTAAGTTCTTGAATTCAATATCAAGTTTTTTTAATTCAGATAGAGCCTCAATAATTGATTTATCGCTAATATGTCCTTCGAGATCTATGAAGAAGACATAACTCCATTTACGCATTTTTGACGGTCTTGATTCTATCCTTGATAGACTGACGTTGTTATTGGCAAAAGGTTCTAAGACCTTAAATAAAGATCCTGAGTCTGATGTGTCTAAGGGGGATACAACGATTGACGTTTTGTTATTAATTGATTTCTCAGAAACTTCTTGGCTTATTATCAGAAACCTTGTTGAGTTGTCTGATATATCTTGGATATTATATTCAAGTATATTTAGTGTGTAATCTTTGGAAAGTTTTTCTGAGCCAATGCATGCTTCATTATCATTTTTAATCATAGCTGCACCCTCAGAATTACTAATAACCGGTATTATTTTAATATTTGGAAGGTTTGATTTGATCCAATTTTGGCATTGTGCCAATGACTGAGAATGCGAATATAAGGTATTTATATTCTCTTTAGATGAATCATTTGATAATAAGCATTGATTTATTCGTAGCTCTAATTCTCCACTAATTACAACATTAGATTTTATTAAAAGATCATGAGAATTATTAACTGAACCTTCAATAGAATTCTCAATAGGTATTACTCCATATGTTGATTCATTATTTTCAACAGCTTGGAAAACGTGACCAATAGATGACATCGGGATTGCATTGGCATCATTTCCAAAATAAGTTAATAATGCTATCTCTGAAAATGATCCTTTAGGTCCTAAGTATGAGACTTTCATAGCAATCAAGAAACTATATGTGTCTTAGTAACTCCATCAATTTGTTCAATTTGTTCTAAGATTTCATGAGATATTGATTTATCAAGGTTAAGTATTGTGTAACCAATATTTTTGAAGTTTTTATGTGATAGATCATTAATATTGATGTTTTCTTTTCCTAAGAGAGAAGTGAATTGTCCAACAATATTTGGTTTATTAAGGTTAGTGATAGTTAATCGATGCTTCGTATCACTTACTAATGATACATCAGGAAAATTAACAGAATTAATAATATCACCATTTTCTAGATAAGATTTAATACTATTTGCAACCATCACAGCACAATTAGCCTCGGCTTCTTTTGTCGATGCTCCCAAATGTGGCAATAATAAAACATCAGGATTCCCTATTAAACTTTTATTAGGAAAATCGGTTACATAAGTGCTGATTTTATTATTTCCCAATGCCTCGATTACAGCATCAGTATTTATAATTTCCTCTCTAGATAAATTTATAATGGTTGAAGTATTTTTCATTAAATTGATTTCATTTTTACCTAAAAAATCCTTGGTTTCTTCTTTATAAGGTATATGTATCGTTAATATATCCACGTTCTTTAATACTTCATTTAAATCATTGTATTTTTTAACTCCTGGAACTAAATTTATTGCATTATCAACAGTGATCATTGGGTCAAATCCCAGAACTTTCATTCCCAAACCATACCCTGCATTTGCAACTTTTACCCCTACCAACCCTAGACCAATAACTCCTAATGTTTTATTTGGTAATTCATAGCCTACATATTGCTTCTTAGCAAATTCAATATCGCTTTTTAGGGTATCTAAACTTTTTAGGTTATGAACGTAATCTATTGCTCTATGTATATTTCTAGCCGCTATTAAAATGGCTGCTAGGGTTAATTCTTTAACTGCGTTTGCATTAGCACCAGGGGCATTAAACACTGGTATGGAAAGTTCAGATAGCTTATCAATAGGTATATTATTTACACCAGACCCTGCCCTACCAATTGCTTTTACAGATTTAGGTATATTCATTTCATGTAGATTGAACGATCTAAGTAAAATAGCATCAGGTGATGTAACTTGATCACCTAAGTGGTAATCCCCGTGTTCGAAGACACTGAGTCCTTCAGAAGATATATTGTTCAGTTTAAGAATTTTGTACATACTTAAGTTCTGTTGTTTATTTCAAAGTCTTTCATAAATGATATTAATGCCTCAACACCTTTGACTGGCATGGCATTGTACACACTTGCACGCATTCCACCAACAGTTCTATGGCCTTTAAGATTGTATAGACCTGACTTTTCTGCTTGAGAAAGAAACAAAGAATCTAAACTATTATCTGTCAAAATGAATGGTATATTAACCCAAGATCTGTATTTTTCTGAAACTGGGTTTTGATAAAGATCTGAATTATCGATATATTCATAAAGAAGCTGAGACTTGGTTTGATTTATTTGAGCCATAACCTCAAGACCACCTTGTTCTTCAATCCAGTCAAATACTTGGCCTGCCGCATACCAAGCAAACACTGGAGAAGTATTAAGCATTGATTTGTCTTTTGCATGGTCTTCATATCTCATAATAGGGTTTAAGTTTTCAGCTTTTTGTTTAATAAATTCTCTTTTAACTATGACTATTGTCAAACCCGCTATACCAAGGTTTTTTTGGGCACCAGCAAATATCAAATCAAACCCACTAACATCGATAGGTCTTGTGCATAATGTTGAAGACATATCACAAATTAAAGGGGTTTCTGTTGTAATAGGGTTATGTATTTCAACACCATGAACTGTTTCATTAGCACAATAGTAAAAGTAATCTGAATCTACATTAATGTTCCAAGAATCTTGTTCTTCTACATCAATATAATTAATGTCTGATGAATCAGAAACAATATTTACTTCAATTTGTTGTTGAGCGTATTTTGCAGCTTTTTTAGACCATCCTCCTGTAATTAGGTAATCAAGAGGTCCGTTTTTAGAGAAGTTCTGGGGAATCATTGTAAATTGATGAGTTGCACCACCTTGTAGAAAAAGAACTTCATATTCATCACTAATATTCAAGAGTCTTCTGAATGTTGACTCTGACTTCGATGCAAAGTCTTTGAATGCATTACTTCTATGGCTGACTTCAAGGATTGACAATCCTTGATCAAAATTATTAATATTTAATCTTAAATGATCAACTACAGACTTGGGTAAAGTTGCTGGCCCAGCTGAAAAGTTATAAATATTTTTTGACATTTATTACTCCTCATCATCAGCATCATTAATAATTCGTTCCATACCCAAGAGTTTATCATCATTAGAGAGTCTTATAAGTTTAACTCCTTGGGTGTTTCTTCCAATGACTGAAATAGAGTTTATTTTTGTTCTGATTAAATTTCCAGAGGAACTGATAAACATAACTTCATCATTTTCATTGACTTGATTAGCGCCAATTACTTTGCCGTTTCGTTTTGATGTTTGAATAGCTATTACCCCTTTACCGCCTCTTTTTTGGATTGAGAATTCATCAGTTTTTGTTTGTTTTCCAAATCCATTTTCTGTGGCAGTTATTATGTTGCCTTCATCTATTACCAGCAATGAGATGACTTTTTGATTTTTATCAAGTCTCATACCACGGACTCCTTGGGAAACTCTACCCATTGGACGTGCATCTTTTTCATGAAAGCGAATTGATTTACCTGAATCTGCAAATAACATGATCTGTTTTTCTCCATCTGTTATTTCTACATTCACTACACGATCATCATCTTTTAACTTTATAGCTTTAATTCCAGTCTTAATAGGTCTTGAATAGGCTGAGAGTTTGGTTTTTTTAACGCCACCACGTTCTGTTGCCATAAATACGTATTGTGATTCATTAAATTCTTTAATAGGCAAAACTGCTTGAATTCTTTCATCCTTGTCTAATGGTAATAGGTTTACTATTGGCCTTCCCTTTGCATTTCTACCGCCTCTAGGTAAACGATAAACTTTTATCCAGTAAACCTTACCGTAACTTGAGAAACAGAGTAAGGTGTCATGTGTATTAGCAATAAATAATTTTCGAATAAAGTCCTCATCTTTGAAAGAAGCTGCTCTTTTACCAGTCCCTCCTCTGTGTTGTGCTTGATAGACATCTAAAGGTTGTGTCTTTGCATAACCTTCTCTTGATAATGTCACAATAAGATCTTCTTCAGGTATCAAATCTTCATCAGTTAAGTCTGAATAAAATTCAACTATTTGAGTTTTTCTTTCATCACCAAATTTCTCTTGTGACTCTAGCAACTCATTCTTAAGTAAACGATTCAAGGTATCTGGATCTGATAGAATCTTTGTAAATGATTTAATATTCTCTAGTAGTTCATTATATTCTTTGAAAATGTTGTCTTGTTCTAATCCAGTTAAGCGATTTAGTTTTAATTCCAAGATTGCTTTTGCTTGTTCAGAAGAAAGACGATACCCATTCTTCTCAATGCCAAATTTTTCAATATCAAGAAGTTGCTTGGGGGTAGTTGACACATTGCCTGCTTTTTTTAGCATTTGTTTAATTTTCCCTACCTTCCATAATTTTGATGTTAATGCTTTTTGAGCATCTGATGGAGTTTTAGATTTTTTTATGAGAGCTATCATGGCGTCAATGTTATTTAAGGCAATCGTTTGTCCTTCGAGTATGTGAGCACGATTAATTGACCTATTGAGATCATATATTGTTCTTTTTGTAACAATATCTCTTCTATGAGCAATGAATGCATCAAGGATTTCCTTTAGGTTCATTAATTTGGGTTGACCGTTTGATAAAGCAACCATATTTATTGAAAATATACTTTCTAGAAGTGTTTGCTTATATAGATTATTCAACAGGACATCTGACACATGACCTCTTTTAAGTTCTATGGCAATTCTCATTCCATCTTTATCAGATTCATCTCTAATTTCTGAAATGCCTTCAATCTTTTTATCTCTGACAAGTTCAGCTATTTTTTCAATTAATTTCGCCTTATTAACTTGGAAAGGTAATTCAGTAACGATTATAGATTCTCTTTCTGAGTTATTAATTTTTTCAATCGATGTTTTGGCCCTAAGAATAACTCTTCCTTTTCCAGTTTCATAAGCACTTCTAATGCCGTCAATACCATGAATAGTAGCTGCAGTTGGGAAATCTGGAGCAGGAATAATTTTTATTAACTCATTAATTGAGCAGTTTGGGTCTTCTAGTATTAACAAACAACCGTCTATAACTTCTTTAAGGTTATGTGGTGGTATATTTGTCGCCATACCAACAGCAATTCCTGCAGATCCATTAATCAATAGATTAGGTAGTCTTGTTGGAAGGACACTGGGTTCGCTTTCAGATTCATCATAATTTGGAATAAAATCAACAGTTTCCTTGTCAATATCAGCTAGCAGTTCTTGAGTAATTTTTTGCATCCTAATTTCTGTATAACGCATAGCAGCGGCTCTATCTCCGTCTACAGAGCCAAAATTACCTTGTCCGTCAACAAGCGTGTATCTTAATGAGAAATCTTGAGCCATTCTAACTATAGTTTCATAAACAGCACTATCACCATGCGGATGATATTTACCTATAACATCACCGACTATTCTGGCTGATTTTTTATATGGTTTAGTGTGATCATTGCCTAAGACCTTCATGGCATATAATACTCTTCGATGAACCGGTTTAAGACCATCTCTGACATCAGGTAATGCTCGCCCTATG
>Ga0163108_10003426_pt1 | contig 11260 bp, 10 predicted proteins | sample Fk1155metaG_FD_109644 | JGI IMG/M metagenome (GOLD analysis project Ga0163108, IMG submission 109644) | Marine microbial communities from the Central Pacific Ocean - Fk160115 155m metaG | ecosystem: Environmental > Aquatic > Marine > Oceanic > Photic zone | place: The Central Pacific Ocean...
CCGTTGGAATAAACTGTCAGGTAAGTGTTTATCATCGGCCCAATAGCAGCTCCGAACAGTCCCGCAAAAGCAAAAATAGCAATAAGGCCCATTGAAGAATTGGCATTAGCCCTAACTACAAAAGACATTACAAACCCGCCGAGTAAACATCCCATACTCCACCCATAGCTCAGCGACATTCCCATCACCGTGCAGGCAGCACTGAAAGCCAAGGTCATCGATAACAATAAATACGTGTTACGCAGAACCTTATTTGTAGCTAATACAGATTCCTGTTCTAAGGGGTGTCTATGGGTTTGAAACTCAGGAACTTGGTTCATCATGTCCTCCGACAATTGGGCCTTTATGAATTTAACGACCAACTAGTGGTTTGCTTTATCTGCATATGGGGGTTCAGCCGAATAGATTCAATGGGTTAGGCTCTCGAACCTCCCGCAGCATATGGAAATGATCATACCTGTTGGGCATGCAAAATCAACGCTTTTCGGAGTTCAAGAACTGTTCTGAACCTATTCTAGAGGCCCATTTCAACAGCACAGGGAATAGTGTAAGATTCTGGCCCTATCATGGAGGGGTGGCAGAGCGGTTGAATGCACTGGTCTTGAAAACCAGCGAGGGTGAAAGTCCTCCAAGAGTTCGAATCTCTTCCCCTCCGCCAGTATTCATGCGAGCTGTAGAGCGATTTATCCTCGGCGGGACACTTTTTGTAAAATTGCCTGGTTCCAGAATCGAGTTATCTTCATTCAAAAATTAAATGCGGAATCCTTTGGTGGTGGTTAAGCGCCGACTGTTCGTGGGATGACAAACAATTTACAAACTAAAGAGATGAACTAATGAGTGCACAGCCGCTAGGCGCCAATGAAATCCCAAGTTGTCACGGTGGATTGGAAAATTTGAACGTGGAGTATGACTACAACCTTGAAGATGTCGAGGGCGAACTACCCACTGATATTAGAGGTACTTTCTACAGGAATGGTCCTGGCAGGCAGCGTATTGGTGATTCAAAATACGGCCACTGGTTTGATGGTGATGGCATGCTGTGCCAGTTCACCTTTAATGAAGGCAAGGCACATTTTCGCAATCGGTATGTGCGAACACCCAAGTACATAGAAGAGACTGCTGCACAAAAAGTGCTGTACCGCGGATTTGGTACTCAGGTGCCCGGTGGTTTTCTTTCGAACTTCCTGAAAACGCCAGCCAACCCGGCTAACACCAGCGCGATTTATCACGGTGGACATTTACTGGCGCTAAACGAGGGCGGTAAACCCTGGGAACTTCAGCCAGGGTCACTCGACACCATTGGTGAGTTCACCTACGACGGTCAGTTGGAGCCATCTATGGTATTCAGCGCACATGGCAAGGTTCACCCCAGAACAGGTGACTACATCAACTATGGTGCTGGAGTTTCAGGTTTTGGGCTTAAGGGGCCGAAGCTCTGCATCAATATATATCGCATTGACCCGGAAGGAACTTTATTTAAGAAGGCGCAGATTCCACTGGATACTTTCCCCTTCTGTCATGACTTTGCGCTGTCAGACAAGTACGCCATCTTCTTTCTGGGCTCTATTGTGTTCGGCAACATGGTGCCAGTTATCTTGGGGGCCAGGACCATTTCTGATCAGGTGACGTTTGATGAATCAATACCCATGCAAATCGTTGTTGTCGATCTGGACACACTGACAGAAGTGAAACGCTTTGAAACAGATCCCGGGGCAATGATCCACTTCGGTAACACTTTTGAAGAAGGCGATGAGCTTATTATCGACGGAATGTTGCAGGACAACTTCGGTGCCAACGAAACCTTACAGGACGTCTTTAATCCTGACGGCCGATTTGGCGGTGGCTGGTATATGCGCTATTTCCTGAACATGAAGACGGGTGAATTGAAATCCGAACAGATAATGGAGACGGAATGTGAATTTCCAACGTTTAATACGGCCTTTACCGGATCGAGGAACGAAGTCACCTACACAGCCTGTTCCGTAGATAACGGCGCCAACAGTTTCTTTAATGGGATATCACGAGTAACACGCGATGGAGATGCGACCGTGGTTGTACTGCCGCCGGGATGTTATGGCTCAGAGCCCGTATTTATACCAAAGATAAATGCAACGAAAGAAGATGATGGCTATCTGATGGAAGTTGTTTATAACGGATTCGAGCACAAGAGCGAATTGCAGATCTATCGTGCCGATGATGTGAATGACCAGGTGTGTTCTTTGAAATTAAAGCATCATGTACCTCACCAGTTTCATGGTTTCTATACACCAGCGGTTTTTGCGAAAACTTAAGAGAGCCTTGTTCGGGCCGCAGAGTGTAGGACGAGAGTTCGAATCTCTTCCCCTCCGCCAGTATCCATAAGGGTTTCAGACGGGCTTTCACAGATTTTGTACTAAGCTTATTCGTTCGTACTAAGTTCTTCTCGTCTGGCACCGCGCAGCATATTTACCATTCCATAATTCCCTTCGTGACAAGCATATTCATAGAGTAAGCCATCAACTTTGGTAATTGGCATCATGACCGTAATTTTGTCAGTAAAGGTGCCTGGATCATCGATAGTAAATTCATATTCAATGGTCGTAGTATTGACTCGTGTAAATCTCTCAGTGAGTAATTTGTCGTAAGAATTACCGTTCGGAGAAGTGGGAAAACTCTGGGTCATACCGTTAAAATTTCTGGTTTCCACCACAAGGGTTTCTTCATCCCAATAACCTATGGAATTACCCGACCAAAGCCGAATGCTGTCATGAAGTTGCGGGCGACTGCCTAATGCCACGATACGAGCATCATGTACCATCTCAGTCATTATCACTACGTGATCCCTGTGCTGAATGATCTGTACATTATTGTTATAGCTGCTAGGCATGAACGGGGGGCCGGCATTGAACCCGATTATGCAACGTTCGGATAGGCCACGGTCTTCGGGCCCGTCTTTTGAGATTCCGCCAACGACAAAGCGTACTGGACGCTCGCTGGGAATATCTCCACTAAGAGTACCAATTTGGGTATATGCACTCTCTACTAATTCCGGGATGCGCCCATTAGGGGGAAAAGTAATGAGTGATGTCCGCAGATCATAGCCGATAGCAGCTCGCTCATACCAAAAGGAGTTATAACCGCCGACACCATCAAAGTGGGATTCGGCTCTCGCTTCAAATGCAGAGATAGATTGGAGACGATTTTCTTCATTTTCCTGCTCACTGAAGGATTCGCGATTCCCGTAGCGTTCCGCGCGCTGCACTGGAGTGTGTGAAGCAAAATTCCAGACCCCCTGTAAATCGGGCTGTCCATATTCCGTTTTAGGAGCTGTATAGTCACCTTGGGCGAAACCTGTTGCGGTGGAGATGAAAAACAAGAAGACGATTACAGTATCGCTGAAGACAGAACGGAGAATGGTTTTCAACATAATGCTCCTATCGTTATTTTCTGGGGCTACAGAAGAAGTAGCAAAATTGAGGAGATCAATACTAGCAAAATCTAAACAAGCAGTTGAGGCCTTCTAAGAGATTGTTTAGAACAATACGAAAAACGTCTAACTACCTGGGTTACCTCCAGGAAAATATTGTCATGACCCTTTTAACAGAAGCAGCATGCGAATCGCTGCAGGTTTAAGTTCTATTAAATATTTCAGTTTAGGAAGCATTCGGTACTCTAGATGCTGTATGTTTCGTAGGAAAGGGGTAGAGATCCTCCGCGAATATATAGGAGATGACATGTTAGTGCTTAATCTACGTAGTCTATTGGTAGCTGCATCAGCGTTGGCGAGTACCTTTGGCTCAGGGGCAGAGAACGAATTAAACGTAGCCGTCATAGGTGGGTTAGATATGAGCGGTGTTTGGTCCAAGATCGAAGAATCTGCGGAAATATCTCTGAAACTGAATATTACGACCGTTATTGCGGCTCCCAAGGAACGGGTGGTTCCAGCTTTTATGAGTGGGGAGGCGGATTTGCTGCTAATTCACGGAGGTGACGAAACATTTGCCCTGGAGGCTTTGGGCTACGCTTCGGCCCTTCGTACTTGGGGTTACAACGAGTTCATCATTGCTGGCCCTAGCCATGATCCCGCGGGGATTAACCAGACCGAATTGGGCCGCGAAGCTATCACAAAAATTCAGACATCAAATCAACCACTGATTGCGTTTCGAGATGTTGGCAGTTATCAGATTCTTAGACGACTGCTGGACAGCGCAGGGCTGGTTCCGGGACAAATCCGACTTCTGCCCGACACCGTTGTCAGACCCCAACAGATTCTGACACAGGCTGCTCGAGAGCAGGCATATGTGATAGTTGGTCATTTACCTGTGGCTTTTGGCAGAATGCCGTCAGAAGGAGTGGAAATCCTCTTAAGCGGGGACCCGGCAATGCGCAGAGCCTATGTCGTTGTAACTCCAGGATCACAACATCCTGCAAGCTCCGAAGCCAGAGTTAATGCTGAGAAACTAGCAGAATATCTGCTTTCTGAGGATGGGCAACGAGTATTAGGGGAAATCGGTCCTACTGATGACACACCCTGGGTGTTTCCGCGGAGGGAGGCTTCTAGATTATTGCAGTTTTAGTGGTCTGACAAATTTATAATAGCTGCCAGAAAAATTTGGTTGGAGTCATGAATTTGCCAATATTGGATCGAATGTTATAGTTAATCTACACCCAAAACACAGGGGCTCTCAATGCGTAAGAAGAATAATGAAAACTTAATTTGTTTAATGTTTTCTGTATTACTGTTTTCGGGCAATGTTTTTTCTCAGACAGCAAATTCTTTCGATATTAATCGGTACAGTACATTTGGTGCCGGCTTTTTTGAAACTTATTATGTTCAGAACACACAGTTATTGCGAGAAGCTTTAAGCGATGAACTGATAGACGAAGATACCGCCATTCTGATAACCAAGACTGACGCTGGGTATCTCGCCTTAATAAGAGACCAAATGGCTTTTCACCATATTGCTCAGGGAACAGTGAATGGCAAAGACTGGATGGCGACGTTCTGAGTCGTTTGTAATTCCGGGGTCAGTTTGATTCCTACTATAGAAAGCGTCAGATACAACTTTATAAATTCTGGTCTGTACGATGGTTTGTTTGTTCTACAAGACAAGGAAACCGAAACATTATGGAATCATATGACAGGCGAAGCAGTTTATGGGCATCATGCCGGTTTGAGAATGGAAGTTTCTAATTTGCTTAATATGAATGTAGAACAGGCGTTAGCGTTGGATGCTGACATGGAAATCGCTATTTCGGATCGGCGGTACAACATGATTAGATCCACAGCTACAACCTACTCGCCAAGTAATTCAGACGCTAAGCTCATGGAACAATTTGTTGTGACTCTTGGAGAAGAGGATCAAAGGCGCCCCAGAATGGATATGGGATTAGGGGTTTGGACCGACTCATCTCAACGATACTATCCGCTGGAAACTCTACGTAGCCAGGGAAACTACATGGTAGATACCGTCGATGGCCGCGATCTACTGGTATTCCTAGAGCCGTTAACTTCAACACCTACAGCAATTTACTGGAAATCAGGTAAAGTGGAACTAGAGGGCAGAGAATTCATTCTTTCGGATGGTTACCGCATTCAGAACGGTCAGTTGAAGACCGAATTGGGAGAGAAAGTTAACATTGAGCAACCTCAGCAAATATTCACCCGTTGGTACGGATTTGCATTAACTTTCCCAGAAACAGAGGTCATTCAATAAGATCCAATTATGAATAAATCTACTAAGGTATTACTTTTTGGGTTTATGAGCTGGATGTCAGTAGTGTCGGTATCAGCTCAAGTTAATAACACGGGTTGCTCCGAGACGGATCGCAAGGCTAATCTTAATTTTGTACTTAAAGATATTAATGGCAATGATGTAACGCTAAGTGATTACAGAGGTAAAGTCATCTTGTTAGATTTTTGGGCCACATGGTGTGCGCCATGTCGAATTGAGATTCCTGGGTTTATTGAACTATATGATCAATACGAAAAGGATGGCCTCGAGGTTCTTGGTATTTCTGTAGATGATCCTATTTCTACGCTTTTGCTTTACACTGAAGACATGGGTATGGATTATCCAGTACTTATAGGTGACCAACGAGATGATGTTAAAGACGCTTTTGGGCCGTTGCTAGGTTTTCCTTCAACGTTTCTCATCAATCGTGAAGGAATGATTTGTCATCAGCACACAGGATTTACACCAAAAGAAAAGTTTGATCAGGATATACTAGAGCTCCTGGACAGTTAAATAATAGAAGAAGGGTTAAGATCTAATCAACCCCATTACTCCAATAATATGTAAAGGAATGAAACATGAAAAAACTAGCTATAGCAGTATTCTTTCTGGCATTTTCCTTGCCGGCCTTGGGGCAGGTTCTAGCCTCTTTTAATGAAACCGGTCTAACGTACGGGCACGTTCATCTGAATGTCTCTCAATCTGACTTCGAACGCCACAAGGAAATTTGGGTAGAGCATTTTGGTGGAAGGGTCGTGGAAAAAGGCCGAAATGCCGAGGGCAGGCCACTGCTAACAGCGATAGTACTACACAATATGCTGGTGGCACTCTCCACTAGTGACCCGACCATGCCATCTGCTGATACAGTGATGAACCATTTTGGCTTTAAAGTCCGCAATATGGATACATTTCTTGCTAAATGGGAAGCCGACGGATTACCTGTCACTACAGAGGCTGCTGGATTTGGCGGAGAAACCTTCTTGGGAGCGGAAGGTCAGATCAATGCTTTCGTGGATCTGCCTGGAGGCGCTCGAGTGGAGCTTCAGGAAGATCAGGGCTTACAAGCAGAAGTCACTGGATATCATATTCATTTCAATACGGAAGGCTATGAAGAACTTCTTCAATGGTATACAGACGTATTTGATTTGGAGGTTAGACCACGTGGTCGAATTGCGACTACTACTAATGTGCCGGGGATGAATTTAAGCTTTGGTGGAGCAGATGGGGAACGTGCTGCGACTCAAGGTACTGCTATCGATCATATTGGTTTCGAAATTGATGGTTTAGAAGAATTTTGCCGTCGATTGGAGGCTATGGGTATCGAATTCCAGGTGCCATACCGCGAAATTCCAGCGATTGAACTAAATATCGCTTATATAATTGATCCCAGCGGGGTTCGTATAGAATTTACCGAAGGGTATGACGATTACTAATCAGAAGTAATTGACTGCTCGATGAGTCGGCGGACACTTGTCCGCCCTTTTTATTTTAAGAAAATTAGGAGGTTTTATGTCTGAAAAAATAGCGGATTTTTCATTGAATCATGCTGGGACCACTTACAGTCGCAATGAAGCAGGGCAGGTGGTCAGTTATTTGAATTTCGAAGGAGAAGTTTCAGCGTATGGAGGAGTTTATGGGACTATGAAGGTTGTAGAAGAATTTACAGAGGCGAGTGCAACTAGCGGAACATGTAGCTGGATAGGTGAGGCGCTGAATGAGGACGGTACACGTCTTTTTGGTTACGGTGAGGGCACGTGGGAACAGGCTCCGCCTGACCATAATTACAAAGTTACAATGGAAGGCGAGGAATCTGACGGGCGCAAAACTCGCAGTGAAGGGGCGGTAATCTTCGAAGAACCAGCGAGATTTGAAGGAACGGTTTATACCCGAGATTGATTTTTTAAATAAGACCGAGCCCCTAAAGAGAAATCTCTAGGGGCTGCCTATCGAAGTATTTATTGTAAATATTTCAGAGTAAAGAGAAGTATCTGACTTTAGCGTGCTTGCCAGGTATATCAATATCCCACGTTACAAAATTCTGATCTCCGTTGTTAACAGCGTCTGTAAAAAATAATTTCACCATCGAGCCTTCTCGCCGAAATGTTCCTGCTAAAGGCGACGCAAGAACCGTTCCATCTTCGAGAAAAACGCGAGCTTGACCGCTCATCGCTCCACGAGAATTATCACTATCGGTGTAACTCCACACCTGAGTGGCGAAAACTGTGCCATAGCCCTCAATAGGCCCCTCAAAATCTATGGTGGTACTAGTTTTACTTATTGAAATATTGGTGATATTAACTTCTCCTTCGCCATCTGGTTTCGATAAATCCATTGCTAAGTTCCTTACGGTTATATATGACTGGTTTTCTTACTTCACGATATCATTACAGAGCTTCTATGTTTGGATAGGATATGTCTAGGTAAAACATACCTCAGCTCATGTCGTCTTGCTTAAGAGCCAACTGTTTCCGTAACAAAATCTCCAAGACCAACGCAGCAATAATTAGCGCTGGTATATCTCCCAGGAAGTGACCAAGTTCAGTTGAATCCATTAAAGCTTGCACAAACATAATAAGAGCATGTACGACACTGCTATAAATAACAAACCTTATAAATAAAACATGCCTTAAAGGGTCTCTTGATGCTTGAAAGATCATCATAAGACCAAGCACCATATAGATCCCTACTATCATCACCTGGTATTCTGATTGGGGTGGGGTCCATGCCCAGCCTCCTAGGGGGTCGAGTTGAAAAAGCCAGTACACAGAACAAAACACTAAGCCAAACCCAATCAGAGAAACTCTTAAAAGAAACATATCAAACTCCTTTCTAACAAATTCCAATACAAATATATCTACAGCTAAATAGGTTGTCTAAATACGCCTTAAAATGCAAGGGTAGAACTTTATTTATTAGATGGTAGTTAATAATTACTATAAGATAAATGTATGAAATCTTTAAATGCATTTGCCGTATACATCTCACTTCTATTTCTCGTAAATTTTCCCCCAGCTACTTCAGAAGAAGAATGGCCCTCCTTATACAATGGAGTAACACCGGGCTCCTCACTAGGGCTGGCATTTAATAACATAGGGATATTTAACGCCTCCGATGAAACGATTTACACATGCCTTCGCGTTTTTACGGATGGACTTCCAGGCTCGGTGGGTGGAATAGGTCAATTTGACATTGGGTTTACGATTTATTCATTACCAGACACAATCATTCAGGCTTCTAAGTTCAGAGAATTTAACCCTGCCGGGGCCCTTAACGAGAACGCACAGACCCCTGATTGCAGCGGAATGTTTGAAACAACAACTGGAGTCTTTACAGATATTATTCAGGTTGGCGACGAAACTCTTTTGACCACTTGGGATCTGACCGATGCGACGAATCTTCTATTTACGCTGCAAAGTTACAGCGCCTTACAACCTCCTACACTATCCCCACAACTATCGGCGCTTACTTTTAATCCCGCTAAAAACTCCAAAACGATGCCCGTGGAGAACAATATAGACATAACATTTGGCTCCGCAATTAAAAAAGGCGAGGGTGTAATAACTCTCAAAGATTCTGAAGGTAATACAGTGGAATCCTATGGGGTCGGTGTTAGTTCAAACATTACGATTGCAGGCTCAATTCTTTCAATAAATCCTACAGCTATATTGACGTCTGACAAAAACTACTCTATCAGTATTCCTGTTGGTGCAGTACAGGACTTAGCAGGGAACAATTTTCAAGGATTGTCCGATTATGAATTTAGAACTCAAATCGATGTTGCCTTCATGTTGCATGGATATAACGGTACCACCCTTTACGAAACAATCGACTCCTTTAACGTTCAAGCTGAATTGACTATGACTCAGATGGGCTTACTCAGCTTTAACCGGGTGAATTCTTATAGAACCCATATGCTGCCTATTAGCGCTCGTGATGGCGAATATGCCCAATCAAAGGCAGAAATAGAAGCCATTGATTCAGCTCTCGATAATTGGGGCTCCGATGATGTTCTCTCAAATTTTTATTATGAAAATAAGCTCATTCCAGATGCTTTGCACAATCCTACAGCAGAGCAGATCAGTGTTCTTCAAACTTTAAGGCAATGGCTGGTGGAAAATGAGAAGGGAGCGGCTAACTGGCAAGATACCGATCTTGGAAAAGAAAATTACCAATGGATCCTAGAAAAGGTATTTCGAGCTTGTTCTCCTGCAGTTCGCTTCATGCTGGACGGGCTGCGTATGCCAGCAAGTTTTGACGTAAAGGAATACAGGACCATTGCAATAATATTGTCTAGTGATGATTCCTATAACGCGGGAGCTGCGGCATCTAGTTTTAATTCTTGGGGAGGAAATCACTGGAATATCTCTGATTCTGATGGCATCGAATACTCTCACTATCAAACTTTCTTTTTCGATGATCATAGTAATATATCAACCGGCGCGGACCCCGAAAAAATTAAGATAGCTAATGCAAAGGTTGACGTGCACGAGTTTATACATACTCAGGGCGGAGGTCACGACCAAGACCCTAGTTGTATTTCACCTTATTCAGTGATGGGCGCGTGCGATACAGGAGACTTTTTTACCTATCCAATTTATAACAGGATTTATATTTTGGGGTGGCTACCAGATACCGCTATAACGACTAATCCTTCGTTGATACAAGACAGTTACAATGCAACTGATCCCACCAAGAAATACCTGTTGAAGTTAGGTGACTTCCGATACCAAGAATTATTCAATGGCTCTTGGTACCAGTACAGAGTGCCATCTTTCGCAAAAACATTGGAATCATGTAACTTGAGTATAGGCACTTTTGGGGACGATGGAAATTCTATAGATCCGTTAGGGACTTGTGGACAGTTAGTTGTCGATCAGTCGTGCATCGTATCAAGTTCTTTCTATGATAATGAACTTAAAATGAACATGACTATGCGAGATTTTCAGGCATGCGAATTCATCGATGTTGAAAATGATCTATCTAGCGAATTATTTGCAAAATTTCTAAGTAGACTAGACGGAAGTGCGCAAGATTATAGTGGCGCGGTAGACCGGCAGGCGCTTGTAATGGAGCAAACCGATGATGCAGCAAGACAGGCGTTAAGCAATTAAATCTATATAGGAAGACTGCAAAAAAATGGGATTAAGAAGCATTAAGGCTTTTAGGTTCCGCCCCTGTCAACATCCTCTAGTCCTTTGCCTGACTACACAACTCAATTTAATCCTATAAAGCCGACTTAGAGCCCAAATTCCTTCCGTGCAGTCAAAGAAAGACATCCAGAGGTTTTTTACCGGATACAGAGCAGGTAAAGCGAAGACGATCCACGAGGTAGCTTATACTTTTTTGCAGTAATCCAATACTTGATAATACGAATAAAGAATGTAGTATTCTCTTAAAATACAGTATCTTATAGCCTGTATTGAAGTATACTCTTTATACTTTTAACCTTGGGGTGTAACAACTAAACCACCAGAGCTGAGCAAAGCAGAATCTATAGAGACCAGGTATGCCGAAACTATATTGCATGTTTGCCCTATTTTTTACCA
>Ga0163108_10003427_pt1 | contig 11258 bp, 10 predicted proteins | sample Fk1155metaG_FD_109644 | JGI IMG/M metagenome (GOLD analysis project Ga0163108, IMG submission 109644) | Marine microbial communities from the Central Pacific Ocean - Fk160115 155m metaG | ecosystem: Environmental > Aquatic > Marine > Oceanic > Photic zone | place: The Central Pacific Ocean...
CAGCGATGGATCGACCCAGCGTTTTACCTGAAACGACTCGGTTGTATCCGCGTCGCCGACGGTAATGGTCCGGGTCTGCGGGATCGACTCGGGGCCGCGATAAACGCGAACGGTGTAGGTGCCTCTCGGCAGTTTCACGTGTTCGCCGTCGGCACGATAGATTTGCGGATGAAAATGAAAGTCGGGTGCAAGTCGTTTGGCTTGCGACGGATAGACATGGCCAAGTTTGTCGCGAAACTCAAAACCGGCTGTGGTTGGCTTGCCGTTCTCGTCGAGCACCTTGAGTGTGACCTTGCGGGCCGGTTTGCAATCGAAGAGCAGATTGACCTCGTTGCGGAAGCCGAGATCCTGTGTTCCCTGGCCAACGTCGAAGCTGAGCTTGGCGTCTCGCTTGCCGGCGTCGCGGCTGTAAAGTTGGACGATGCGATATTCCAAGACCAGGCCGCTGAGCGTCTTGGTGAGCGGTTGGGAGTTGTGAACAGCCAAGCCAAGCCAACGATCCACAATCTGATTCTGCGGCGAGCCGGCGAGTGGTTGAGCGTTTGAGCTGCTTGCGCGAAGCTCCGCTGTGACACCGGCTTCGTTGTTCACTTTGACCAGAAAGCTGCGCCAGCCTTGCTCGAGTAATTCACGCTTGGCTGGACCGCCTTTAACCTTCACCCGTGACTCCGGGTTGATGTTAATCCCGACCAGGCACTGGGCATCAAGGATTTGCTGAACGGTGGTGGCGGCTTTAGCGGCGTCCGCTTGGTCGAGCGCTTGGTTAAGGGCTCGCTTGGTCTCCGCGGAGAACGGTTCACCGAGATAATCTTTGGCCTGAACGAGTCTTAGGATTTGAGCTCTCAACGGTTGGAGAGCGACTCCACCCACTTCAGGAAGTGTTTGTGACTGTGCAACTTGGATGGTGATAATAATTCCAAGAATGACGGATTTTCGTGAGGAAAATGGTATTCGCATGGTTATCCGTTGGCCAAGGTGAGGCATTTTTTGAACAAAACAAAGGTAAATCGGCTGTTTTTCTGCCTCAAAAAAATAATAAATAAATCAGTTTTTCGGGTTGACACACAGCGAATCCGCGCTGAGACTTCGCTCGCCGTTCGCGGTAAAGACTTTACAACTCAATTATGAAAAAGAACACACGGATAGTTGTCAGTATGTTGATAGCGGTTGTTTTTGGTGGAATCCCGGTTTCCGGTGAAGCTGCCGTTGACAAAAAATCGATCAGGGATGCCTTTGCGAAGGCACCCGGTGCAGAGATGCCGTACATTGCTAACTCACTGGTGTCCAAGGCGAAGAAAGTCGACAAGGCAGAGACGGCAATGGAGGTGCTGCGGGTGGCTGTCGCCAGGAAGCCGGCTGTCTGTGTTGCTGTGGTGAGCTTTGTTTGCAGCTTGGTGCCAGAGGCAGCCGCTGACATCGCAGCTGAGGCCGTCAAGTTGACGCCGAAGTATACCATACAGATTGCCAAGGCGGCTGCTAAGGCTGCTCCAGCAAAAATCGACAAGATAACCGTTGCGCTCTTGAGGGCTACCAACGCCAAGAAGCATCAGAAGGTTTATAATTCGGTTGTGGCCGCTGTGCCATCCCTGTACAGGACCGTGAACCAAGCGGTTCTCGCCGGCGGCAGTTCTGACTCGAAGGGTGTCATTACCACGGTTGATTCTCCGATCGCGGCGCTGGGTGCCGATGGATCCGTGGCCGATTCCAGTGTCAAGTTTCCCGAAACCGCCCCGACACCGGTTACAGCTGATCTAGGCATAGATCCTGCGCGTTACAACGCTCCTGATTGATTTACAACGAGCAATTTTTTAAATTTTAAGAAGCCCGCTTAACGGCGGGCTTTTTTTGTGCTAACTACTCGCCGCGTTCATGGACGATCTTGCAACTGATATCATTGTACTCAACCAACGCGACAACGTTGCCACTATGCGTCGTACGATGAAAAGTGGCGTGGCGGTGGCAGTGGGTGATTATTGGGTTGAGTTGAGGCAAACAATCCCCGCTGGGCACAAGGTTGCCTTGTTTTCGATCAGTGCTGGGCAGGAGTTGCTGAAGTACGGCCAAGTCATCGGCTTTGCGAAGACCGACATCGAATCGGGCGACTGGGTGCACACTCACAACGTATTATTGAAATCGGTCGGACGGGATTACGGTTTTTGCGAGGAAACGACGGAGTTGCCACCGTGGGAGGGGGATACGGACACCTTCCACGGCTATGCCCGCCACGGCGGCAAAGCGGGTACACGTAATTATATCGCTGTTCTTTCGAGCGTAAATTGCTCCGCGTCGGTCGCTCGTTATGTGGCAGACCATTTTCGGAGCAGCGATTTTCAACGCAATTATGCGAATGTGGACGGTGTGGTGGCTTTTACCCACAAGGGTGGGTGCAGCTACGATCCGGATCAAGGCCAGTTCCTGCAGCGTGTTATTGCAGGGATGGCTCGTCATCCGAATATCGGCGGTTATGTGTTGATCGGCTTGGGCTGCGAGGTGAATCAAGTCTCCAGCTTGGTTGAGAGGCATCATCTCGACCAGTTGCAGGAGGGAGAGCAGGCCCCCGCATTTCTGACAATTCAGCAAACCGGTGGCGTTCGGAAAACCGTCGAGTCGGCGGTAATGGCGATTGAGAAGATGCTGTCCCAAATCAACTTAGCCAAGCGCACGACACAACCGGTGGCCAAGCTGGCCTTGGCGATGAACTGCGGCGGCTCTGACGCCAACAGTGGCATCTCCGCCAACCCGGCGCTTGGCGTTGCTTCCGATGAACTCGTCCGTCAGGGCGCGGCCTCCGTTTTTGGCGAGACCACCGAGATTTACGGCGCGGAACATTTGCTCACCCGACGAGCTGTGACGCGTGAGGTTGGCGAGAAACTCGTCTCGCAGATCCGCTGGTGGGAGGCACACACGGCGATGTTTGGCTCGACAATCGACAACAATCCCTCGCCGGGTAACAAGGAAGGTGGCTTGACCACAATTTTTGAAAAGAGCCTCGGCGCGGTGGCTAAGGCGGGCCAAGCGCCGTTGGCTGCTGTGTACGACTACGCCGAGCCAATCGAGGCCAACGGCTTGTGTTTCATGGACACGCCCGGCAACGATCCGGTGAGCATGACCGGCCTCGTTAGCGGCGGTTGCAACATCGGCGTGTTTACCACCGGCCGCGGCAGCGTGTACGGCTGCAAACCGGCACCCTGCATCAAGGTCGCCACCAACACCCCAATGTACAACTGGATGGATGAGGACATGGACATCAACGCCGGCACAATCCTCGACGGCACCGAAACGGTCGGGGAAGTCGGTAGGCGGATCTACGACAAGATTCTCGCCGTGGCCGATGGCGAAAAAACCAAGAGCGAGCTTGCAGGTCTGGGCGACGAGGAGTTCTCCCCGTGGATGCTTGACCCAACCCTGTAAACTGATGGCAATGCCAACAAAGTCCAATCGGTTGAAGCATGATATTGCGCCGGCTTGGCTTTGGCGGCACAGTGCGCTTGGCAAAGCGCCGAGGTGATGTATCAACCCACGACTGCTCGAATTTTTATCAAGCCCTATTGCGGTTGGTGTGCCGAGGCGATGGAGTGGCTCGACGGCAACAAGATCAAATACAACATGCTTGACGTGACCTCCGACCGCGCCGCTTGGGACGAGATGGTACGTCTGAGCGGCCAAAGCCGAGTCCCGGTAATGGAGGTCGACGGGGAAATGCTGGCAGACTTCGGGGCATCCGAGTTGGCGCGGTTTTGGGACGAGCTCGGTTAGCGATTTGAACAATGTCCGACTCGGCAATACTCCCGCAGCGCCAACGCATTCCCGAGTGGCTTCGGTTCAAGCTGCCGAGCAGCAGTGCCTTCGCGCGTACTCGCAGGTTGCTCGGCGAGTTGAGCTTGGCCACGGTTTGCGAGAGTGCACAGTGTCCGAACCACTGGGAGTGCTGGAGCCAGGGCACGGCGTCGTTTATGATCGCGGGCGATCGCTGTACCCGCGCCTGCGGCTTTTGCGCGGTAGACACCGCGAAGCCGCTGCCGCTTGAGGATGACGAACCGGAACGGGTTGCCGAGGCGACATTCCGGATGAAGCTCAAACACGTCGTCATCACCTCCGTTGCGCGGGATGACTTGGCCGACGGAGGAGCCGCCCATTTTGGTGAGACGATCCAGACGGTTCGCCGGCGCAATCCTGGCATCGTTATTGAGGTGCTCGTCTCCGATTTTCTCGACAGGGACGACTCGTTGCGGACGGTGCTCGACGCCAAGCCGGAGCTTTTCAATCACAACCTCGAGACGGTGCGCCGGTTGACGCCGACCGTGCGTTCGCGGGCCGAGTACGACCGGTCGCTCACGGTGCTGCGCAAGGCCAAGGAGTGGAGCGGCGATGCGGTTTACACCAAGTCCGGCCTGATGCTCGGTCTCGGTGAGACGGAGTCAGAACTATTCGAGGCGATGACCGACCTGCGTCTGGCCAAGTGCGACATCCTGACGCTTGGCCAGTATTTGCAGCCGAGCCTCTGCCATTTGCCGGTGGCGGAGTACGTGCTGCCGGCGAAGTTCGACGAGTATGGGGCCAAGGCGCTGGAGATGGATTTTCGACACGTGGCCAGCGGGCCAATGGTGCGAAGTTCGTACCATGCGGACGAGTTTCGGCTACCGGCCAAGCCCTGAATTTTTTTGATGGCGCGCAGTAAAACCTTTGCAAGCCAGTGCGCCGATTTCACACTCGTCGCTGTCGTGTTGTCGAAGGCGCATTGGATAGTCCCGGTTTTTGTGACGTGCATAGCCGTTGCAAATTCAAGCCGGGCACTTGGGCAAGCACCGGCGAGCACCGGTCGGTTTCATATCACAGAAAAATCAGCCGACAGCCTCCGCGTTTCCATTCTCACCGGCGCCGAGGCGGTTGTTCATGCCGACGGCACAATGGCACTGACCGATCCCCGGTTGGTCACGGTCACCGCTGAGGGCAAAACCAATCTCGTCTTCACTGCCAGCGAGTGCCTGTACGATCGGGATAAAAAAACGATCCGTTCACCCGGTGCCCTTTCGCTCTCCACAGGCGATGGGCAGATGCAGCTCAAGGGTGTTGGCTTTTCCGGGAACTTGGCTGGGCCAACCTTGTCCGTTTCAAGCAACGTCGAGGCCAATCTCGACAGAGATCTCGGTCGCCTTCCGCTTGGCCAAGCGCGGCAAAAAACCGGCATATCCAGACCCGGGGCGGAGCCGCTCCGAATCACCTCGCGACAATTCGAACTCGAGCCCGGCCGGGCGGTTTTTGGCGGTGACGTCTTGGTGAAGGATGCTGACGGCACGCTGGGCAGCGACACGGTTGCCGCCGGCTTGGGAGAGGACAACTGGGAAGTGCAGACCATCCGTGCCGCTGGCAACGTGGCGCTGCAGGCTGGGCAGATCAAAACCACCGGCGAGCAGGCCGACTACGACTTGGCTGCCGGATTGATCGTGTTTCAGGGCAACCCAAGCTGGACGATGGGCGACCGCTCCGGCCGAGCCGGTTTGCTGATGGTTCACCGCGAGTCGCAGTCTGTGAGCGCTGAGGGGGATGTTCGGATGAAACTCCCGGCCGGCGCCGGGGGCGAGGCGAGTTTTTTTGAGTTTCAGGCGCCGGGCGGAGCCGCAGCGAGAGGCAAACCAGTTGAGATTCACTCCAATGTATTTTTGTTTCAGGCAGCGAATGCGGAAAGAACCGGCTTTGCGCGATACATAGGCGCGGTGCGAGTGGCTAGGGAGGAAAGCCGGTTGCTATGCAGTTTTTTGAACGTGCACTTGGCCAAGGGCGGTGGCGGAGTCGTGGAATCGGTCGAAGCCACAATCGGTGTCAATCTTGTCCAAGGTACGGATCAACTCACGGCGCAGACGGCTCACTACGACTTGGCGCGGAAAACCATCCAACTCCGCGGGGAGCCAAAATGGAAGTTGGGCGCGCAAAGTGGTCGGGCGCGGTCGGTCAATATGATACTGGACGATGGTGTGTTCCGGGCGAGGGGACGGGTGAGGATGCGCCTGCCACGCCCCAAGGGTGACGGGAGATTCCTGTTGCCCTCCGGCATCGGGTCGGTGGCAAAAACGAAGCCAAGCGGCGAGCCACTTTTGGTCGTTTGTGATGCGTTTGAGTATCGTCAGGCGGTTGATGCCGAGGGGCTGGACTCGGCGACGTTCACCGGCAACGTGGTGTTGACCGGTGAGGAAGGGATGACGGTTCGAGCTCAGAATGTTGTGATGGGCATTGATTCGCAGGATGCCGGATTGGCATCGCTGGATGCCGAGGGTGGCCTGATGGGATCAACAACCGGCGAGAACGCGATGCGTTACGTCGGCGATCGTCTGGTCTACTCCATGGCGGACGGTACAATGCGGTTGACCGGAAAGTCAGGCGTGGAGATTCGCACGTGGCGGGAGGGCGCGGAGGTGGTTGCGCTTGGCCAAGCGGCGATTTACAACCTTGGCACGGGCTGGATGCGCCTGACGGGCAACCCGGTGCTGAAGACTCCCGAGGGCGAGTTGCGTGGACGGGAGGTTGTGTTCAGCCCGCAAAGCCAGCAACTGAAGGCTATCGGTCGCTGGAAGATGACGCTAAACCCAAGTACGATTGCAAAAATGCGCAAGCAAGCGCCGAAACAGGACGGGAAGGAAACAGGCACGCCATGAGTTTGCTCAAGGCAACCGGCTTGGCGAAAGAATACAAAAAGCGGCGTGTGGTTAACGGTGTGACGTTCTCCGTGTCGCCGGGGGAGATTGTTGGCCTGCTGGGCCCGAACGGCGCCGGCAAAACGACGTCGTTCAACATGATCGTCGGCCTGGTGAAGCCGGATGAGGGCGAGGTGGTTTTCGAGGGCAAGCCGATTGGAAATCTGCCGATGCACCAGCGGGCGCGATTGGGGATAGGCTATCTGACGCAGGAGCCGTCGGTGTTCCGAAAACTGACGGTGGAGCAAAACATTCTGGCGATCCTCGAGACTTGCACGTCCGACAAGATGGAGCAAAAGGCTCGGCTAAAGTCGTTGCTCGAGGAACTCGACTTGACGAGCTTGGCCAAGAGCAAGGCGTACACGCTCAGCGGCGGCGAGAAGCGGCGACTTGAGATCACCCGGGCTCTGGTGACCAGTCCAAGGATGCTGCTGCTCGACGAGCCGTTCAGCGGGATCGACCCGATCGCAGTGTACGAGGTGCAGAAAATCCTGCGCAAACTAAAGGAGCGACGGATGGGTATCCTCATCACCGATCACAATGTCCGCGAGACGCTCAAGTTGGTGGGCCGCGCCTATATCATTCACAAGGGTGATGTTTGCTGTGAGGGGGAGGCGGAGTTTCTCGTGAACGACTCCACCGCGCGTGAAATCTATCTCGGCCCCGAGTTTAATTTATAGCATGGCGGCGAAGAGAAAATCCAAGCGCGAGAAGATCACCACTGAGCGGTTCTTCCGGGAACAAGCCGAGCCGTTGCAGATGAAACTGGTCGCTGGGGGGAGCGGCTTGGGGCGGACGATCATTGAGCCGACTGTTAACCGTCCGAGCCTTGCGTTGGCTGGTTTCACCAAGTATATCGCCTTTAAGCGCATCCAGGTGATCGGCAATGCGGAGGCGTACTATCTCAAGTCGTTGCCGATGCGTGAGCGCGTCAAGCGCTACAAGAAACTTTGCTCGTACAAGATTCCGTGCATTGTGTTTACGCGCAACCTGCATATCGACCGGGAACTCAAGTCGATCGCCAACGAAATTGGCGTACCTGTTTTTCACACGCCGATGGTGACGATGCGTTTTGTGAACCTGGCCACGATCGAGCTGGACCTGCTGTTTGCGCCGCGTGACACCATTCAGGGAAGTATGGTGGATGTTCACGGTGTCGGGGTGTTGATTCAAGGGGAGAGCGGCATAGGCAAGAGCGAGACCGTGCTGGAACTGATCGAGCGGGGTTACAGCCTCGTATCCGATGACGTCACCCGCATGACACTGCTCGACGGCCGTGAGATCGTTGGCACCAGTTCGGAGTTGGCTCGAAACCATATGGAAGTGCGCGGCATCGGCATCATAAACGTCGCGGCTATGTTTGGTGCCAAAAGTGTCCGCACGGAAAAACGACTCGATCTGGTCGTCTCGCTCAAGGTGTGGCGGGATGTCAAGGACATCGACAGGCTTGGCATGGACGAGGAGTTCATGAAAATCCTCGGCATTAAGGTCAGGAAAATCAGCATTCCGGTTCGGCCCGGCCGCAACCTCGCCCGACTGATCGAGGTTGCGGCTTTGAGCACCAAGCTCAGCGCATCCGGATATAATCCTGCTCGGGAACTTAACGACCGGCTGATTGCAACCATGGCCTCAGGCAAATCTGGCTAAAATGAAAGACAACTCAAAGCAAAAAGACACTGGGAAAGACGACTCATGGGTGCCCAAGGAGTTGATCAGTGAGGTGAAGTCTTTCGCCAACAAGGAGGGCAAACAGATGGTTGGCTTCGTTCGGAGCGCCATCCGAAATGTGGTGAATCCCGATCCCGATCAACCACCCAAAGATCCTTCACCCAGCCCGGAAACTGTCGGCGACTGGACTCTCTCCCCACAGTCGGTGAAAATGCTCAAAACCGCCTCCGAAGCGAGTGGATTGCCTCCGGCCCAGTTAATGGATGACTGCGTTTCCCGCGCGCTGGATGACGTGCTGCACGATGCGGAAGCACAGCGGAAAGCCGCGCGCGCCAAGTTTGAGAGCCTGAAAAAAGACCAGCCCGGTCACTGATCGATCAGGATCACTCCGACCTCCGCGCCCTTGGCCAAGCGGGAGTTTGGCGGTATGTCGAGGAGGCCGTTGGCTCTGGCCAGACTGCCGAGCATGTGTGAGCCCTGGCCGGCGGTGCTGGTGACTTCCCCCTCATCGTCGATCGTTACGCGGACGAAATGCCGCCGGTCGCCTCCGTTGGCCAACGCCTTCGCCAGCCGGCCCGGTCGCTTGGCCAGCCCCAACTTGCTGGCACCTTGCATTGCCAATAGCGCGGGACGAACCATCAGTAAATATGTCACAAGCGCCGAGACGGGATTACCCGGCAGCCCGAACAACGGCTTGCCGCCGATTTGGCCCAGCACAAACGGCTTGCCCGGCTTGACAGCGACTCGCCAGAAATTCAGCGAGCCGCCGAGTTGCTCGATTGCTGGCTTCACATGGTCGTGATCGCCCACCGACACGCCGCCGGAAGTGATGACAGCGTCGTTCTCTGCAAATGCCCACTCCATCGCAGCCACCGTGGAGTCGAGCGAATCCGGTACGATCGGGTACAACGTCGGTCGGCCGTTCGCCTTTTCCGACATGGAGGCCAGCATTGCCCTGTTGCTTTCAAATATCTCGCCCGGCTTCAATTTACCGGTCGGCTCGGCCAGTTCGCTGCCAGTGGCCACAAAACCAATCCCTGGCCGGCATCCGACCTCGACCTGTTCGTTGCCGGTGGCTGCCAGCAGCCCGATGGCTCCAGCCGTGATACGTGTGCCAGTGGCCAGCACCGGGCTGCCGTTGCGTATGTCCTCGCCCTCGAGTCGCACATTCTCCCAAGGCTTGACTGAGTCGTTGCAGAAAACGGTATTCTCCGAGCCGGATGTTGTCCTGCAATCCTCCTGCATGATCACGGCATCCGAGCCGGTTGGGAGTGGCGAACCGGTGAATATCCTCATGCAGGTTCTCTCAACAATCGTCTCTGCCGAAACGGTGCCGGCAGGGATCATGCCGATGCAGTTCAGTTTCACCGGCGTCCCGGCCGAGGCATCACACAGATCGCAGCTCCTCACGGCATACCCATCCATCGATGAGTTGTTGAAGCCCGGTAGCGATACGCCTGCCGTCACGTCTGCGTTTGCAAAGCGGCCTTCAGCCTTGGCAACTGAGATAAATTCGGTGCCCAACCGCGGAGCTGCGGTGAGCGATCGTTCTATAGCCTCTTCAAGCGACAACATGCCATGGCGATTGTTGCCCCTATTGGCCGTGGAATCAAACCTCCTCATGTGGCACAAGGCTATTTGCTGGTGAACCAACAGGGTGGATGGTACTTGTCAGCCACCCGTGGGGAGCGAGACAGGTTCAACCAGCCACAGCCAGAAGGTCGACCAATTGTTCGGCGCGATCGCCGATCGGTACGATCTTGTCAACGACATCCAAAGTCTCGGTCTGCATCGGGTGTGGAAACGGCGCGTACTCTCGCTGGCAAAAGTTCGCAAGGGTGAGATGGTTCTCGACCTCTGCTGCGGGACAGGCGACCTGATCATCGGTCTGGCCAAGTCGGGCGGGACTCTGCTTGGTATCGATTTCAACCGACCTATACTGCGAAAAGCCGCCGTGCGCTTGGTCAAGCGCAGGCGCCGGCGGATCAGCTTGGCGCAGGCAGATGCCCTGCAGCTTCCGCTCCGGGGCGGATCGTTCGACGTGGTGACGATCGCCTACGGGCTAAGAAACCTTGCCGACATCGGAGCCGGCCTGCGGGAGATCACCCGTGTCCTCAAGCCGGGAGGGCGCCTGTTGATTTTGGACTTCGGAAAACCGGCCAATCCCATAATTCGGCGAGCCTATTTCTTATACCTTGCTTGGATGTTGCCGATCTTTGGCTGGTTGTTTTGCGGCAACGCAGCCGCCTATGCTTATATACTTAACTCCCTGAAAAATTATCCTGCACAAAAAGGGGTGGCGGCCGCGCTGGGTTCACTTGATTATGAACCAGTTCGGGTTATGGATATAATGGGAGGAGCGATGAGCATACACGTTGCTGTTAAACAATGATTGCTGTTTATAATCATTGCTTAAAAAACATTATAATTACTCTTGTAATAATTGGGATATATAGTAATCTCTCCGATTCGCGTTCGATATAGCGCGATTTACCCAAAAAGACAGAATGAAAGATTCAGTTAAATTATACCAACGTGCTTGTGCCGCGTTGCAATCGGAGAAGACTGCATTAACGAAGACACTGACTGCCGCGCAGTCAAAAGCAGCAGATGCCGAAAAAAGGCTGGCTGAAATTGAGGCAGCCTTGAGTGGTACCGGTTCTGCGCCGGTCGAACGTCTTGGCCGACCGAAGAAAAAGGCAGCCAAGCGCGGCCGTCCAGCGAAGAAAAAGGCAGCCAAGCGCGGCCGTCCAGCGAAGAAAAAGGCAGCCAAGCGCGGTCGTCCAGCGAAGAAAAAGGCAGCGATCAAAACAAAGGCTAAAAAGGTTACGAAGAAGGCAGTCAAAAAAGCAGCAGCCAAGAAGGCAGTCAAAAAAGCAGCAGCCAAGAAGGCAAAAAATA
>Ga0163108_10003429_pt1 | contig 11256 bp, 5 predicted proteins | sample Fk1155metaG_FD_109644 | JGI IMG/M metagenome (GOLD analysis project Ga0163108, IMG submission 109644) | Marine microbial communities from the Central Pacific Ocean - Fk160115 155m metaG | ecosystem: Environmental > Aquatic > Marine > Oceanic > Photic zone | place: The Central Pacific Ocean...
ACAGGAAGAAGTTCAGTTCGTGGCAAGCGTACTTCGAGTACTTTGCCTGCTTCCCGGCGGCGTCCAGTGTCGGCCAGTCCAGCACGAACCGGAACTCGGCCAGCACCGCGTTCTTCGACAGGGTACTGTAAAGATCGTAAACCCGTGCGAGGCTGTCGTAGATCTCGAACCGCGACGACGTGACGTCGGGAATCACCAGGCGCGTCCCCTTGGGCAGGACGCTGACCTGTCTTTGCTGGGTATAGTGGTTGGCCGGGTCAAGGCCACGGGCCAGCCTGAGGTCGAGGAATTTCGCCTCGGCATCCGGCAGCATCACGCTGCGAGACGCGGTATGACGAGCATCAACGGCGACCACGTGGACATGATTGAACGCGGCCAGGGCATCCCGGGCAATCTCGACCACGCCCTGCTTGTTCACACGCAGGTTCAGCTCAACCAGCGATGCGTTGGCCAGGAAATCAAGGTTGGCGTAATCTGTCGGGGGCTGGGGCGGCGCCGATTTCTTGGCACCACGGGCTCCGGCACCCTGTTTCTCGTCTTTCGCAGCCCTGAAACTCTCGCCGGCGGCGGCTTCCTGTCTGCCGGTCGTGGTCTTGCGGATCGGCCATGGATTGAGCAAAAGGCTCGGTCGTTGCAGCATGTTCCCGGGAAATCGCTTCTCGAACTTGCGTTCGATGATGTAACGGAACTCGTCCCCGATGTTGCGACCGGCGACAAACAGCGACGGGTGGCCCGGCACGGTCACGACAAAAGGCTCGGCATCCTGCACGCGTCCGAGAAACCCGTCAGCTGAAAAGGCGGGGACGTAACGCGTGGCAAAAACGTGCACCCGGGTCTTGGCCGTGGCGTTGGCCAGTTGGATCGACAGCGATCCCTGTTCAAGTGAGGTCGAGACAATCTGCAGCGGGCGGCCCGCGCGGTCCTCGAGTCGCCGATTCGTCCCCAGCAGGTAACCGCCCTGGCGGCTTCCCGCGGTGATCCGGATCCGGATCGCCGTCGCCGACGGCTTGATCAGCAGGTCGTAGTCGCCCGCGGGCAATCCTGCCAGTTGCAGGAAGCCGTCACGAAGCGTGGCCGACGCGAAACGATCTGCCACCCATTGACCGCTGCGGACTTCCAGCAACGACAGGTTTCTCGGGTCAAGCTCCCGGTCGGCCGCCATCCACGGAATCCGGACCGGTTCTCCGGCCAGGCCGTGAATCGAGGCCGGGTAGGTGAAGTTGTCGCGACCCAGTCGCCAGGTGTGGCTGGTCCCGTCGGCAGCGGTGGCTGCCAGCGTCGCGATACCGGCCAGTGGCCCGAGCGTTACGCGGCCGTTGGCATCGGTCTGCAGCACGACGCGAACCGGTTCGCGAAACTCGCCGTGCTTGAGCGTGACCCGGACCGCTCGCGATGGACGTGGCTCACCGGTCTTGCCGCGATATTCCAGGACGTATCCACCCGGCAACCGCGCCAGGTGAAGGTCCTCGACCCGCGGTGACTGATCGATCGCGTTGATCACGAACGACTGGCCGGTCGAAAGTACCTGCGGCTTGCCCAGGCTGAGGTTCTGGACGCGGGCGGTCAGGACAAAATCGATCCGCGACAATCTCGAGGGAACCTGGAACTGGTAGACGCTCTCGGCGTCATCGGTCAACTTGAACTCGCCGACGTCCTTGCTGGTGGTCACACCGTCGTGATTGACCGACGTGATCCTGAGGCGCGGATCCTTCAGCACGCCCAGCGAGACCGGTGTCCCGTTAACCGACAGCGAGGGCCGGATGACCACTCGGGCCTTTCGGCGATCCAGCAACGACTCGCGATCAACGACGATGCCGGCGGCGAACGAGTAGTTCTCGGACTGGTGACGGAAACGCTCAAACGACGCAAACCCGTCATGGACCAGGATGATCGGCTGTACCGCGGGAGCGGTGCTGAAGGGAACGTGAATCGTACCGTTTTTCGTGGCGGTGTATTCGTGGCCAGCCAGCCAGATCGACGTGCCGTCGATCTTCCGGCCCGCCTCGTCAAGCACGGTGAACACGTGCCCCGCGGTCCCGGTGCGAACCAGGTGACGCAGCTTGCCCTTGCGGACCAATGCTCGGCTGCTTTTGCCGTTGCCGATGAAATCGACCACCCAGGTCCCGCGTCCCTTCAGTTCGGGAAACTTGAACTGCCGCCGGACACGGCGCTGCGGTGGTTCCTCGTAGGTGAGGGTCCGCTCGAGATTGGGAACCAGTCCGTCGAGGTTGATGTCGGTGTTCACCTCTCGACCCTGGTCCCGGTAATAGTTCAACGCGTTGATCTCGAAGACCTTCACGATCAGTGTCTTGACGTTCTTGATGTCGAGTTCCAGCGTCACCAGGTCGGCAGGAGCGAGCAGGCGGCCGTTGGTCACGGCGAATTCCAGGTCAACCCGCTTCTGCAGCCGCTGGTACTGCTCGGGTGTCAGCCAGGCCGCCCAGCGGGCCGGGTCGCCCTGGCCGGCAAGGATCTTCGTCTCGGCGAAGACCTGCTTGAGGTACCTGTCGGCGAGATAGGGACGGTACGGTTCGAAGTTCTCCTCGCGGAGAAAGAAGTGCTGCAGGCAAGCCCTCACCAATGGCTCATCATTCCCGACGATCGGCAGGGCGGTCACGGTGGTGTAGTTGGCCTGCAGGTTCACCAGGAAGCGACGGTTGGCCAGCTTCCTGATCACCTCGGGTCGCACGTAGGCCGCCTGTCGCGGCAACTTGAGGTACTCGAGAAATCTCTGCCGGTCATACACGCCGCGGGTGCGATCCAGTCGCAGACGGCGGGAAAGCACGTGAGCCTTCAGCGAGTTGTGGACCGGATCCAGGCGACCGACGTAGTTCCAGAGCCGGTCGAGGTAGGCCGTTTCGACGGCCGGGTCGTTGCGCCAGTCGCTGTCGTCGCCGGGACGGAGCTTGGAGAGGTAGATGGAAACAAAGTTGCCCTCGTTGAACAGTTGTGGACGAAACTCGAGACATTTTTCCAGCTGCGGCAACAGCAGTCGGCGGTGCAGCGGCAGCGATCCGAATCCGCGGCTTCCCGCGGAGTTCAGGTCGTCCACGATCAATCGCGACAGCCCGGCCACGTCGGGGCGAGTCAATCGCGAGATCAGTTGGCGACGACGCGCGACGTCGAGTTTCGTGCCGACCAGCCTTTCCAGAGCTGCCGTTTCGAACCCCTGCAGGGAACCGGATCGTCCCAGGGCCCTGCGCGTCAACGCGGCACGCGTGATCAGAACTGGATTGAGCAGGACCGGAAGCCGGGCCTGCGCGGCCGGGTTGGCCCGCTGATGGTTCAGCACGACACCCAGTCGGGGACGCAGGAACTCGAGCGCCTTCTGCGGCGCCCTGGCGTACTGCAACAACACCTGCCGATTCTCGATCTCGCGGTAACCGACAGTCCGTGTCTTGGTCTTCTGCAACCATTTCGCCATCAGCGCATCGACCTGCTCGTAATTCTCTTCGCTCTGCAGATGCAGACAGTGGAAGTAGAAGTAGTCCTCGGTCCCCGGGATCAACGTCTTCAGCGGAATCGAACGGTCCTGGGCAAGCGAAAAGTCCTCGAGAAACGAAATCTCGCCGGCATCGGCAACTGCGGCAAGCAGGACGACCGATGTCATGACGCGGGCAAGCAGACGACTCATGGCAATGTTCCTGGTGAGAGAACTTCTGGAGTGGCGTGAGCAAGAAAACCCGGTGACAGGGCATTCCGCAGAACCAACCGCCACCTCAAATCCTAACTTGGCACTGACCGGCTCGCGATCACGAAATCAGACGACGTCAATCAACGCCGCGCTTCGACCTGTTTTGACGACGCACAAGGCCGTCCGGTTCCAGCGAATTCACGTGACGAGAGAAAACAACGAGGCAGTCGGACGCCGTCGGCTAGGCCAGCATCTTGCGGACTACCCTGGAATCGTTCACCTCGGGATCGGTCAATCGTTCATCGCGACCGTTGTGCGGGAAACTCAGGCGATGATGATCGATCCCCAGTTGGTGAAGCAACGTCGCATGGAAATCGTGCACGCTGACCGGATCGTCGACGGATCGGTACCCGATCTCGTCGGTCGCCCCGTGCACGTGACCACGACGGAACCCACCGCCACAGATCACCGTGCTGAAGGCATTCCGGTTGTGATCGCGGCCGGTGCCGTTCTGAGAAATCGGCAACCTCCCGAATTCCCCGGTCCAGATCACGATCGTCGAGTCGAGCAGGCCTCGCTGCTTCAAGTCGCGGATCAACGCCGCCGAGGGCCGATCCACCCGGGGGCAGATCTTCTTCAACCCCGGCTCGAGGTTGCTGTGGCTGTCGAACGGGCTGGACCCGTTGGCCACTGTCACCATCACCTCGACGAACCGCACACCGTGTTCCACCATTCGCCGGGCCATCAGGCAACGGCGACCGAAGTCGGCGGTCGTCTCGTTGTCGAGCCCGTACAGATCACGGGTCGCCTTCGTCTCGCCATCCAGGTCCAGCAGCCGCTCGGCACTGACCTGCATCCGTGCGGCCAACTCGTAGTTTCGGATCCGCGACTCCAGGCGGCTGTCGTCGGGATAGAGGCGGCGGCGGCGGTTGTTGAGCGCATCGAGCAGGGCGAGGTTGCGGCGGCGGACCTCCGGGGCGACCTGGCGCGAGGGCTTGAGATTGAGTACCGCATCACCCTCGGAGCGAATCTCGGTCCCGCGATAGATCGCCGGAAGCCAGCCGTTGCTCCAGTGGTTGGTCCCACCATCGGTATAACCCTTGGGATCTCTCAGCACCACAAACGCGGGCATGCTCCGATTCTCGGTGCCCAGGCCATAACTGACCCAGGCACCCAGCGTCGGCCAGTTGGGAACGACCTTGCCGCTTTGCAGGAACCGTTGTGCTTGAGGGTGGTTGTTGTTGGCGCTGAACATCGACCGGACCAGGCAGATCTCGTCAGCGAGACCGGCCAGGTGGGGCAACATCGAGCTGATCTCCATGCCGCACTCGCCGTGTCGTCGAAAACTGAAAGGTGTTCTGACCAGCGTCTTGCTCTCGCTGCCCGGCTGCAACGTCTCGAACGTCTCCGATGCGGTCCGGCCATGGAACTTGTTCAACACCGGCTTCGGATCGAACAGGTCCACCTGGCTGGGACCACCGACCATGTTCAGCAGGATCACCGAGCGGGCCGCTGGAAAATGCTGACCGGCACGACGCTCGCTGTCGATCGGCCGCGACGGGTCATCAGCCCGGGCAAGAGAATTTTCATCCGCCAGCAATCCCTTCAGCGCCAGCCACCCGAAACCCAGCGAACTGGTCTCGAGCAGGCGACGACGCGAGAAATTCGCCGTGTTGGCCGATGACGGGACTGCTGGCATCCACGCTACTCCCGATAGAGAAACTCGCTGGTGTTCAAGATCGTATGACACAACTCAACGACCGCCTGTCGCATGGACTGCATCTCGTCACGACCCGCCGCCAGAAACGACTTCCGTTGCGCCTGCAATGCCGCACGACACAATCGGAGTTCCTCGATATCGGCACGCCGGCACAACGCGCGACGGTACACCGCCTGGATGACCCGGTCTGACTGAAACCGGTCGTCGGCCCCAGCTCTGGCCCCGGAAAGTACCGCTTCGGCCAACCCGCGTGCCCGCTCGTCGGCAAATGGTCCGTTGATCATCGTCAGCGACTGCAGGGGAACGGCACTGGCCTCGCGGCGACTGCAGGTCGTCAGGATCGATGGCTGGTCAAAAACGTCCAGTACCGTCACGGCGTAGCCTCGACGGGTGACCAGGTAAACGCTGCGACGCCAGCGATCAAATGGCCGTTTCAGAGCCTCCGCGTTGATCGTGATCCTGCCATCACTGTGGGCCGATTGTGGTACAGGAGGACCACCGAGCGACCGGTCGAGCCGACTGCTGACAGCCAGCAGGCTGTCGCGAACCGCCTCGGACTCGAGTCGTCGCAGTGGCATCTTCCAGAGCAACCGATTGCCCGGATCCACTTGCCTCGCCCGGTTTGAATCGACCGGTCGTGAACTCTGCCGGTAGACCCGCGACACCAGCAGCAGCCGCAACAGCGGTTTGACCTGCCAATCGTGACGTTGAAATTCGCCGGCCAGCCAATCCAGCAGCAGCGGATGGGTGGGGGGCGTTCCCTGGACCCCGAACTCTCCGGAAGTTCTCACCAGCCCCTTGCCGAACAGCGCCTGCCAGAAGCGATTGACCAGGACACGGGTCACCAGGGCCGAGGCACGTGTCTGCGGCCGTGTCAGCCAGCGGGCCAGTGCCAATCTCCGCCCGCTGGTTCCAGCCGGCACCTTGGCCGGGGTCATCACCGACTGCCCGGGCGTGTCACAAAGAACACTCGGGTAGCCGGGTGCAACCGGAATACCCGGGTAGCGAAAGTCGCCCCGCCGGAGCACAAACGTCGTTGACACCTTGCCGACGTCAAACAACGCCTGGATCCGACCGTAGCCTCGTCGTTGTTGCTGCAGGTCCCCGATCGTCTCCTCGGCCAACGCGATCGTCGCCTTCTCCTTCGCGACAAGTTCCCCGTCGATCTCGGCATCGACAACCTTCAGCAGTTTTTCGAATCGCCCGGCGAGATACTTCTCCACCGGGCTGCGGTTCTTCGGATCCGCGGCGATCGCCGCGACAACATCGGCGCGGATGGGCTCGGGAACAGCGGCTCGTTTGACCGCAAGGATTCGCGAGCCGGCGGTCCCGCGAACGGCCTTGATCCGTTTCTGTTGAGAATCGATCGCCCGATCCCGCCGCGCATTTTCGTCGTCGATTTCCCGGCGGGTTGTTTTCGAGACGTCGAAGATCGATCGCTCGTTGACCTTGGCATCGAAGCGGTACACCGGGCGCCAATCGGCCGGGTTGTAGGACGTCATCAGTGTTGCCATCAGCCGGTAGTAGTCCTGCTGGGGGACCGCGTCAAACTTGTGGTCGTGGCACCGAGCGCATTTGATCGAGAGTCCCAGCAGGCCGCCGGTGACAACGTCCATTGTTTCGAACAGCACTTCGTAGTAATTGGGCGTGATCACCCCCACCGACTCGTGTGTCTGGTCGCGGGCGGTTCTCATGAACCCTGTCGCCACCAGGTTTCTCACGATTTCCGGCGTGTAGTGGTCGGCCCGCTTCCAGTCGACCAGTTCGTCACCGGCCAGTTGCTCGTGCAGGAAATGGTCGAACCGGTGATCGGCATTGATGGCATCAATCACGTAGTCGCGGTACCGCCATTTCCCCTCGGTCATGATCACCTGGGTTGGCACGTGGTCGAACCCGACCGTGTCGGCATAGCCGGCAACGTCCAGCCAGTGCCTGCCGAATCTCTGTCCAAATTCCGGCGATGCCAGCAACCGGTCCACCTGCCGTTGCCAGGCACCGGGCATCGAATCCGACAGGAACCGGTCCTGCTCGGCGGGGAAGGGAGGGCGACCCAGCAGGTCCAGCACCACGCGTCTTAGCAGCGTGGCGCGATCGGCCGGTTCGGCCATCCCCAGCCCGGCCATCTCGAGTCGGGTCTGAACAAACGCGTCGACTGCAGTCACAACGTCCGACGACGAATTCACGACGGGAACGGTCGGTCGAGACAGCCTCTGGAAGGACCAGTGCTGGCGGTCGCCGGGTCCGACCAGGTCCCTGGGCTGGGGAATCGTGTACGGGGTGTCGGCCAGCATGCCCCCGGCGATCCACGAGCGGATCGTCTCGACCTCGGCCTTCGACAACTTGGCTTTTCCACGCGGCGGCATTGTCTGGCGACGGACCATCTGGAACAGGTAGCTCTGCCCGGGTTTCCCCGGTACGGCGATCACACCGCTTTGGCCACCATCGACCAGGGACCGGATGCCGCGAAGGTCCAGTCCCCGTTTCGGTGCCTTGGCTCCATGACACTCGTGACAGTGCCGGGCAAGGATCGGTAACACGTCCCGTTCGAATCGCAGTCGATGGGTCCTGTCAACATCCGGCGGCCCTCCGAAAAGAAACGACGGGGTCAGCACCAGCAGCAGGAAAACCGGGCCCATGAGCAATCGGGACAGCATGTCGTTGATTCTATCTGACCGTGGCGTGGAAAGCTGCCACGGAAAAGATGAGGATGCTCTCGAGGACCACGTGGCGTGCTTGTGAGATCGAGAACATGAGATTGCAGGGAAAACGAGCGGTGATTACCGGAGCCGCCAACGGGATCGGCCGTGCCATCGCCACGACGATGTCGCGAGAAGGCGCCGCGGTGGTCCTGGCCGACATCGACAGCGACCGTGGTCAGGAAGTGGTCGAGACGATCCGGTCGGCGGACGGCCAGGCAGAATTCATCCGGACCGACGTCACCGATTCCTCCGAGGTGGCCTCGCTGGTGGAACAGGCAGCCGCGGCACTCAACGGGATCGACACCTGGGTCAACAACGCCGGTTCCTCGTTGACCGAGGACCTGCTCGAAATCGAGCCCGACCAGTGGCGAGACGAGCTGCGGCTGAATCTCGAAAGCCATTTCCTGACATCGCGCGAGGTTTTGCCGACGATGATTGCCTCGGGAGGCGGCAGCCTGGTCAACGTGTCGTCAGTCAACGCCCTGTGGGCCATCGGCGAAACCGGTTACAGCGCTGCCAAAGCCGGATTGATCTCGCTGACGAAGAACATCGCCGTGAGATATGGTCGCGACGGCATCCGGGCTAACGTGATCTGTCCGGGAACGATCGGAACACAACGCTGCCTGGACTACTGGCAGCAGAAGGCCGGGGCGCTGGAGAAGTTGCTGCCGTGGTACCCGCTGCAGCGACTGGGAGACCCCGAGGACGTCGCCTGGCTGGCCATTTTCCTGGCCTCCGACGAGTCAGCATTCATCACCGGGGCCACGATCCCCGTCGACGGCGGCCTGACGGCCGGTTCGCCGCTGTTTGGAACCCTCTAGTCGTGACCGACCGGGTAATCTTTCAGACCGTTACAGGATGGTACATACTGCGTTTTTCCTCTTCTCGCGCAAGTGGTTCCCGCCATGGCCCGCTGGCTCGGATTCTTATTGGTCGCAGGACTGCTCGAGAACACGCTGGTGATCTGGGGAGGTGAATTCGGCCGGTTACCGATCTCACAGTCGAAGAACGGTCGTGATCACAACCGCCAGGGCTTCACGACCTGGATGGCCGGAGCCGGGATCAAGGCCGGTCACATTCACGGGGCGACCGACGAATTCGGTTATGCCGCGGTCGAGAACCGTGTCAGCGTTCCCGATTTTCACGCCACCGTGTTACACCTGCTGGGGCTGGATCACCACGACCTGGTCTTCGAGCGAAACGGGCTCCGCGAGCGGCTGACGAGTATCTACGAGCCGCGGGTCGTCAGCGAACTGTTGGCGTAACGGCCGACCGGTTCAGGCGATGATGCCCTTGAGAACCTCGCCATGCACGTCGGTCAACCGCCGTTGCAGGCCGTTGTGGTAGAACGTCAACGCCTTGTGATCGAGACCGAGCAGGTGCAGGATTGTGGCGTGAAAGTCGTGGACGCTCGCCGGGTTCTCGACCGCCTGGAAGCTGAAATCGTCGGTCGCCCCGAAGCTCAGCGGCGCCTTCACCCCCGCGCCAGCCAGCCAGCAGGTGAATCCGCGGGGGTTGTGGTCGCGGCCGAACGTGCCTCTCTGGAACATCGGTAACCGGCCGAACTCGGTGCAGAAAACCACCAGCGTGTCCTCGAGCAGACCCCGCCGCGCCAGATCGACCAGCAAGCCAGCGACCGGCTGGTCGAGAATCTTCGCGTGGTGGTCGTACTGTTGCTTCAACTTGTTGTGGCCGTCCCAGTTGAGCCGACCACCCGACGCGTAGGATCCGTTGAACAACTGCACGAATCGCACGCCCCGTTCAACCAGCCGACGGGCCAGGATGCAGTTGCGGGCAAAGCCGGCCTTGATCTTGTTCTCTGGATCGTCGGCCCCGTACAGCGCCAGCGTTTCCCTGGTCTCTGATGCCAGGTTGGCCACGCCCGGTACCGAAAGCTGCATTCGCGCCGCCAGTTCGTAGCTGGCGACCCGTGCCAGCAGTTCGCTGTCACCGGGAAACCGCTCGGCGTGGCGCTGGTTGAAACGCCGCAATGCCTCGCGGGCCGCCAGGTCCTTTTCCGGCGAGACCCCCCGCGGTCGCTGCAGGTAACGAACCGGCTTGGTCATGCTGAAGGGCGTCCCCTGGAACTGTGCCGGCAGGAACCCGCAGGTCCAGTTGTTCGGCCCCGCCTGGGGATTTCCCCGAGGGTCCTCGATCGCCACGAACGCCGGCAGGTCCTGGTTCTCGCTCCCCAATGCGAAACTCGACCACGCCCCGATGCTCGGAAAGCCGTCCGGCACGAATCCGGTCGACATCACGTTTTCACCGGGCCCATGCGTGTTCGTCTTGGTGGTCACCGAATGCAGAAAACAGATTCGATCCGACTGTCCGCCGATGAAGGGCACCAGGTCCGAGACCATCTTGCCGCAGCGACCGCGCGGACGGAACTCCCACAGCGGTCGCTTGAGATTGCCGTTTTCCCCCTGGAACGTCACCAGTCGCTCGTTGCCCGGCAACGGTTGACCATCCCGCCTGATCAGCTCCGGCTTGTAGTCAAACGAATCGACCTGGCTGAACGCCCCGGCACAGAAAACAACGATCACGTTCCTGGCACGGGCCCGATGGTGACCGCTTCGCGGAGCCGAGGGCCGGGCCGGGTCGATCACCGGGCTTGCCATCAATCGGCCGTCGGCCTGCAACAGGCTCGCCAGCGCGATGCTGCCCAGCCCGATTGTCGTATCGCCGAGAAAACGGCGACGGTCCAGCAGGCCCAGGCCCGGAGGTGAGATGCTTGTGGTTGTCACGTGACGGGATCACTCCAGGAACACGAACTCGTTGGAATTCAACAGCACCCGGGCTACCTGTGCCGTCCCATGCCGTGACGCCAATCCGGACAGAATCGACCGTTCGTCCTTGTCGGCTGAACGGCCCAGCGCCCACTCGACCATCACCTCGACCTGCCGCTCGATCTGCTCACCGACGGCCCCGCGAACCCTCTCGGCCAGGAATTCCGCCTGCCGGTTGACGAAACGACTGTTGAACAGGCCCAGCGATTGCACCGGTGTGGTCGAACGTGACCGCTTGGGAGCCATCCGCCCCCCGTCGGGACAGTCGAAAGCGCCGAAGACCCCCGGACGCTGCAGGCGAATCCTGGTCCCGTAGATCATCCGTCGCCATCCCGCCTCGGTGAATTCCTCCTTCGCGACATAATCCCCGAACGTGTTCCCCGGATTGTCGTAAAAGTCAAAACCCGGACCGTACAT
>Ga0163108_10003431_pt1 | contig 11252 bp, 7 predicted proteins | sample Fk1155metaG_FD_109644 | JGI IMG/M metagenome (GOLD analysis project Ga0163108, IMG submission 109644) | Marine microbial communities from the Central Pacific Ocean - Fk160115 155m metaG | ecosystem: Environmental > Aquatic > Marine > Oceanic > Photic zone | place: The Central Pacific Ocean...
CCGTCGTGCTGGATGTAATCGTATCTGTTGTTGGGATATTTACTTCCTGACGTTCCACGGTATTAGTAACAACCTCACCCACAGCCCACGTTCCACCATCAACACTAATTGAAGGAACTGATGCATCAATTGCGGTTACTGTGGCACCATCATCGACTACATCACCAACCTCGAAATAACCTAAGTCCTGATCATTGGTGAGGGTTAGGGTGGTATCAGATGTTCCACTAACTGACCACATCACCTGGTTGGTTCCAGTGTCTGAGACAGCAACAAATTTGCCATCCCCATAGGTGACTGAATACCAAGTGTTGGCTTCTGTTGCGGAAGTAGAACTCCAGTTGATGCCATCGGTGGAGTACATCACACGATTGGTTCCGTCACTAGAGACAGCAATAAACTTGTCGCCGCCATAGGTAACTGATCGCCAGGTGTTGACTTCTGCCACAGAAGCAGAGTTCCAGTTGATACCATCGCTGGAATACATCACCTGGTTGGGGTCGATGGTTGAGACAGCAACAAACTTGCCGTTTCCATAAGCAACTGATCGCCAGCCGCTGGCAGATGCCGCTGAAGCAGCATTCCAGTTGATGCCATCAGCGGAATACATCACCCGGTTGGTGCCAGAGGTAGAGACAGCGACAAACTTGCCGTTTCCATAGGTGACTGAATACCAAGTGTTGGCTTCTGCTGCGGAAGCAGGATTCCAGTTAATACCATCAGTGGAATACATGACACGATTGGTTCCACTACTAGAGACAGCAACAAACTTGTTGTCCCCATAGGTGACTGATCTCCATATGTGGTCTTCTCCTTCTATTGCAGAAGCAGAACTCCAGGTGATTCCATCGGTGGAATACATCACCTGGGTGGACGCTGGTGAGTTTTGAGCGACAGAAACAAACTTACCGTTGCCGTAGGTGACTGCATCCCAATACTTGTTTGTTGCGGGAGAAGCAGAGTTCCAGCTAATACCATCCACTGACCACATCACCTGATTGGTTCCGTTTTCTGAGGTAGCAACAAACTTGCCATTGCCATAGGTAATTGCTCGCCAATTAATTGCTTCTGTTGCGGAAGCTGCTGTCCAGCCACCTTGAGTAACATCAGTAATAGAGCTGGTCTGCCCATACAGAGTGATGGCACCAAGCACATAGGGTTTTAAATACTTTGTAGAAAGAGGCGTGCCCTCTGGATCCATAGTCATTGTCGTTGTAAAACTCTCACCACCGAAACGACTACCCCCAGGCGAGTTCTCAGTTAATAAGGCACTAGCGATTACTGGCGCAACATTGGGCGGCACAACCGAAGCCTTGAAATCTGCGCCGGTTATCTTGCAACTGGCGTTAGCCCTATTTACCAACAGAAGATCTGTATCCTGTAGCTCAGCCATGATGTTTTCCTGGGTAACAGTGAAAGAGGAACCGCCTCTGTTAACTAGATAAATGTCAGTATCGACTGGGGTGCTCATGGCAGTGATGGCAACGCAGAGAGGTCAAACACAGTTGCTGTTACCGTCGCAAAGCTGGGGCTGTCGCCACTTTTGTAGTAGCCAGCGCCGTTTGTTAGTTGGCTATTGTCAGTTGGAATGGTTGGCGTGCCAGTTAAATCGCTATAAGGCAAAGAGCCAGAAAATAGATTTGCTGTTACTGTTCCGCCAAAAGTTGCCCCTGTTGTTGTTACGGTTCCGGCTGTAGTTACTTGCTGAAGATCAATAGCTGTGAGCTGTGATCCGTTCCCAATAAACTTGGCTGCCGTAATTTCCTGAGTAGTAACGGCGCCTTCGTCTGTTACTTCTTGAAGTGTCGGGATCTCGCCAACGCCCGATCCAGCAATCTTGATGATGTTGTCGGCTGAATCTTTGATGTACGCGCCAGGCGAACCCACGTTCGCGTTGATAGCTAGCTCACCGATCTCCAGATCTGCGGAAAGAGGAGCCTTGTTCAGAACCGTGCTGTTTTTCAGCCTGATACGTGTTGCCATTTGCCATACTGGCGGAGAACGCCTCTATACAGAGGTGATCCCAGTCTATTACGCCTAGAGAGGCTTAATACCCGCCACCATCAAGAGTGCTGACGTTATCCCATTGGGCATTTGAGCCATAGACCAGCAGATCACCTTCCGCTGGGCTGTTGACGTTCACATCCAGTAACTGACTCAACAAGTCAACCCCACCAGTACCGCCGCCATTCAACGTGTCGATACGAGTCCAACCCTCAGCCTCGTTAATGCATAAGGCCCAATCGCCAGGATCAAAGGCAACCCCAGCAATATCTGGAACGCTGATGTTGCTTCCAGCTGTGTCAACTACTACGTAGAGACCACCAAGGTTGTCGCTTGGCTGTGACAGAGGCTGGCCAATCTCTAGACCATCCTGCTGACCAAGAGAAGTTATGCCTGTAATCAATCCTGTAGCGGCATCTATGATCCCGCCCCAGCGCAGGTTTTCTTGGCTTAAGCGACCGAAGCCAACCGGTGCAAAGTAGTTGCCGTCATAGATACGAAGCTGGCCCGTGCTGGGCTGATACCAGTAGCAACCAATCGCTAGGTTCTGATCGACAACAGATGGCTGCTCCTCTTGGATATAGCTGACTGCATAGTCAGCGAGCTTCAGCATCTCCAGGCTGTGGTCTGTAATCCGGGCGACATCTAAGAAGCCGCTGGTTAGCTTCTCTGCTGGGATGTTGGGAATATCAGTGACTTCAAGATCCAGGCCGGCAGTGACCAAGCCAACATTGTTGACTGTGACCTTGGCGAACGTTCCAGGGCTGATGGAGTTGGAGAACAGCAGTTGACCACTGCCGTCAACACTTAGATTCGGGCCCGGATAGACAACACCAACCGTGCTGTTGGTTGCAAGAGGCAGGTCTATTCCAAGAATTGGACTGCCAGAGGTAACTAGTCCATAGGCGTCATAAGTAACCAGGCTTCGAGCTGCGTTAGCCACAACGGTGTTATTGATGCCAATGACACTGCCGGTCATCGTCAGGCCATTGCCTGCAACGACAACGCCTTGATCACTATCGGTAGCAACTGGCAGGTCTAACCCCACGATGGGTCTAGCCGACATCACCCCAGCTGAACCCGTAGGACCGGCCAGGAATTGAGCAGCGGCGCTGCTATTGGCCAACGACGCAGTAACTGTTACTGCGTCGTCAGTGACTGAAGTGGCAACAGGAACTAGGCCCGTCCCGTCGCCTGTAACTGTGTTGACACTGCCAGCCGCCTTGGGATTACGCCAAGCTGAACCGTCCCAGACAAAGGTCTTGTTGTCTGAAGTACGAATAGCTAACTGGCCTTGGAACTGACCGGTAGCAGGGAGGTTGACTTCAACGACGCAGCTGGAGTCATCCGCCAGCTTGATGCCTGTAACTGCATGATCAGCCAGTGCGGCAGTGTTTATCGAGCCGTCAGCGATAACGCCATTGACCTTGCTGCTTGGGATTGAATCGTCATCAATTAAGGCAACCCCGTACTGAATCAAGTCCTTTGCAGTGACCTTCTGCGTTTCACTCGCAGAGTCATTAACAATCGGGATGGGATAAGCCGCTTGCAGAGAGCTACCCGTTAGAGGGGGCAGCTCACTAATCTTTTTGTCGGGCACTAGTCAGCCTTTATCGACGCTGCACACAGTCTAAGGCTCCTAAGTAGGGGTAACACATGCACTTACAAAGGATCCTGCAGCTTGATGGGTTCATCGTCTTCCTGCAAGATCCAGCTACCGCTTTGCTGCAGTAGATGGCCAGGAGGTGTGCCGGTCTTCAGCTGGAAAGGCCCGGTGGTGACGAACTGAATAGAGCTACGCAAAAGCTGGGCCGGAGCGAAGTTGAGCGAGACGTTTGTAACGACGCACAAAGCCTCGTACCAAAGGAATTCATCGCTATCTCCTATCACCTGTTGTTGAGTAATGGGGTCGCTCCCAGGAGTTCGGAGATAGAAGAGGCCCTTAAAAGCTGCCCCTAATTGAGTTCTTATTACTAACTGCGCAAAATAGTGCGGTAGTTCTACTCCCTCAGGCTTTTCGCATAAGCCTCTTTCGTAATCCCACAAACAAGTCAAGCTTCCTTGTCCATTGATCAATCCGCTGGCGTATTGCTTTCTGAACTCCTCGCCTATTGCGGTGAGATCCATAGTCTCTCTTGCTGTGGTGATGCTGTAATCCTGTATCTGTGCAACGAAACGATACTTGGCATTCTTGACTTCAACTTCTATAGATTGAGCAGCAGTAGGTGCCACTAGCTCTAAGGCATTATCTATTTCTCCGTTAATAGCTTCATCAAAGGTTTCAAAAAGACGACAGCCCCCAGCACTGTCAACGTGAACGAACCAGAGGCCACTAGGGAATGCGTGGTTTGCTACCAGCTGCAGGTTCTCCCCGCCTTCTGTACTGATCTCTATTCGGTCACCACTGAGCAGAGAACCGCTGTTGAAATCAAAAGAGAATCGACGGCGGGGAACGTTTACATCATCTGAATTTAAGACCGACTGGAGTGGTGCATTGATACTGGTGCGCTCCAGTTCAATTGAACCTGAGTCGCCGAGGTAAATGGCCATTACATATTCACCGCGATAGGAGCGCCGTTGACTTCAAAGCTGAGTGCAGCACTGAACACAGCTCCAACAGCGCACATCATCGAAGCCGAAGTGAGATTAGCTTCAACGGTGATGTACTTCCCTAGTGATGTGCCGTCATCGATTTGAAGTCTTAGCTGTACGGTTTCAGGCTCAGCAGCTACACCTGGCACAGCCGCAGCCGTACGCGCTTTTACCAACGTGTCAATAAGAGTGGAAGCGGTATTGCCGGTGTTATCTCCCGCAGTCTCTTGGTGATAAAAGAGCTGGCACGATCCGGTCGTGGTGCGCACTCCTGGGGTGGAGACTCGATCTGTATCACCCAAAGTCGTAGCGTCCAGCATTCCGAGGTTGGACGAGATAGTCCAAGCAGAGACGTTCCCCGCTTTTGCCCAGGTGTCGCTAGACCCTGAGCGTGTATACATGCTGCCTGATGACCCTGAAAAGTAGCCCATACGCTTAGGGAACGAGAACCGCAACTAGAGATACCTGTACGTTACTGACTCCTGGTCGAACACTTGTTACTTGTACAGGTCCCGCGTACCGATAAGCACTCCCTGCCTCCAATGCTCCCGATGGACCAATGCTGTAGCCCTCACCGTGCCACCCACGCTTCGCACCAGGATCACCACTGCCAGGCAGGGACAGAATGAAAGTCTCGAAGGTGCCCTTCACGGATTCGTAGTGATCAATAAACTCCTCAGCCTTGGTGTCAGGAATTGCGTTGTAACCAAGCTCGAGCGTTCTGCCTCTCCGTTTGGAGCCGTAGAGATAGCGAACCTCCATCCCATCTTGAGACGTGAAACTTTTTACCGGCCAGTCCCCAGAGCCAAAGGCTCGCGTACTAGGTACTAGCTGAGGAAAACTGACAGTCATAGATCAAGAAGTAGTGGTATCAGGGAAGAAAAGGTCAGGCGATAAAACGTCAGTGGCAATAACGCTCTGGCCATCCTTCATTGGAAAGTGGCTAGCTGTAATCGTACAAAGAACGTCTTCTCCCACTGAAATCTCCTCCACTAGATAGGTGTGGCCTTCAACGTCGGGGGTAATGGTGCTGAAGATCGTCCCCCATAACGATTCATCAGTTACCCGGTTGTCTTCCACCGTGATTGTTAACTCCTCTACAGCTTGACCTCCTACTCGGTAAGCACTGACTTCATACGTCCCATTCGCCAAAGGATCCATCGCCAAAATGGCACCGTTATCGATACTGATAACCGCGTTCAATGCTGCGGAGACAGGCGCTGTCTGGGTAACAACCTTGATGAAGTTGCCAGGTGCCAACTTCAACCCAACAGGAGAAGTCTGGAACTGGATCACATGATCTACACGCCTCCGAATAGAGAGCAAATAACGCCCCACCATGAGGGCCTGCGTCTTGCTTGTGCAGTAGTCCGTCATATCGAAGGTTTCTGTTGGTGCCTTCTCGGTTTCCGTTCCAGCCCAGCGCAACAACAAAGTTTCACTGTTGGGGAGCTTGTTCTTCTCGCAGACGCGGTAGACCATTACGGCGCGGAAGTCTTCTCGCTCTGCAGCTTCTAGATAGTCCAGCTCGTAGCTGCCATCCACGATGTTGCCCTCAGTGAAGATGGCAGAGATCGGCACGTTGCTGGGGTCAATGTTGCCGTTGTCATCTGTAGGTAGGGCAGGAGTAACGCTGAACTGACCGCCGGCAATAACGAAATTGCACAGCATCATGGGCGCCAATCCTGAGAGGTAGGTCCGTAGATTCACACGCTCTTGAATAACCCCGTCATAGAAGATGCGGTTTGCCTTTAGGAACTTGGCCGTCTTTCTCAAAGTGTTGCCGTCTATCCATTGGCTGGTGCCTAGACCACCCACACCAAAACGCTCATTGGTTAGCAGGGCATAAACAAGGTCACAGAACAAGTTGCTTGGACCGAAAGGATCGGTGCCCGGAGGGTCTCCTTCACCCCAGCGCTTGACATCAACACCGTTGGGGATCCATGCGCGTAGTTGATCTACGGAACGCAGTGCTGTGCTTGAGCGAACAGCAACACCCATCGTGCTCATGTAATAACCGGGTGCCCCATAGGTGTTGGTGACGCTTTCGTTCACGTAAACAAGTTGATGTTCCGGTCCTTGTTCGCATGACTTCACCATCTCGTCGTAATGGCTTATTTCTGAGATTTGGCTGCGGGATTCAAAGACTCGCTGAATACTGCCTCTTTCAATGATCTCCTCGCAAGTAACCGTTACTTGATACTTCGCACCAACCTGAGTCAACCCAGCATGCGAGGCGAAATAGTTATTAGAGGAACATTGCTCCATGTATTCAATCTTTTCTCCTTGCTCCCAGTCCCCCTCGTGGCCTGTTACTTCACCCCAAGTAGTAATAGACCAGGCCCATTCAGTATTGAAGCGGTCGATGTAATCGTCCCAGTCAACCTTTACGCAGGTAGCTGTTACCTTGATCTCAAGCTCGCGCCCATTTGACTCGCTATAAGTAAACGTATCTGACTTAGTAAACCCTCTTTGATTATCTGGATCGCCGAAGCGTTCAAAGCAAAAGGCTGCCCCGCGAGCAATGGTTATGTTATCTGGAAGCCACTTGATATGAGTGAGATTCGTTGGCACGCATTCCGTATAAGCAGCCTCTGCTTTGCCGGCTGAATACATCTCAGGGTTGTCACGCACGTTTTCCTCTCTGACAATGTCACCAACCGTTGTGACAGTAAAACTGCCATATTCCGTGTTCATCGACTTGCTTAAGGTGTTGCCGGTTCTGACATTTAATCGCCAATATTCAGATTCCGATGATGAATGAAAACGTAAGTCAGAGTTTGTCTTGGGAATAAAGCGGTACTCCATTTGCTTTGGCTCGCCTGAGTTACATATAACCCGGATATAGTTATATTGGTCTATAGGCTGAGAACCAGTTACGCAGAACTGTTCTCCTAACCAAGACCACTCATAAGGCTTGCCATCATTCTGTAGACCAGCTGGTCTGAGCCAGATAGTGAAGAACGAAGTGCGAGCAAAGTATCTACTCATCGATCCACTCTGGAGCGTGACCTTCTTCTCGTCGTACTTCTTGAGTGTATCGGGAGTTGGGACGCTGTTGAAATTACAGAGACCGTTTGCTTGATTCCAGACATTGCTTCTTATTCCAAACTCCGTGCAATCAGTAGGACGGATGTTTCTATAGACCCCTAAGGCAACCTTACATAGAGGCCAGAATGATGGACCAACCCAACCTCTCGCTGGGTCAAAATCTTCGCCTCCTTCTTCTGTGATTCCCGCTTCAGTGGCTACCCTGCCCGCAATTCCTATTGTTGTTCCGCCAAAGGGGCTGGTTTGTTCTATGCATTTCAGCGTTACATTCACATCAGCTTTCCCTTCTATCCATACTCCACCATCTCCACCTGATCTGCCTGTTACTTGCCAAATCGAGCGGCCAATCATATACAACTCTCCAACCTGCAAGATGTCATCAGCATTGCTCCTTAACGAGTTAAGAGAATGATTAATATCGTCTGCTGTTACACCAGAACTTTCCACGAAATTAGCATCTCCATCCGATAACTCTTTGCCGCGTATTACAAAATTAATAGTGTCGCCGATACTGCTCTCTACCTTGTACTGAGGCTCTTCTGGGTAAGACCCGTTATGGCCATTGATTCCCATATAGATTCCATAACCACGTCCTAGTCCCTTCATTCCGTTGCTGTCGGAATCTTCGCCTGCAATCTTGCGGCTTTCCATCTTCAGGCGATCTTCTGGGTCATCAGGTCCTGAGATCGAGGGAATGCTGATGACGCGCCAGTTAGTGCGCCAGCTTGTCCCGTTCATTACAGGGGAAAATACGCCGAATTGGCTAGAAGTTGGAGGGTTTAATGCTTGGCAGAAGCCTGGGCCGTCAGGATCGTTGAAGATCGGGCAGGCATAAATATCGTCATTAGTTTGAGGATCTCCAGCCGCAGGTTGCGCACGGGTTCCCCAGAGCAAATCGCCTGGAGCCATCCGGCCACCTTCTGGCTTCCAGTAGAAAGCTTGCTGAGCTTCAGCCAACCCGTCCATTGGAGTCGTCCCAATCTGAACTCCTACGGCCTCAGGCTTGTTCTCGTCTGTGTCAGCGATCTCTTCTCCCAACATGTACAGGGCTTTGAAGCCTTGGTGTGACCCGTAGCTGAACATGCGCGACCACAACAGCGTCGGTGTCGCTGAGATGCCACCGGTGGGTAGGTGATCGTCAAAAAGACTGTATTTGCCGAAGATGATCGGAAGCGGTGCACCCAGCTCGCCAAGGCCTTGAAGGCCATCAAAGTTGCTGCTGCTATTAAATCGAGTGCGGCCCTGCTGGCTGGCAAGTTTTTTATTTGCACGCTCATCCATATTTGGCATCTTCGGCTTAGGCGCCAAAAGCATTGAGACGCCTGTCATGACCGCCCCAACGACCAGGCTCACAACAGCAATGGTGATAGGGTCCGCCACGATGTCAGGGATGTGCTCATACCCGGCAGGGCGCCGCCGGTTTTTATTAATTAATTCGCGTCGGTAATGCCTGTATTCCTCCTCACTGCAACCAAGGGCTGCAATTAGCTGCCTTTCATAGGGGAGTATCGGAAGCGTCTTGTGCTCTCTCCCAAATCCTCGGGTGTCCAACACACTTTCTCGTGTGTTCGATGAATGTAGAGAGTGCCGCGCTGCCATATCACTGCAAAAGTGGGGCCTTTACCAGGCAACCAGACGACATCGCCATCATAAGGGGGCGTAACGGTTGGTTCTCCCCACTCTCTTAGTGCCCTTAAATGCGTGAATTTCGGGGTGGCGTACCACTCGGAGTTCATAGGGGGACGCGGTATTCCTAGGTCATCTAAAGCAGTCATGACCATGTGAATACAATCAATCTCTCCGTTAGAGCCATCAGCTCCTAGACGGAATCGAAGCCCTAAGAGTTCATAACAGTGCAATGCGCCCTGTAGCTGGGATATCACCCACCATGCGTTGCATTAGGGCACGAGCTGGAACTTCACCGCCCACAGCATCAAGAATTGAATTCAGCCTTAGTCCTAGTTCGGTATCAGTCCACGTTCCAGAGGCTGATTGCCCTACGTAACGGTGCAACATCGTGGGTGGATCTTGAGAATCAGTCAAATTGTCGATCAAACAAACCCTGATAACAGCAGTCCACCTCTGAGTGACTGCTTCGTCTAAAAAGCCGCGGGCAATGCCTGTGTTCGGGAAAACCAGAGAAGCATCTACGTTGTCACCTTGACGGTTAACAGAGATACCGGAGAACCCAAAAGGTAGGAAAACATGAGATTTCTTGGTACTACCTACCCACCCAATGTCTTGCCAGATAGCTGTTTCACCGATCCAGAAATTCTGGAAACGCAACTCTGACTCATCAGGCTTTATCAGAGTTAAGTAATGCCCAAGAGCTAGGTCTTCTAAAGCAACTGTTGATTGGGTCATATGCCTACTTTCCTACGTGTTCCCGGCGACATCTGAAGCTTACGTAAGGCTCTCTTCTCACCAACAGCAGAAGCCTGGTTGATGATGGCAGGGACTTGGCCGGCCTTGATGTAATCCTCATCATTGAACTTCAAGACTCCACCGCTGATGTTCACGTTGGTGGCACCGTTACCATCCACCATCTCTTGACCGTCACCGCCATAAGAAGCATTCGCCCCAGCGACAACAGATTCGCCACGCATGCCGCTGTTCCAGCGAGCCATGGAAGATTCCATTTTGCTTGATGGAATTACGTATTCGTCATCGCCACCTTCGCCCACCGTTGCCTGGGTTGGTGAAGTAACAAAGCCACCATCAGCAAACTTGGGGCCGAAATTGCCCCATCCCCCAGTAGGGGTAAAGCCACCACCACCACCACCCGCGCCAGGCATTAATACGCCTAACGCCTTCATGATTAAAGCTTTCGCAATCATCTGCGTGGCCATGTCGATAAATGCCTTGCCGATATTTGCAAACATCTCAGAGAAAGCCTCCTCTGCTGTCTTCGTTCCTGTGATAAGTCCTGTTATCGCGTTACTCATTGCATTGCCTAGCTCTGCTTCAACCGTCTGAGCAAGACTGACAATCATCCCTTCAGTATCTCCTAGCTCAGCTTTCAGCTGATCCATATAGGCCTTAATCTTCCCGCCGCCCTTCTTACCTTCTGCCTCGGCTTTCTCTTTTCTCTTCTCTCTATATGCATCAATTTCTTTTTGTGTAACGAGCAAGCCTTCCTTCTTAAGGTCCAGAATCTCTTGCTCAATCTTCAGTAGCTCTTTAGCCCAGCCGTCTTTCTCCTCTAATAACTCTATTTCCCTATCCATCCCCTCCATTAATTCCTTATATGATTCAACACGCTCCTTTTCTTCCATCGCTATTGAATGAGCAGCATCTAATTTCTCCTCCTCTAACTTGATTTGCAACATTGCAATCTGGACAAGCTTCTCTGCCTCCGTTCCCTTGCCGGCCTGCACTTTCGCAATTTGCGCTTCAATCTCTAGGAGGTTTTGCTTAAGCGCAAGTTCAGCCGCTAGCTTCTGATCACTGACCAGCTCAGCTTGATTTATTTGTACTTGCAGCATAAAGAGTTGCTGCTCAAGCGCTAATTCAGCCTGTAATTGAGGAACTCTATTGGTAGTTGCTTGGCCGCCTCTCGCGGTTGTTTTTCCGCCTCCCTTCGCAGAGGTAGGGGTAGGGGTAGG
>Ga0163108_10003434_pt1 | contig 11248 bp, 8 predicted proteins | sample Fk1155metaG_FD_109644 | JGI IMG/M metagenome (GOLD analysis project Ga0163108, IMG submission 109644) | Marine microbial communities from the Central Pacific Ocean - Fk160115 155m metaG | ecosystem: Environmental > Aquatic > Marine > Oceanic > Photic zone | place: The Central Pacific Ocean...
CTTGGAGATGCAAAATTATTAGCTGCTGTGGGATTTTGGTTTGGATGGGTCTGTATCCCATTTACAATATTTTTTTCTTCTGTCATAGCTTTAATAGTTGTTACTCCTTCTTTAATTAAAAAAAAAAAGGATATGACGACTCAAATACCTTTTGGACCATATATTATAATAGGATGTGTAATTTATACGTTCTTTGCAAATGAAATTAAATTTCTTTTAATTTAAAAATATATAAAAAGAATTAATATTAAAATTTTAATGTATAATTAATATTTCCTTGAAAGCCACTAGTTTCCTGAGTTGAATGAAAAGCATCAACCTCAAAAGCTAGAGTTCCAGAATTAGAAATTTTTTTATCAAAACCTAAATTAATTAAAAAAGTTAATTCCTCAGTTAAATCATCTGCTTGAGTGTAAGTAGCACTGGTGCCATTAATTTTATAATCTTGTTCGTTTCCAAATATTAATTTTCTGTAATCTATGGTCCATCCTAAATTTAAATTATTATTTTCATTTATAATTTTAAAATTATATTCATCTTCAAGGTAAGCAGAAAGATTTAAAATTGTCTTAGTTTCCCATGAATAATACTTGGTTTCATTATGTGCAGGAGTATTTGAATACGATGCTGTAAAACCTACATCAGGAATTAAATTTATATTATTATTTAATTTTGTTCCTGTTAAAACTTCTAATGATTTATAAGTATCACCAATATCTAAACTTCCAGTTGTTGTGGTGTTGGTAAGTATAGTTCTTTCGCTTTTATGAAGGCTTATGCCTCCTAAAATAAATGTTTCACTTCCTATACTTTTATCATCTATCAAACTAGAAAAGCTAACACCTAATAGCATGTTAAAATGATTTATACTGTGGTCTTTAGTAAAGTTTTGTTTTGCTGTTTCTAAAGACAAAACATAATCTAAATTTTCTAATGGATTAATTAAATTTACACCTAAATTTAAATATTCATAACTTAAAGCTAAATTCTGATTGTTTTGATCTCTTGTTATATAAGATCCAAAAAACTCTCCCCACCCTTTGCTTTCATCTAAATTATTTCTATTTTTTTTATATCGATTTAATGATTTACGAATGTTAAGAGATTTGTATCCTAGCAGCTCATCATGTGTTTCGTTGCCTCCTTGACCAACAGATCCTGCGGATCCTTTAACTATTTGGTTACCATCTAAATCTTCTAAATTAAAAATTCCAGAGCCAGAAGTTTCATAATAATAGCCTTGACCAACTCCATGCTGCATCTTCAACTTGTTAGTGTTGCTTGCGCTATTTTGTATTGTACCAATAACAATACCACCATCCTTTAATGTAATTGTATTACCACTTCCTGATACTTGAATTGACTCTTGGTCAGGACTTTGCTTATTTTCTATCTTTCCACTATTTGTTAAAGTTGAACTTGTGCCAATAACAACAACTGCCTTAGAGCTAGTATTGTAAATATGACCACCTGAATTATTTGTAACTGTGCTGTCTGTTGCAGATGAATGAAACACTATAGTATTTGTTGATCCATTAGTTGTATAAATTGTTCCTGAGTTTGTTATTGCAATACTATCCGGTGTAGTACCATTTTTACTTGCAGATATTGCATTTTGTTTAGAGTAGATTGTACCACCACTATTATTAGTAATTGTAGCATCTGTTCCATCTAATAAATTTATTGCTTTTGCATTTTTAGCACGAATTGTTCCTGAGTTTGTGACAGTTAAACCCGATGTATCATCTGCAGCTATAGAATTATTATTTCCAATTAATGTTGAGCCAGATTCAATTGTTACTGTACCGTCAGATTTTTCATTTATATGTACTGGCTTTGTGTTTACATCAAGTGTTGCTGAGTTTGATATAGTTAAAGATGTACTATCGGCATTAAATTTTTGCTGCGTTGTACTATCAGAAGTTATTTCGTTGTCTCCGGTAATATTTGCAGAAAATGCAGTATTACAGATATGTAAAAAAAATATAGAAAGAAGTGTTGGAAATAGTTTTAATTTGTTTGACTGCATAAAATTTTAACAATTTATACATTTATTTTTTTACAAAAAACTAGTAATTTTCTCTCCAAGATCTTCTGTATGAGCTCACATCTGTAGAGGATGATAAAATTTGCATTAAAGTTTGTTCATTCTCAGTAGGACCCGCTACATTTCCAAAAAGTCTATTTCCAAGTCCAACCTCCAATTTAGACAATATTCCTCTCTTAATATATAGACAGTTTTCACCTTCTGGTAAATCTTCACCTTTTATTTTACCAGCAACATTTTTTCCGCACTCATCTTCAGCTGAACAAATGAAAGCTTTTCCTAACCCGCAAGAGTCATCTTTATCGGGTTGGTAAATTGGAAAATATACATAACCTTTAAAGACTGTCGGTGCTGCTGATGCTTTTCTAAATGTATTAACAGTATCAGGCGAGCCTCCAAGAGCTCTGCCATCTGGTTGGTCTAAATAAATAACCCATGCATCATCATTATGTTTTACTAGACAAGCATTATCTATGCCAGTAGTATCTTTGCAAGTTTGCGGAGCACCTGGAGCTTTAGTATAATTATTATTATTATCAATATTAGGAGCTTTGTTTGCTTGTACTGCTGCTTCTTTTAAAAATGTTGAATCATTGTTGTCTGGTAATGGTGCGCCTTGTTGATGCCTAAAATAAGGAAAGCTCCCATCTCTTATTCCGTATAAAATATTTTGCATCCAATCTCCTTCCTTATTTCCAGTACTACTAAGTTTATTATAATTACCCGTTGAACCAAAAAGCCAAAGGTTATTTGTATCAGTACCCATTGTAACATCCATTGAGTGGAAACTGTATCTGCCATTAGTTTTGTTTGCATTTAAACTATATAGTGTTGTTTGGTCAAAAAGTTTGGCATTATTTCTAGTTGAACTTGTTAAATTAAATTTTGTAATTTTTCCTTCAAGATCATTAATATAAACCATAGCACCTCTCCAAGGAATACCTCTAACGTTATCAGGTGTAATTACAATAGGTGTTGCAGGAGTAGCATTTGATATATCGCTACCATTAGCTGTTGCGATTGTTGCATCACCTTCTTTAATACCCGATGGGTCTGTATCAACAATTCTTAGTGGACCATTTGTAAAAAGTGCACCAGGTGCCTCTTCGCCTCTTTCTAAATCAACTATAAATAAGTTTGAACCAACACATAAAGTATTAACACCCATACCTCCACCCATTACAGCTACATATGTGTCTTCGCCTAAGTCGGCGTTACCAGTTGCTTTAGGTATTCTAAATATTCTTGGAGTTGACCAAGTTTCTCCTAATTGACTATAGTCGTATTTTTTATCAGCTGTTCCTTTAGAGCCACATGAGGTTTCAATTTTAATTTTGTTGGACTGTCGAGTATCTTCTACTAAATAACTTGCAGCTTTGGAGTAAGTTTTTTGTGCTGAAAATGTAATTTCCAAAAATCCACCCACCATTTTAGCGCTATCTATTGGGACTTCTTTTCGAGTATCACCTGATACTGTTTCAGTGATTTTTAGTGAATCTGTGTCTAGGTTTCCATCGTCATCTATTGGTTTTAGATCAACGCCTGTCCAAGTGAATTTTTTACCTCTAAAGCAAGCAGCTGTTCCTAAAGAACCAAAATTGCCCCCAGATTCTGTATGAGTTTTACATGCTTGAATATTATCCTGCTGCGTACAGTCATTTGTGGTGTCATCATCTTCACTATCACATTCCTCGCCATCACTATCTCGTGCAGTGGTCTGGTTAGCTATTGCCATTTTAGCTTCTCTTGATTGAGATAAAGTTATACTTGCACTTGGATAAGAATGTTCCGATATAACGCCTGTATGATCTGCAACTAAAACTCTATTATTATCCATATCGTTGAAAATTGAAAACATGTGCATAGGGCCTTGGCTTGTTGTGATTAAAGGATGTGTTACATCTAAAACAGAAAATCCTGGTCCTCCTCTGCCATATGGTATAATTAAAATTGTACGCCAACTTGGAAGACCTTCATATTTTGTGCCTTTATCGTTTATACTTAAACCCCTAATATACATATCATGAATAACTGGAGAACCATCAACAGCAAAAATCGGATTGGTTCCACCACCTTTTTGCACTCCAACCGCTCCATCTAAATCTGTTTGTACTATAACTGGAAGTTTTGCAGCTATAAACGGAGGTACAAATCCCCACAATTCTTCTCCTGTGTCAGAATCAAATGCATGCAACATTCCATCATTTGCACCTGCATAAAGTACACGGTTTCTTGAGCTGTTATCTCTCCTGTAAGAGCTGTAGTTATTTATTCTTCTCCAATAAGCTTCTTGATTAATGTTAGTAAATTCTGTTTTTGCATTTGGTGCCCCAACATCTACTAACTGAGAATGGTATATGTCACCTAATAACCAGTCTCTATCTTCTGTAATGTCACAATTTCCATTATAATCAAAATAATCTTTTCCTCTTACAAAGCTAATCAATCCGTCTATATCATCCCCTGTTTCGTCTAGGAGATCTTTGTTAATGCTGTAACAACTTGATTCTGTGTTGTGGTAATCTGCAACTTCTACTCCTGTAAGTTCAAATAATTTATTAATCTCAGTAGAATTACCACTACCATCAGCTCCAGGCATCCAGTTATTCCAATCACCAAAATAATTTGTAGTACGCAGAACGGTCCAAATTTTTCTACTGTCTGCCCCTTTCTCTTTTAACAATAATCCTGCATCCCAGTTACCTGCGCTAGTTATTTCGTGATCTACATTCCCTTTTGTGTCCACGGCTTTTTTTAAGATTGTTCCTTGCCATTCTCCATGTTGTTCATAGTTAAACTGTGCTTGATATATGCTTCCACCTTCTTGAATAGTTGCCGTTATTGCTGGTGCTGTAAAAGATAATCTTTCAGCAACAATTTGCCTGATTTTACTTTGTAGTTCTGTCTTTAATTTTGCTGGAGTAGAAGCTACTATAAGATCGTGACAAGGCGCTGTACCTTCTACATCACACGAGCCTGCAACTGCCAGCTCTTTAAATTGTGTTAGTGGAGTTCCAGTAATACCTCCACCGTATGCAACAACAATTGTTTTTACTCCTAAATCTGTTCTCAAGTCTTTTATTATAGCCAATGCTTCAGCATGATGTTTCTGAGCACCATCACCAATAACAATTACGTAATTTAATTGACAATCAGAACCTGGATCTACAAGCATATATTTGTCTGGTCTTGTTTTAGATTTTTCTCTAAAATATTTAGATGCCATTTGAGCAAAAGAATTACCATCCGTTCCCCATTCTAGATCATATTTATCTAGAGCATCAGGTATCTCATCTGCTGAGTTGTCGCTTATACCAACCAACAAACATGAGTCTGAGTTACATCGTGTAGATGTTCCTTCTGGATGGTCTCCAGTCCAACCTACATAATATTCGCAATCGTCATATACTCCATGACATTCCCATCCACCTCTTTTTCCTGGATTATTTTTTTTTCCAGAACCAATTTCACCAGAGTTCCAATGACCATATCCAAAATTTGCACCAGAGGTTAAGGCACTATCTGAAACTATTGCTCTGATCGCTTCTTTAGCTCCCTCATATCGCGTTGTTTTTGCTCCACCATACTGTTTTTGCCAAGAAGTATCCTTAGAAGCATCAGTAAACTTATCCTCATCAAATTCTTGAATTGTATTAGTACTAGTACCCACATAAACACCAGAAGAGGTAACTGCTAATGCTGTTGGCTTCTTCAAGCTAACAAGACTGGCTGCAATAGCTCCTGCAGTTTCGTCTTTAAGAGATGCGGTACTATTCCTTCCAGCTACCGTTACATCATATAATTCTGTACTAGTAGCGCTACTATTAGGGCAACCATAATACTCTTTTCCGCAAGTAGTTATTTCAATTTTTTGAATTAAATGAGAATGAGTTGTAATATAAATTATGTCCTCATCATCAGCGGAAGTTGCGATTCTTTTTGCGTATTTATAACCACCTGAAACATATTGAGTATTTAAAAATCTTTGTGTCCAATCGGAAGAAGTTGGACAAATATTTTCACCAACATAATCCATGGGGTATCCATAAATATGACCACTCCATAGGGAATAAATATATTTACCCAATTTATCTACAGCTATAGTGTCTGTGTTCTCAATAACGTTTGCTAGACTGTGGTTTGTATTCGTGTTTTTATTTATGCAATACCTAGTAGCACCTGTACTTAAATTTTTTGTGTACATGAATCTATTCCATTTACCACCCTTTTTTTTCTTTGCATTTTTAGGAAGCCACCATCTTCCAACGATCCACATATGATCTTCAGCTCCTCTAACGGAATGAGTGATGGTTTTAACCGTCATAGCTCTTGGTCTAAATTTAAATTGGTAGTACATGATTTTGCCGTCAACGCATTCTCCGGCGGTGTTAAAGCCTACGACCTTCCCATTATTATTTCCAGCCATTGCATAAATTATATCATCGGAGGTGATACCCATCGAATGAATGTCCGTCATTAAGGTATTGGCGTTATTACAATTTCCGTCCTTTTTGTAACCCATATAATTTCTTTTTCCATTTGCAAAAGTATTGTCTGCGGTCTTGTCAGGTAAAAATTTCATAACACCCAGTTTTCCTTCTCCTACGTATATATTTCCGTTCGAGTCTACTGCCATAGAATGAGGGTGATCTATTCCGTCTCCACCTCCTGCTCTTTTATTCATACTTGCTGAGCTATCTAAAAGTATTAAAATGTTTGCCGGCACATCGCCTGCGCCCGATCCTGGGGGTATAGGTTTAGAAATCGCATTTTGGTTTATTAAAAAAAATAAAATAAACAAATTACTAATTAAAATTTTAAAAAGTTTATTGTAAATTTTCTTATTCATAATTTTACTCATCATTTCCGCTTATCAAATAAACATATTTTTTATTTGTTACTAAAACTTCCTCTATCATATGCTTTTTCATCATAATTGTTTTGGCATATATTATTTCTCTATCTCCAATGTTCCAAATTTTATAACCCGTCCATTCGGGATCTTCACTATTTTCTATGGCTCCAAAAATTGTTGTTACATAATTATAAAGTAGTTTTTTTTTGCTTTCAGCATTAGCCGTACCATTGATTACTTCAATACCCACAGCAGCAATAATATTGTCTATAATAATTGCTTTAAAAATACTATTTCCTAAATTTAAACTAGGGCAAACATCATCAATTTCAGTTGAAACGTTAAAAAACTTTTGCTGAGAAGACTCATCAGTTTCTTCTATTAAAGTTGAATCAACTACTAAACTAGTATCCTCTCCAATTGAACCAAAATAATGTTCAATATCAGATTTATCACCACCTATATTGAAGCCTAGTAAGTCGCATGACAATGATGCATTTGTCCAAAACAAGATGACTAGCAAAAATGCAACTTTTTTAAAAAAATTATTCATAAAAAACTAACTATATAAGAAAAAAAATTTATTAAAATAAAACATATAACTACTTTGGGTTTTTAATGTGGCATAACAATTATTGATTCTAAAGGTATTATAATTTGTGGGCTTCCATTGTGATTTTCAGTATCATTACTTGGTCTTCCATAGAAAATTCCACAAGCGTATAATTTATAAGCAGTTCCATATTGTGTAACATCTGCCTGTCCTAAGCTTATACTTGAACCTAACACCATAATCGGAGCTATTCCAACATTTACAATGAAATATTCGTATTCAAATCTTTTTAAATAAGCCAATTCGGCAGCTAGTGTTTCTGCTTTTGATCTCCTATTAGGGTCAACATCGTTATAATTTATATCATCAACATTATCCGGATTATTCTCAATAATTGGTGAAATTACAATTCCAAAATTTTGACCTACAATGTGATCTGCAACTTCCAAAGTTCCATCATCTAAATTTTTAAAACTTTTGTAACAATCTTCTCCAGCTCCATCTAGTACGACATCTCCGTTTGCTGGTTTGTTTCTTATAGCTACATCTGTTGTATTTCTGGTAGGTGGATTTCCTTGAACACTTCCTCTGAAATGATTGATTATTCTTTTTTCAGCTTGCAGTAGTCCCATTTCAGCTACATAAAATGTTTGTTGATATTGGTCACTGCTATTATTGCTTCTGTGATCTCCTGAAGAAATAACTATTAGTGAACCTCCCATCAAAGACATTACAAGCAAGAGCAGAAGCGACAAAACTAAAACAAATCCTTTTTCGTTTTTATTTTTCATTTTTACTAAAGACCTATGTTTCTTGTATGAACAGTTACAGCAACTGAGTCTCTTAAAAATCTATCAAAAAATTCTCGAGTTCTATCTGCCATTCCTTTAACAAGCCTTGGGGTTCCTTTTGGTGCTCTATATCTAAAAAACTCTTGTTTTGATCTAAAAGTTAATCGTACGTCCACGGTTTTTATATTATACAAGTCAACTCTAGAATCTTTGTTTGGATGAGGTGGTGGAATTATAACTTTTCCCTCTCTATCAAAAGCAATAAACTCCATATCTACCAAGTGATCTCTGATTAACTCTTCTTCATAACATTCGGCACATCCGCTAGTTATCCAAGATCCTGGGTTTTCTTTATTTTGTTGCCAGCTTTCTTTTGTTTTATAAACTGCATAATATTTGTGTCTATCATCTGCACTTTTCTTAGCAAAGTATGTAATTCTATATCTTTTGTATGGTTGGTCAGAATCATCTGCATCAAAATCGCCATAAACAATATGTATTCTGTCACAGCACATGTCTTCTGATGCATTTTTTGTTTCGTGATTTTTAACGTCTTCGTTTTTGTCTGTTAGGTACCCTAGTTTATTTTTAACAATTATTAGTGGATCGTGACTCTCTTGTACAAATTCTACCGTACCTCCTTTGAATATCAGATCATCTGAGATTGAAATGTCTTCTTCATTCGGATTATTCATTTCACAAGTTGTGTCTTCACCAGTAGTTACGCAATTTGTTGCTTTACCTAAATAATATTTATATCCTGCAAGTCTAATATCTCTCATTAACATTGAAACTATATCTCTTCCTGATCTGCTAATTTTTGCCCTATCAGTTACTTGTGAGTAGCTATTGCTTACAACCTGATAAGTTGTAAAGATAGCAGCCATCATAAGAGTTGACATAACAACTCCTATTAAAATTTCTATTAAAGTTAGACCAGATATATTTTTTGATTCTTTTTTTTTCATTTTATTAACCGATAGTCTGCTTGGAAATATAAAAATCTTCTTTTTCTTCCATCATTTAAATTTATTTGTACTCTTCCAATAAATAATCCTTGATCATCCATATCTTCATTTTGTTCTGTTACGTTTGTGATTGTATATGGGCAGTCACTCCAATTATTTCCATTATACCAATGATTTAATTTACATAATTTAAAAATTTTTACTTTTTTAACATCTTTATCACTTTTACATTTAAGAAATCTGTCAGTTTGAATTATTTCTTTCCATTTTCTTTCCTTGTTTCTTGGTGCGTCTGCATGTTCTTCATTGGTATCTGCAATATTAGTTATGTCACCTTTATTTTTAAAATCTCCCTTTCTTGCACAAATATTCGTACCCTCTTTTCCCCAGCCAGTTTCTAAATGTTCAGAAAATTTCTTATATGATACTTCCTGAGTTCCAATAACTTCACCAGCAGCATTAGTTGTGTCTTTAATTGTTGGTGTACCTGTTGGATCAAATGAAATCCCTTCTTTTGCTGCATCTGCTCCATGTATTGTATTTTTGTGACCAATAATATCTTCAGCTATCATGCTAACTAGATAGTTTGCTTTTGTTCTTTCGCCAGAAACATCAATTGATATGACAGAAAAATTAACCATATTAAATACAGCAATAAACCCAATTCCTACAATTGCCGTTGACATTAGAGCTTCTAAAAGTGTCAGTCCTTTTTTTATTTTTAAATTTATTTAAAAACTTAATCATTTTAACTATTGAAGTACCCATTTAGTTCCACTCCATTTTTCTATTGTAATGTTTCCAAATCTAGACCATCCTATTTCAAATACATTGGTATGGTCTGGCATAGGGTTACCAGATTTATCTGATTCACATTTTTTTTTATCTGAGATATTTTCACATATCCAAAATCCAGAAATCACTTCTCCTTCACCGTTTAAAAAATCATTAGCACCACTGTACCACGTTCCATCTTTGGAAAAACAAACAGTTCCGTAACTATCTTCAAAATCTGCCATAACATTAGAAAATTCTATTTGACTTACTTCCGGATTATTAGATGCTCCTCCAACATCAATCCATGTTGCTTGGCTAGCTGTAGGTTCGGCTGCACATCTAGTTTCAAAATCAGTTTTCCAGTTATCAACTACCCTCATAGCCTCTGCATACTGCTCCATGCCTAAGCCTTTACTGGTTATTGTCAATTTACCTTCTTCTTCTTCAACATGAACTTGAACGAAAGCATAATGTCCTCTTTGAACTTGAGAGGTAATATTAGTAAATAAACCTTTTATTTTTACAGCCGCGCCTCTTACCTCTCTTTCTTTTTTCCACGAATTGAAATTTGGTAACGCGGCGGCAGATACTATACCTATAATAACCAACGTGATTAAGACCTCTAGGATATTAAATCCTTTAATGTTCTTTTCCAGCGCTCGCATCAATTTTCCCTGCTTTAACAAGTTCTTCTAATGATTTTGTCATAGTTATCATACCGTCTTTAACGGCTGTTTGCATGATGCTTGGGATTTGATGAATTTTAGATTCTCTAATTAAATTTTGAATAGGAGCAGTACACTTCATCACTTCAAAAGCACCCACACGACCTTGGCCGTCTTTTGTTTTTAACAGTCTTTGAGTAACCACCATTTTTAATGATGTTGAAATTTGTGCACGTATTTGTGCTTGTTGTTCTGGAGGAAATACGTCTATAATTCTATTGATTGTGCTTGGTGCTCCGCTTGTGTGCAATGTTCCAAAAACTAAGTGACCTGTCTCTGCTGCTGTTAGTGCAAGTCCAACTGTTTCTAAATCTCGCATCTCTCCAACAAGTATAACATCTGGGTCTTCCCTTAATGCAGCTTTTAAAGCACTTGCAAAACTTTTTGTTTGTTTTCCAACTTCCCTATGAGACACAATGCTCTTTAAATCTTTATGTATAAATTCAACTGGGTCTTCAACTGTAATTATGTTTGAAGTTCTTGTTTTATTTATCTCATTAACAATTGCTGCAAGAGTTGTTGATTTTCCAGA
>Ga0163108_10003435_pt1 | contig 11248 bp, 21 predicted proteins | sample Fk1155metaG_FD_109644 | JGI IMG/M metagenome (GOLD analysis project Ga0163108, IMG submission 109644) | Marine microbial communities from the Central Pacific Ocean - Fk160115 155m metaG | ecosystem: Environmental > Aquatic > Marine > Oceanic > Photic zone | place: The Central Pacific Ocean...
ATTCAGGGATTTTTTACCTAAATTAGGAGTTCGTAACAACTCCACTTCTGTTTTTTGAACCAGGTCTCCAATATAATTTGCATTCTCAGCTTTGAGACAATTTGCAGAACGAACCGTTAGCTCTAATTCATCAACTGGTCTTAACATGATAGGATCTATCAGCACCTCCTCCTCTGCTATCTGTTGTTCTTGAACCCTAGTTAAGTCAACAAAAATACTAAGTTGATTTTGAAGAATAGCTCCTGCATATTTGATTGCACTTTCTGGCTCTATTGTTCCATCTGTTTCTAAATCAACAATCAATTTATCTAAATCTGTTCTGTTCTCTACGCGGGCTGCTTCTACCCTGTAACTCACCTTCTTGACTGGACCAAACGATGCATCAAGCTTTAATAGACCCACTATATTATTGTCATCTTGATTTTCATTGGTGGTAACTGGTCTGTAACCAGTTCCCTTTTGAACCTTCAATTGCATATTTAACTCTCTTTTTGAACTAATGGTAGCAATATGGTGATCAGGATTAACAACTATGGCATCATGATCAACCTGAATATCACCTGCCGTTATTACAGCAGGACCTTTTTTACTGATAACAAACTCTGCCTCATCACGAGCATTTAGATTAATTGCAACATTTTTTAAATTCAGAAGGATCTCCACAACATCTTCTTGAACACCGTCAATGGTTGTATATTCATGAAGTACTCCGTCTATGTTTACCTCTGTAATTGCGTAACCAGGCAAACTGGATAGTAATACTCTTCTCAGCGCGTTACCTAGCGTATAACCAAAACCTCTTTCAAAAGGTTCTATTGAAACCCTGGACTGAAGTTCATGCTGCGACTCGAGTTTGATAACTCTTGGGTTAAGTAAATCTAAAACAATTTCTTCCTTTTCCACTTCTTGTATTTCTCCATACTCTTCCATATTTATAACTCTCCTATTTATTTGGAGTAAAATTCAACAACTAAATTCTCGTTAATATCAGGTAAAATATCTTCCCTTTCAGGGATAGATTTAACCGTCCCAGAGAATTTCTTTTCATCTACTGACAACCAATCACAAATACCTAATTGTCCTGAAATATCTAATGCATTCTTGATCCTAAATTGGCCTCTCGCCTTCTCTGAAACAGATATTTCATCATTCTCTGAAACTTGATATGACGGGATATTGACCGCTGAATCATTTACTAGAATTGCTTTATGGCTGACCAATTGTCTTGCTTCAGCTCTCGTTATCGCAAATCCCATTCTATAAACCATATTATCCAATCGGCATTCCAACAATTTTAAAAGATTTTCACCTGTAGAGCCCTTTATTTTCGCTGCCTTTTTATAATAATTTTTAAACTGTTTCTCCAAAACACCGTACATTCTTCTCAGTTTTTGCTTTTCCCTTAACTGTAGTCCATAGTCAGACAATCTTTCCCTTCTTGATCCTACCATTGAGCCAGGAACAGTATTAAGCTTGCATTTATTTTCTATTGGTTTTATCCCACTTTTAAGAAAAAGATCAGTTCCCTCTCTTCTAGACAGTTTGCATTTTGGTCCTAAGTATCTTGCCATGAATAATCTTCCTTAGACTCTTCTTTGTTTTGGAGGTCTGCATCCATTGTGAGGAATAGGTGTAACATCCTCAATGCTGTTGATATTAAAACCCACTATATTCAAAGCACGTAATGCTGAATCTCTTCCAGGACCAGGGCCTTTCACTTTAACATCAAGATTCTTTAATCCAAATTCCTGAGCAGCTTTCCCTGCATTTTCTGCTGCAACTTGAGCAGCAAATGGAGTGCTCTTCCTTGAACCTCTGAAACCTGAGCCACCTGCTGTTGCCCAGGATAAAGTGTTACCCGCTCTGTCCGTAATTGTCACGATTGTATTATTAAATGTTGCATGGATATGAGCAATGCCACTGTTAATATTCTTTTTTATCTTTTTCTTTGGGTTTTTTACCATTAATCGTTGCCTCCTTATGCTCTCATCGGTTTTTTGGGACCCTTTCTTGTTCTAGCATTTGTTTTACTTTTTTGTCCACGAACAGGCAGTCCTCTTCGATGTCTTATACCGCGGTAACATCCTAAATCCAATAGACGCTTAATATTCGTTGTAACCTCCCGTCTAAGGTCACCCTCTACAATAAGGTTAGTTATTTCTGTCCTCAGTGCCTCCAATTCTAGTTCAGATAAATCACTTACATTGGTATCCAGTGATATATTCAATTTAGTACATATTGTTTTAGCCAAAGGACGACCAATGCCATAAACATATGTCAATGAAGTACTGACATGTTTTTGATCAGGTATATTTACTCCTGCAATCCGTGCCATAATAAATTTATCCTTGTCTTTGTTTATGTCGTGGGTCTTTACAAATCACCCTAACGACCCCATTTCTACGAATAACTTTACAGTTTCTACAAATTTTTTTCACTGATGCTCTTACTTTCATAACTATTTGCTTACCTTACTTGTCCACTTTTTCCATATCCTTTAAGATTTGCTTTTTGTAGCAAGCCTTCATATTGTTTTGACATCATCAATGCTTGCAGTTGTGCCATAAAATCCATCGAAACAACTACAATAATTAGTAACGACGTTCCACCAAAATAAAATGGGACTCTAAAGTAGAGAATCATAAATTCTGGTATTAGACAGACGAGCATGATATACAATCCGCCCCAAAATGTTAACCTTCCTAGCACTTTATCAACGTATTGTGCTGTTTGATGTCCAGGTCTAATTCCTGGCATAAATGCACCCGATCGCTTCAAATTCTCTGCTGTTTCTTTTGAATCAAACACCAACGCCGTATAAAAAAAACAGAAAAACATAATCAGTGATGAATATACAAAAATGTATATCGGTTGCCCTGGTGATAGTTGGGAAGCAATATTTTGTAGCCAATCAAAACCTTCCGATGTTCCAAACCAACTAGCAATAGTTGCTGGAAATAAGATAATGCTTGAAGCAAATATTGGTGGAATAACACCAGACATATTGATCTTAAAAGGTAGGTGCGTTGATTGACTTTGATACAATTTTCTACCCTGTTGTCTCTTTGCATAATTAACAGGAATTCTTCTCTGTCCTCTTTCAATAAAGACAACAAAAGTCGTTACTGCAAGAATCAACATCAGCAAAATTAAGACTAATGCTGGCGATATCTCACCTGTATTAGCTAATTCAAGCGTTCCTCCAATTGCGGAAGGAAGGCCAGAGATTATGCTTGCCAAAATAATCATTGAAATACCATTACCAAGCCCTCTTTCTGTAATTTGTTCACCTAACCACATTAGAAACATCGTTCCAGTAACCAAGGTAATACAAGCTGTGAAAACAAAATTAAATCCCGGGGAAATAACCACGCCTGAATTCTGAAGAGCAACTGATGCTCCGACCGATTGAAATCCTGCTAAAACAACTGTTCCATATCTTGTAATCTGTGTTATTTTCTTTCTACCTGTCTCACCCTCTTTTTTTAATTGTTTTAGTGTGGGAACGGTAACACTTGCCATTTGCATAATAATGGAACAAGAAATATAAGGCATAATACCCAAAGCAAAAATACTTAGGCGTTCCAGAGCACCCCCTGAAAACATATTGAACATCCTTAGTATTGTTCCAGACTGGTCGTTAAAAAAATTCTGCATAGCATCAGGATCAATACCAGGCACAGGAATATATGTCCCTATTCTATAAACCACCAAAGCACCTACCAAGAAAAAAAGACGTTGACGTAACTCACTAAATCTTGTCATTTCTCCTAACGAAGATGATGGTTTCATTATATTCTTTCTAGCCATATCTAATCTAGCACCTTACCACCAGCTTTTATAATTGCTTCTTTTGCCTTAGGGGTTGCATTCAGTCCTTGTATTGTTATTGCTTTATTAATTTCCCCGGTTGCAATCACTTTGATGTTTTCTGTAGATCTGCAAACAATATCTGTGTTCTTTAATGCATCTAAATCTACAACATCTGCCTTTACTTTTGCCAAATCATTAAGACGTACTTCAGAATTTTTATATTGACTCTTTGAAGCGAAACCTCTTTTTGGAAGTCTCCTCTGTAAAGGCATCTGTCCACCCTCAAAACCAACTTTATGAAAACCTCCTGATCTTGATTTTTGACCTTTGTGCCCTCTGCCTGACGTTTTTCCCAAACCAGAAGCGTGACCTTTACCTTTTCGAATCTTTGTTGCTCGACTGCCTGTTTTTGGCTGTAAATTATTCAATCTCATTTTAAACTTCCTCAACATCAACTAAATAGCTGATTTGATTAATCATTCCAATATTTTCAGGAGTTGCATTAACTTCTATAACTTGGTTTATTTTTCTTAATCCAATTCCAGCTATTGAAGCTTGATGTTTCTTAATCCTACCGAAGCGACTCTTCACTAACTTGACTCTAAGTTTTTTATTCTTTTTTTTCATAAGTAATTTAGCTTAATATCTTTGTAAGGGGGATGCCACGCCTCCTTGCCACCCGCTTCGGAGATTGCATACCTTCCAGTGCATTTATTGTTGCTTTTACTAAATTGATTGGATTCCTAGAGCCAAAGCTTTTAGCCAAAATATTTCTAATACCCACACATTCAAAAACAGCGCGCATTGCTCCCCCAGCTATGATTCCTGTTCCATCTGCTGCAGGCCGCATAAATACTTTTGATGCTCCATGTCTTCCAGTTGTTTCATAATAAATTGTCTCTTTTTTCAAAGCTACAGAGTTCAAATTTTTTCTTGCTGATTGCATGGCCTTTTGGATAGCTAATGGCACTTCCTTCGCCTTTCCGTACCCCATACCTACTTTGCCATTACCATTGCCGACAACTGTTATAGCTGTAAAACCAAATTGACGACCTCCCTTTACAACCTTAGCAACACGATTTACTGCAACTAACTTTTCAATCAGATCATCGTTATTTTTTTCAGCATTAATCATATTTTTCCTTTTAAAATTCTAATCCATTTTCACGAGCTGCTTCTGCAAGTGCTTTAACTCTGCCATGAAACAAGAATCCTGAGCGATCAAATGCAACCTTTTCAATTTTTGCTTTTTTTGCTTTCTGAGCAATCGTTTTCCCAACAATTTTTGCTGCAGCAACATTTCCTGTCTTACCATTTTTTACTGATTTCTTAATTTCTGATTGCAATGTAGATGCTGCAGCAATAATTGTATTATTATCAGGTGAAATAATTTGGGCATATATATGCTTTGGTGTCCTATGGACACTCAGTCGAAATGCCTTTAGCTCCTTAATTTTGGACCTAATTTTTCGATTTCTTCTCTTTCTTTTAATGTGCTTTGGAATCGCCATAATTACCTAAACTACTTGTTTTTTTGTTTCCTTCAGTGAAACGTGCTCACCCTGATACCTCACTCCTTTCCCTTTATAAGGGTCAGGAGGCCTGATTGCCCTGATTTCTGCTGCAACTTGACCAACTTTTTGTTTATCAATCCCAGAAATGACTATTTCAGTTCGAGAAGGAGTTTGAACTTCAATACCATCAGGAATTTCATATATAACAGGGTGAGAAAACCCCAATGTCAAATTAATCTTTTTGCCTTGTGTTGATACTCTATAACCAACTCCTTGCAACTCTAGCTTCTTTTCAAAACCCTCAGAAACGCCTCTAACCATATTGCTAATTAAACTCCTATAGGTTCCTGAAATGGCTATAGAAAACTTAGAGCCCGATGCATTTGCAACATTTAAAGATCCTTCTCCAATACTTACATTAACTTCACTAATAAGATTCAATTGAAGTTGACCTTTTTTGCCCTTCACTTCAATGTAATCATCATCCTGAATTGATACTTCAACAGAATCTGGATATTCAACTGGTTGTTTTGCAATTCTTGACATTATTTTCCCATAAATTTAAGTAACAACGCACAGGACTTCTCCACCCTGACCTTGCTTTTTAGCTTGTCTATCACTCATAACACCTTTGGAAGTTGATAATATTAATATGCCTAGACCTCCCATTACCTTTGGCAATTCATTCGTAGGTTTGTATATCCTGAGACCAGGTCTACTTACTCTTTCTATCTTCTCAATCACAGGCCTGCCCTCATAATATTTCAAATTTATCAGCAGGTTTTTTTTGTTATTTTCTCCATCCTCTTCTTGATAACCATTGATATAGCCCTCTTCAACCAAAACTCTTGCAATATTGGTCTTTATTTTAGACGAAGGCATAAGTACCGATTCTGTCTTAATCTTATGACCATTCCTTATTCTTGTCAGCATATCTGCTATTGGGTCTGTCATCGTCATATTAAAGTCTCTCTCTTTATTATTCTTACCAACTCGCTTTATGTAAGCCTGGAATATTTCCTTCCATGGCCTGTTTTCTCAATTTATTTCTACCAAGGCCAAATTTTCTATAAAATCCACGAGGTCTTCCAGAAACAGAACATCTATTTCTCAACCTAACTGGGCTAGCATTACGTGGTAATTTCTGTAACTTAATCCTAGCGTCATTTTTCTCATGAGAAGTAGCATTCATATCTGATAAAATCTTTTTAAGATCTTTCCTTCTAGAAGCAAAACGTTCAACCGTTTTGGCTCTTTTTAATTCTCTTTCTACTATTGCCTTTCGAGTCATAATATTATCTCTATTTTTCTTGAGTTTCTCCTTTGACCTCTTGAGTGTCTTGGGTGTCTTGGGTGTCTTTTATTGGAAAGTTAAAAGCTTTTAACAAAGCCAAAGCTTCTTCATCGGTCTTAGCTGTTGTAGTAATTGTTATATCAAGCCCTCTAATTGTATCAATATTGTCATAATCAATTTCTGGAAATATGATTTGTTCTTTTATTCCTATAGAGTAATTACCGTTACCATCAAATGATTTCTTATTTAGACCTCTGAAATCTCTGATTCTTGGCAATGCTATATTTATTAATCTATCGAGAAAATCATACATTCTTGACTTTCTTAAGGTTACCTTACATCCAATCGGGAAGCCTTCTCTGAGTTTATACATTGCTATAGACTTTTTAGCTTTTGTAACCAGAGGTCTTTGACCAGTTATCCTTTCCAGATCGGTTTGAGCTTTTTCGATTGCTTTTTTATCTATAATAGACTCCCCTACCCCCATATTAAGTGTAACTTTTTCCACTTTTGGCACTTGCATAACATTGACATGTCCCATCTCTTTTTGTAGCTTGGGGACAATGTCATTAATATATTTTTCCTTAAGACTTATCATTATAAATTTACTTATATATCTACTACTTCACTATTGGATCTAAACAATCTGACTTTTCTTCCATCTTCCAAGGTTGTAAAACCAACTCTATCTCCTTTTCCAGTTGCTGGATTAAAAAGCATTACATTTGATGACTGTATAGGCATTTCTTTCTCAATAATTCCTGATTCCTGACCTGTATTCGGATTACCTTTTTGATGTTTTTTTACAATATTGATATTTTCTACTAATATCTTTGAACTACTAAGTACTGTCAACACTTGACCACGGCGTCCCTTATCTTTACCGGTTATAATAATTACTTCGTCTCCTTTCTTGATCTTGTTCACTTAGATGCTCCTTGTTAAATAACTTCTGGTGCTAAAGAGATAATTTTAAGATAGTTTCCTGCTCGTAATTCTCTAGTCACAGGCCCAAAAACTCTGGTTCCTAAAGGTTCATGCCTATTATCAAGGAGTACTGCAGCATTACCATCAAATCTTATTAAAGATCCATCAGATCTTCTTATACCTTTTTTTGTTCTTACTACTAATGCATTGCATATCTCTCCTTTTTTTACTTTACCTCTTGGTATTGCATCTTTTACAGTTACCTTAATAACATCACCTATTTGGGCATATCGCTTCTTAGAACCACCGAGAACCTTTATGCAAAGGACTTTTCTAGCTCCACTGTTATCTGCAACATTCAACACTGTTTCTGTTTGTATCACCTGCTTACTCTCTTATTTATCCTTCCTTGATGATCTTATTCAATGCCCATGATTTTCTTTTTGACATTGGACGAGTTTCATTTAATGAAACAATATCCCCAACCTTACAATCATTATTCTGATCATGTGCCATAATTCTTGTGGTCTGAGAAATATATTTATTATAGAGAGGATGCTTCACCCTTCTTTCTACAGCAACGTTAATACTTTTATCCATCGAAACACTCACAACTCTACCTACGATGTTAGATTTTTTAGATATTTTTTCTGTTGTTTCACTCATCAGTTTGTTTTTCTTTTATTATTGTTCTTATTCTTGCAATATCTTTTCTAACTTTTTTACATTCTGAAGGTTTGGCTAACTGACCTGTTGCTGCCTGTATCTTTAACTTAAACTCATCTTCCAATAAACCATCCAACATTGTTCCCAATTCTGATATTTTTTTCTCTCTTATTTTTTTTAAGTCGATCATATGAGTTCCCTACTAACAAACCTAGTGTTTACAGGCAATTTAGCTGCAGCCAATTTAAATGCTTCTTTTGCTAGCTCCTCATCTACACCACCCATTTCATAAAGAATTTTTCCTGGTTGAATTTGTGCAACCCAGTATTCAACATTTCCCTTACCTTTACCTTGGCGAACTTCTAAAGGTTTTTTTGTTATTGGTTTATCAGGCATTATCCTTATCCAAATTTTTCCACCTCTTCTGATATGCCTTGTCATAGCTCTTCTTGCAGCTTCTATTTGGCGAGCTGTAATTCTTCCTCTACCAGTAGCTTTAAGGCCAAATTCCCCAAAAGAAACAGAACTACCCCTGGATGCTAATCCACGATTTTTCCCTTTCATTTGTTTTCTATATTTTGTTCTCTTTGGTTGTAGCATTTTAATAAATTAATTAATTAGTTTTCTCTGTCTGATTAATTTCTCCTCTAAAAATCCAAACTTTTACACCGATTATTCCATACGTTGTTTTTGCTTCTGCAACGCCATAGTCAATATCAGCTCGAAGTGTATGTAAAGGGACTCTGCCCTCTTGATACCATTCGGATCTTGCAATTTCAGCACCATTCAGCCTGCCTGCGATCTTAACTTTTATTCCTTCAGCGCCCAACCTCATAGTATTGGTAACAGCTCTTTTCATGGCTCTCCTAAAAAGAACCCTTCTTTCTAACTGCTGGGTTATAGAAGATGCTACAAGCTTTGCATCAAGCTCTGGCTTTTTTATTTCTTTAATATTTAGATGGACGTTATTTATCGTAGTTTTCATTAGTTTTGCTAATTCTAATCTTAGTCCTTCAATACCTTCGCCCTTTTTTCCAATTACAATCCCAGGTCTTGCAGAATTAATTGTAATAGTTGTTTTTTCTGAGCTTCTTTCAATTTGAATTTTACTGGTAGCTGCATCTTTTAATCGCTCGCTCAGAGTCTTTCTTATAAGAAAATCTTGATAAACAATATTAGGAAATTCGTGCGAATTAGCAAACCACTTAGATAACCAATCCTTATTTATTCCTAATCTAATTCCAATTGGATGAACTTTTTGTCCCATAATATTTACTCGTCTGATAATTCTATTGTTATGTGGCTATTTCTTTTTAAGATTCTGCTACCTCTCCCTCTTGCCCTTGCCCTAAATCTCTTAAAGGTTGGAGCCTGATTGACGTAAGCCTTTGAAATCTTTAAATCATCAAGATCAGCACTAAAATTATTCTCAGCATTGGCCACAGCTGATTCCAAGACTTTACCAACAATTTTTGCTGCTTTTTGAGGCATAAATTTAATTTTCCTCAATGCCTGCAATGCTGCATTGCCTTTAATAACTGCCATAATTAATCGGCATTTTTGTGGAGAAATTCTGGCATATCTCAATGTTGCTGAAACTTTCATATCAATCACCTTTGATTGTTTTTCTATCACCAGAATGAGCCCTAAAGTTTCTAGTGGGAGCAAATTCTCCCAATTTATGTCCGACCATATTTTCTGAAATTAGAATTGGTATGTGTTCTCTTCCATTATGAATAGCAATAGTCATTCCAACCATTTCTGGAATAATCATTGATCTTCTTGACCAAGTTTTTATTCTCATTCTTCCACCTTGTGCTATTGCTTCATCAACTTTCTTTTGTAGATGTAAATCTACAAAAGGTCCTTTTTTTATTGATCTAGTCATATTTAATAAATATTACTTTTTATTTCTTCTTCTAACGATGAATTGATTGGTTGTTTTATTTGTTCTTGTTTTATAACCTTTTGTAGGAAGCCCCCATGGAGAAACCGGATCTCTCCCACCTGAAGTTTTCCCTTCACCTCCACCATGAGGGTGATCTATAGGATTCATAGCAACACCTCGAACGGATGGTCTAATACCTCTCCATCTTTTTGCACCTGCTTTCCCTAATTTTCTTAGATTATGTTCTGTGTGCCCAACTTCTCCAATTGTTGCTTTGCATGAGGTCAGGATTTTCCTCACTTCACCAGACCTAAGTCGAATTGTAGCGTAGTTACCCTCCTTAGCTAGTAGCTGTGCACTTGCACCAGCAGATCTTGCTAATTGTGCTCCTTTACCTGGTTTCATTTCTATGCAATGGACAACTGTGCCAATAGGTATATTTAATAGAGGCATAGAATTACCGATTGACAAAGAGGTTTTATCTCCAGAAATAATTGAATCACCTACGCTTAATTTTCTGGGCGCAACAATATACCTTCTTTCCCCATCCTTATATAAAACCAATGCAATATGTGAGCTTCTGTTTGGATCGTATTCTATTCTCTCTATTTTACCTTCTATGTCATTTTTATCCCTTTTAAAATCAATAGTTCTGTAAAGTTTTTTATGGCCTCCACCTTGATGTCTAGTTGTAATTCTTCCATAGGAATTCCTGCCACCAGATTTTTTAAGACCAGTAACAAGGGGTTTATAAGGTTCTCCTTTATGAAGATTTTCTGTTTTAATATTTACAACAAATCTTCTTCCTGGAGATGTAGGTTTTGATTTTAGAATAGCCATAATCTTTCTATTAAATATCTGCTCCCATGAAGTCTATATCTTGTCCTTCGGCTAGAGTTATATAAGCTTTTTTCCAGCTTTTTGTTTTTCCTGTTCTCATGCCTGATCTTTTTTTCTTACCTTTTACTGAAAGTGTTTTAACTGAAGAAACCTTGACATCAAAAAGTTTTTCTACTGCTTTTCTTATCTGTGTTTTATTTGAATCCAATCTAACTTTAAAAGTTATTTGTTGATTCTTTTCACTTAAACCTGTTGTTTTCTCAGATATATGTGGAGAAATTATTACGGATCTAATTTGATCATGTC
>Ga0163108_10003436_pt1 | contig 11246 bp, 9 predicted proteins | sample Fk1155metaG_FD_109644 | JGI IMG/M metagenome (GOLD analysis project Ga0163108, IMG submission 109644) | Marine microbial communities from the Central Pacific Ocean - Fk160115 155m metaG | ecosystem: Environmental > Aquatic > Marine > Oceanic > Photic zone | place: The Central Pacific Ocean...
AAATAATCGTAAAATGAACAATAGGTTGTATTTTTGATAAATAACAATACTTCACAGAGTTCTTTTCGGAAGAAACTACTTTAGGTTTGAAAGTAAAGTGAATATATCTTGATTTTAGTTTTGTGTCTGATTTGACCCATTATGTAAATACAAATCCCTTTATATAATTTAATTATTGGAATTTATTTATAATTAAAGGGTTTTGATATTGAACTGTAGAACGTTTGCGGGGCTTATATATTTTATTTCTTTTTTGTTTTTTTTAGGCTGTGGCTTAATGGATCCTGAAACAGATTCTTCTGCCTCTACGACTCTTACAAAAACTGAAGATAATAATGAAGAAGCGACAGCGGCTGGAGATTGTGTTTTTAAGGGTGAGCCCTTTGGTTTTGGAGAAGGTACACAAGAGAATAAATATCAGGTTTGTACTGTAGCTCACTTAGATCAAGTGAGAAATTATCCTAATGCATATTTTAAGCAAGTAAGTGATATTGATTTTGTGGAAGATCAAACTGATGATTCGGAAGATCTAACTGATGATGATGAATCTTCAGAGCCCTCTGATTTAACTCAGGATTGGGATCCAATTGAAGTATTTAATGGAAGCTATGATGGCGATGATAATTCAATTAATAATATGACTATCAATAGTCCTGGCCCATCTGCTTTTATTACAAAATTAGATAGTGATGGTTTTATTAAAAACGTTAAGTTTAATGATATTTCAGTAGTTGGAACTGTTGATGTAGCAGCTGTTGTTATTGCCAATTTTGGTGCTGTTGAAAATATTGAAGTTACAGGCGATCTTACAAAAGAAGATGAATCTAATAACGGTAGAGTTGGTGGTGTTGTTTCCTATAATTACAATAAAGTCACGGGTATTAAAGTCGATTTAACAATTACTAATTATGGCGGTTATGATTCTCATACAGGGGGTATAGTTGCTTTTAACGAAGGTGAAGTAACTTCATCGACTGCTGATACTGTCTTATTTGCAAAATACAATGTGGGAGGTTGTGTTGGTTTAAGCACAGGGAGTTTATCTGAGTTAAGCTGCACCTCTTCTGTGACAGATATTGCTAATGGTTCAAACTTTGGTGGAGTCGTTGGACGTAATAATGGAGCTGTATCTAGCGTTTATGCAAATGTTTTTATGTATCGACCATATTCGGATTCAGGGGGCATTGCGGGATACAATGATACTGCAGGTGAAATATCGCAAGCTTCTTCAGAAGGTGAACTTTTTAATGCTAGAAGCTACCGTCATGGCGGTCTCGTTGGTAAAAATAGTGGGATTGTTAGAGAATCAAAATCAAGTATAAAAATTAACTCATACACAGCTCCGTCTTATTCAAGTCAAATGTCAATTGGTGGGTTGGTTGGATCTAACACTCAAGATACAGCAGAGTTAGTTGATTCATACTTTGTTGGTTCTATTGATTTTTATGCATCAGCTCAAGGTATTGGTGGCCTTGTAGGAGTTAATGAATACAACGCCAAAATAAAAAGAAACTATAGTAATGGAACAATAACTGGTGGGAGTGCGTCTGAACCACCGTTTAGTAATATTGGTGGTATTTATGGTTTTAATAGCTATGGGGGAGAAATAGCATATAATTTTTATAATCATAATGAAACTGAAAATGAAAACGATAACAATTTTCAAAATGGCGCAAGAACCGCTGAAGATTTAAAAAATCAGACGGCCTTTATTTGGGCAGGCTGGGATTTTGGTGATGAAGGTGAAGGCATTTGGGAAATGACTGATGGTGAGACAATGCCTAGCTTGACTTGGGAAAGCGAAGAAGAGGTTGAAGAAGAAAATGCAAGTTCTGGAGGAGAAGGCGAGGGGGAATAAGGTGGTGGAGAATGACCTTCTTTTATAGATATTAATCTTTTGTGAACTTGCTATTTAGAAAACTTGATTTATTGCAGTGTCATATTTAACTCATAGTTATTCAACATTTCCCTTTATATAATCATATAAGATGTGATTTTTTTGTAAATAAGGAATATAAAATTGAAATGTAGAACGTTAGTAGCAATTTTATTCATCCTCCCGCTTGTTTTTTTTATGGGTTGTGGGGATGATTCAAGTTCTTCTTCTTCAGAAAAAGAAGTGGCAACATCGAAGGGTGACTGTGTATTTGCAGCGTCTCCATTTGGTGCAGGAGATGGAACTGAGGATGATCCCTATCAAGTTTGTACGGTTGCACACTTTAATGAAGTGGGGAACTATTCTGATAAATATTTTTTGCAAGTAGATAATCTTAATTTTATAGAAGAATCAGGTCATACGCCGATTGGTGATTTTTTTGGTGAGTATGATGGTAATGATAAAGCTATTAGTAATATAACTGTAAATGAAACCGGCCTTGCCGCAGTTTTTGTCCAGCTTACAGGTACATTAAAAGATATTACATTTAGTGACATTAGTATTACAGGTGGGTCTATTGGAGTTGCAGGGGTTGTTGGTTATAACCATGGTGTGATTGACGGTTTAACTGTGTCAGGAAACCTTACGGTTGCTTCAAGTGATGTAGAGATGCCCATGGGTGGAGTGGTCCTTTATAATTTTGGAGCAATGAGTGATGTTACTTTTGACGGAAGAATTATTTCAGGAATGGAGCCTTTAGACGAAGTAACCGAGACTACTACGCCAGATTCTTACATGGGGGGATTAGTAGCAAAAAACATTAACGGGGCAACGATATCATCGTCATATGCAAGTGTGATCTTAGAGGGACGAAAATACATGGGTGGATGTGTTGGTAGTAACGAAGGGAGCGTAAGTAACATAGAGTGTGACTCTATAATGTCGTTTACAAACTTTAGTTATTATATTGGTGGTGTTATGGGATTTAACTCAGGAACCGCATTATTGGTAACAGCTAATACAACTATGCATAATCCATATAAGTATACCGGAGGAATTGCAGGGATTAGCTCTGGTACAATTGAAAAAGCAGTTGCAAGCGGAGGTATCTATTCATTTGGGTGGTCTGGTACGGGTGGTTTGCTAGGTAGAAACAGTGTTGGTGCCACATTAAGTCTTTCAAAATCTAATGTAACTCTTTTTACGGATACGCTTCCGTCTCCCAGTTCCGTAGGGGGATTGGTGGGAATTAATTATGCTACGATAGAGAATTCATATTCTTATGGAAAAATTGAAGTTAATGATGATGTAGGTGATACAGGTGGGATTGTTGGTTTAAATGGAGGAACTGGTGAAATAACCAATACCTATAGTAATAGTGAAATGATCGGTGGAGCAGATAATCTAGAGAACAATAATAATGGTGGGGTGGGCGATAATGATGGCACTATTACTGCGAGCTTCTTTAACTCTGCTAAAACTGAAAAAGATGACGATGAAGATAATGATGCACTTTCTGCAGAAGAGTTAATGGTGCAAGCCAACTTTTGTGTAATGAATGAAGAGATTCCCCCTGCGTGTATTGCAGGTACAGAGTGGGACTTTGAAGACGTATGGTCTATTGTTGATGGACAGATGCCTACTTTAGCTTGGGAAAATGAATAGTCTTAATTTTATGCAGATTTATTTTTCTTAAGCTCCACTACTTTATTATCTAATTGTCGTTGTCTTTTTATACATTGATCTAATGCTTGAAATAGTTCTGGAAAAAAATCATTTTTTCTGCTTTTGATATTATCAGGAAGTGCGTTTTGTTCCATTTTTTTAAAGTAATTTTCTAGTCTTTTTAATGGGCCTGCGATCCTGTGTGATAAGTAAAGACCGCCAATGACAATTGCAGCCAGAGCTATAACAGTAGTAATTAAAAAGATAATATTCATGGTTGCTTGTTGCTCAGCTAGAAACTTAAAAAACACATGCGTTTCAGGAAAACCTGTTTGAACACCAATTTGTTTGAAGCTGTAAAAGAAGTAAAGGTTGGCAAAATAAAAGGTAGCTATAAGGGTTAGGCTAAATGAAATAAAGTACGCCATAAATTTGCCTTGAAACTTTGGATTGATGAATAGCTTTTTTCTTCTATTGGTCATAGTCATAGTCCTTTTTTTGGTTCTTAAGTTACTTATCGGTAGACTATATAATAACTAAAGTAATAATTTTTCTCAGTTATTTAGCTTTTTTATGTAGTTTCTATCGTCAAAAATTTCATTAATTTCTATTTTATGAATTTTAGGAGCAGACTCTAACGTCAGTACTCCAGAGTCTATTTTTCCCTTAAGATCTAGTAAGATTTCTTTGGCGCTTGCAAGGCTTTTATGCCAAGGAGAGTGGGCGAGTTTAAACGTTCTTTGTGAGTTCTTTCCTTTATATAAAAGGGCGCAAAGTGGTCTTTGTGTTTTGGTTGTGTTGTTTTTTTTGACAGGACAGGACGAAACATGGGCAACAATTTCATAGCGCCCATTTTTCAGGGGTATGGCAGCTAATGCTGCAGATGCAAAGATGATAGAACAAAATACTAGTATAATTTTCATCTTGCTTTCATGTTACAATAAAATGGCGATGCGGTGTATTTTTGTTTTTCAAAGTGTTTTATTGCTTTTCGTTCATCCGTTGTTTGCGGTTACTAATGACGCAATGATAATAGGAGGAGGTTGTGAAACGACAGAGGGTCAACCTCAGGGTGAGCCCTACCAAGGTATGCCTAGTTGGGAGATGGACGTAGGTGGGAGCAATAATGGTTATAGTAATAGGTTTCGAGCTCATTTTGCGCTTGCTTATAAAGCTTTAACTCACAATGATAGGTGGAATGTTCAGTCTTATTATGACTCTGAAGAATGGGAGCGCCCACATACAGGAGCTCAGCAGGCAAGTAGAGAAAATATTTTTAACGCTTTAGAAAATAAGGTAAGTAGCTTAGGTCAAGGAGATCAGTTTCTTTTGGCAATAGCAACTCATGGTTCACCTGGACATAGTATTTGCTTGGGAAAAGATAGTTCGGGTAACGATATTCTTGTTAGCGTTGAGGAATTAAAACCCTATTTATTAAGATTAAAAGGTAAAGGGGTAAACGTTGCGCTTTTGGATCACTCTTGCTACTCAGGAAAAACAGTTGATGATTTTGCAGGTTCAGGGATTTGTACGATGTCTGAAACAAACCCAAATACAGTAGGATCAGGAAGTGCGGTATGGGCAGCTACTTTTGGACCGGGGTTACCTGAGGGGGTTCGGACAGAAGCCTTAAGAGGTGGATCCTTAGGCGCAGGTTCAAGTCTAATTTCTGGTTCAAGCATGGATTTAGATGGAGATAGAACCATTACTGCATCTGAGGCTTTTCAGTCAGCACGTTTGCATTCAACTGAGCCAATAATTCCAAGAACTTCGGATTGCTCACTTTCAGAAGAAGGACTCAATGAGCTTTTAAATGGTGTTACGCCATTTCTTAGTGAAAATGAATTATTAGGGAAGGTGAATTCTTCGTCTTTAATTGATACGGCGACTGGTTTATGCCGTGTTCATAATGAGTTTGAACAAATTTTAAGATTAGTTGATAGTGGTGAGATTGTTAATGCAACAGATGAATTGAGGCGCATGGGGTTTCCTTCGGAGAGTGGTTTAGCCTCTTTTCAGAGGCGAAAACTTCGTAAGCCTAATTATCTTTTGCGTGAGTTACGCAGAAAAGTTCAACGATTAAGATCGAAGACAGTGGAGCTTGCTAGAGCGAGAACGCAGGCGGAAGATGCAATTAACTCAAACAGTCCCATTCCAGACAGTGTACAGACAGAGTTAAGTGAATTAAATAATTTGAGACGTGAGATTGTTAAGTTGGTAAAGCCATTGATTCATTTTGCTTGTAGAAAAGAACGTTTAAGTTCTTCTTCTGAAGATCGTCCATGCGAAAACTTTGAGCTTTTCCCTGTTCCAAGAAGACGTTTAAGTTCTTAAGCTCTATATACGTAATGGTGATATGAAATAAGTGTATAACTTAAAAAAATGTTGATAAAAACATGGCACGTCAAAAGCTTAACTAAGTAGCTATTTTGTCCGATAGATAGATTGGAAATGTTGTATTTTAAGGTTTATGTTTTTATTACATTATTTTGCACGTTAAGTGTTACTTTTGCTCAAGAGAGCTCGTGGCGGTGCCCAAAAGGAAAGGTGCACGAACCCGTCTCGCTAGAAACCACTGTGGCTACTTACCAAAGAGTTGCCAGTGAGGTGTCTCAAGCAACTGACGCTGTTTCATGTAAAGATGCCTTTTTTGGAAAGGTTGCATTTACAAAAAAGTTTTACGAGACTCGCAAGATTCAATCTTGTAAGGGTGCTTTTCCAAATAAAAAAAGCTTTAAAAAAAGTTGTGGCAAAGTTAAAGACCCAGAAAAAACAAAAGATAAAAAAATTGAACAAGTAATTGGAAATCTTATTCGCACTCCTATTGGAAGGGGGTTGTTGCGTAGTTTTCCTAAAAGTAAAATTGATTTTATGAGAGGTGAGAATCCTGACATAGAAGATAAAGCTATACGTCAAGAACTTACATATTCTGAACAACAAGCAAAATTTTTAAGAAGGAACGACTTGTTCCAAGGAGGAAAAGAGAGCTGGAAAGACGTTTTTGTAACTGGAGGTTATCATCATAATGAAAAAATATTTTTATTCTCAGGTTATGGGATTGCAAAAAATACTGAAACTTTAGCTCATGAGTTAGCACATCATCACTATGATAAAAGTGCATTTGGCATAACAATGGATCAAAAGCTTAAAGATAAATGGAAGATGTATAAAGACGAAATAGAAAAAAATACAGATATTGTGAGTGCAATAAGTAGAATTAAAGAAATTGAAAGAAAAAAGGAAGAGATTAATGATTTACGCAAAGATTTTAAGCCAGCTGATGGTGAGTATGTAAATTTGGGACGTCAATTGATGGCATTAAGCAGTGAAGTCAGAGAAATTGAAGGTAAGCATCTAGATCTTGATGAAAAATACTACCAGGTGCAAGTCAAACGTAAAGACTACCGTGAGTTTAGAGGGCAGGTTTATTTATGTAAAGAGTTCCACTCTTATATGATGTCTTTGATATTGGTTCAGCAAATGAGTTGTTTAGATAAGGGGTACCTTGGACAAATTACAGACCTTGAAAAGGGAAGTGCTTCAATGAGTGTTTTTAACGGTGCTTTTGAAGAAAAGGGATATCGTGGATTGTTAGAGTCAATTCGTAAGCGTTACCACGGTATAGAGGGGATTTATGATGAGAAAGAAGGCGCAAAACCTCAAACTCCAATAAAAAAAGATATGTGCGGCCCCGGACTGCCTGGGGCCGATAGTTAACTAAAATTATCCACTTTAAGTTACTGATATAAAAAGTTAAATGCCTGTCTATCTACTGTTGACATGGCGAGTCATTTTTGTTACTAGACTCATACCGTCAGGTATTATTTTGCCTATAAAAATATGGAGTAACTAAAAAATGATTCGATTTTCAAAAGTATTATTAAGTGTTCTTTTTGTTAGTTTTTTTGTTTCTTTTGCTGCCGATGCATTTCCACGGTTTATGGATTCGCAAAAAAGACAAGCCCGGGTGTGGCCAAGAGTAATCTTTTATCAAGCTGGTGACTTTAATCAGTTTGAAATTACGATGCAACAAAACCGTGACCAAGTTAGAAAAATGTTAATGACAGAGTTTGCTGATGTAGCTATTCCGCTTGCAGCTGGAAACCCTGATGCGGCAAATATCGCTAGCGTTGTCGCAGATATCTTAAGAGACTTTGATAATTATCACCAACATCATAAAAATTTAGAACATCCAGGAAATGCAACTGCTTTTGAGCATCTATTTAAAGCAGCTTTAGATCAAAGATATACAGATTTTTTTCAACGCTCAGAAGGTGGTTTAAGAAAGATTACATTTTATAGCCCTGTACAAGGTCTTAATATTCGTTCTCAGAAGTTAAGTTCTGAAGACTCTAAGACCGCTATTCAGCATAACTTAGACCTTCTTAATGGCGTAGATTATGTAATGTATGGAACATATACTATATTAAGTGGAAGACGCTTAAAATCTACAATTACTTTAGAAAACATCCTAACAGGAAAACAGTATAGTTTTTCAGCAACAGGTTCTGTGGAAGATATATCTGAGAGGTTAGCAAAAAAAGTTTTTGATCACTTCCAAAAAAACACTTACCCAGGTTGGCAAAATCCACAACCGCTTAAGCTTTGGATCTCTGCACCTCCAAGTCAAAAGGTGATGCAAGAGCTAGGAGCTAGAGCGTACTGTCAAGGGCAAGGAGCACGTTTTCCTTATGCTAAAGAGTTGATTCAAGCAGCTCAGGGGTCTGATTACCGCAATGGTGGAATTAAACACCTAGAAGCAAATGCACCTTACTTTGTTGAAGATAAATTAGATGGATCTAGAAACGTTAAAAGACAGTATTATTATTTTCATCAACATAAATCTAACCAGAGCTTAGGTGCAGTTCGAGTAGATTCTACGAATCGCTTAGCACACGTTTGGTGTATCAAAGGTGCTCCAATGTTGTGGCAAAAGATGGTCAATGACATTCAAAGAATGGCTTATAACGTGAGTTTTTCAATTTCAGATGTATATAGAGAAATTGCTCGATTAGAAAAGTTCTCATCTAGAGCTTCAGATAAAGATAAAATAAGAGACCTTGAAAAAGAGAAAATTAAGTTTGTTGAATCAAAAATAGGGATTCGCTACCTTCTTGCGCTTTTAGATGCATTTGAAGGTGGAATAAGTGAATGTGGCTATGGCTCTGATGCAAGATTAAGAGGTACATACTCTTACCTTGAGGGTAGAGGTTGTATTAATGCATTTAGAGACTATAAGGCAGCAATTGCGTTTTTAGATGAACGAGGCGTTTATATTGATGCAGGTGCTTATCGCTCTGTATTGCCATAATTAAGTAAAAACTGTTTAGGGAATAAGCAGTGTCAAAAAAATGAACAATTTAACATTTTCTTAACACAGAAGTATCAATAGCTTACATAAAAAGCTATTGGTACATTCTGTGCGATTAACACCTTATTAATCATTCGTAAATAGTGGGCGTTTTTAACTAAAAACGGGAGTGTGTTAATGAGAAATAATTATTTAAAAAAATATGTTTCTGTCGTTGTGTTTGTTCTATTTACAATGGTTGGTCTTTGTTCGTGTGGATCGCATGAGCAAGGTAAGATTAATGTTGCAGCCTCTGGTGCGCCTAACCAGGACGGTGATGTTACAAAAGAATCATCTGCTGATATACAGCCAAAGCAAGCGCTAGGAAAAGAACCACAGCAAGATCAAAAGCAAGAACAAAAAGCAAAGACATTTGCAAGTCCTGGAGACATGTTTGTAACAAACATGAGTGGTGACGTTGTTTTACTTAATGGTGATGGCTATTTAAAAAACATTATTGTAGATGCTAATAAGGTATTAGTAGAAGGGTTAAGTTGGAACCCTAAAAGCCAAAAAGTGTTGCTGCCCTCCATTGGTTCTGGATTGTTGTTTTCTGTTTCAGTTGTAAGTGGTTTTAGTGAAATAGAGTTTTCATATAGTCAAAAATTAATTCCTTTTGATATAAGTGTATTTAACAATGAAGAAAATTTCTTACTGGCACATGAATCTGGAGTTGATCTTTTAAGTTTAAATGGCGATTTCATAAAAACGATAGTACCTAACCAAGCTTTTGTAAGTGAAGTTTTTACAACTAAAGATGGTGGATTTGTTTTATGCTCAAATGATGTATCAAATAGCCTAGGAAGAGTTCAAAGATACAGCGCTAAGGGTCAGATGGTAGGTAAACCTGCTATTGGGAAAAAGTTGTTATTGGGTAATCAGCCTCACGCTAAGGGGTGTGCACCGCTTAAAAGTGGAAACATTGCTGTAAGCTGGAGTGGTCAAACAGGTGGTCGTGTTGATCTTTTTTCAAAATACTTAAAAACACATATTGGATACTTTGAAAATGATAAATTATTAAAGCAGCCTGCTGGTATAGCTCAGTTGCCTAATGGAAATGTTTTGGTGGTTGATAGTTTCTATAACCATATTATTGAACTTGAGCTAACAAAAGAAAAAGGTGAAAAAGCTTTTTCCTATGTGAAAACTATTGAGAGTAAAGTTTTAGCTGAGCCAAAGCAAATTTTAGTTGTACCTAAATTAAAGTAATAAATTAGGTTAATTAGTTCACGACGGATTGTTTGTTCATTACGGGAGTGAATAAATATGAAGAAAAAAATAATATCAATTCAAACTGTTAGTATGATTTTGGGGTTTGTATTATTAAGTACATGTTTAATGGCATGTGGGGCCGTAAAAGATGCTAGTGAAAAAATACCTGAAAGCAGTCAAACAAACAAAGACTCTTCTAGTGGGTTAGTAGATGATGAGAGTTCTGTTGGAACAGGTAACTCTGAAGAAAGCTTAGATGACGAATTAGACTCTTTAGAAGCAAATTTTATGACTAAAGGTGATTTAATTGTTGCTAATGAAGGAAGTGACGTCGTAGTACTTTTGGATTCAGACGGAAACTTTAAAAAAATAGTTTATAATGAGAGTAATTTTTCTCATACGATTACAGGGTTGAGTTGGAAAGAAGACACTAAAGAAGTGTTAATTACTGTTAGTGGTTCAGGTGAAGTCATCGCTGTTTCAGCTATCGATGGTTCTTCTCGAACTGTGATTTCTGGGTCAGTTCTAAGCTCAGGTGTGTATGACGTAGTTGAATTAAGTAATGGTCTTTTGCTTGTTGCAGAATATAGTACTTTAAAATTATTTAATCAAAGTGGAATTCCTCAGAGCTGGAATTCTCCTGCTCAACCTAGAGCTGAAGAGGTTGCAGCTACGTCTGATGGTGGTTTTGTTGTATGTTCTTCACATAATAACACTGGCAGGGTTGAAAAATACCATGTTAATGGGACTTCTGATGGGGCATTTAAAGTTGTAAACGCTTCTGCTGCATATTCAAATGCAAACAGAGCCTATGGATGTAAGCAGCTCAGTAATGGTAAATTTGTTGTGAGCTGGGATGGTAGTGAAGAAGCGATTGCGATTTTATCAGAAGATTTATCTGCTGAGGAGTTAGTGTATCAAGAACCTAGTATATTACGCTCTCCTAGAGGGGTAGAAGAAAAAGAAAATGGCAATATTTTAGTTTTAGATAGCTATTTTCATCACATCGTAGAGTTAGATTCTGATTTAGAGCTTGTACGAGTTTTTGGTGATACTGTTTTAAACTCTCCTGCTCAAATTATAGAAGTTCCTACTTTATAAGTGTTAGTGTTGATAACAAAGGTTTTCTATATGTGAAACTTC
>Ga0163108_10003437_pt1 | contig 11246 bp, 8 predicted proteins | sample Fk1155metaG_FD_109644 | JGI IMG/M metagenome (GOLD analysis project Ga0163108, IMG submission 109644) | Marine microbial communities from the Central Pacific Ocean - Fk160115 155m metaG | ecosystem: Environmental > Aquatic > Marine > Oceanic > Photic zone | place: The Central Pacific Ocean...
ACCGGTGTCTTCAACATCTGTGTCTTCAACATCTGTGTCTTCAACATCTGTGTCTTCAACATCTGTGTCTTCAACATCTGTGTCTTCAACATCTGTGTCGTTGTCCACAAGATCCTGGTCTACAAAAACGTCTCCAGTTCCCGTATCGATCACAGCCTTGACCGAAGAACATCCAACCAGCCATACCAAAAAGCCCATTGCAACCCAGCGGCAACAAGCCCCATTGATAGGCACAGGCAAACCCATGAACGCTCCTCCATGAATTTACATCGTACCAGATTCAGACCAAGAAACCGCCTCTTGGGCTTGACGTCATACAACTTCATGCCTAATACCGGTCTCCTGCCAAGTTCCCTCGCTGCACAAGGAAGAAGGAATGACCACCCATCAATTTGAAGCCGACGTCCGGCAAATCCTCAAACTCGTGACACACGCTCTGTATTCGGACCGAGAGATTTTCCTGCGCGAGCTCATCAGCAACGCCAGCGATGCATTGGATCGCGCACGCTTTGAAAGCCTCAAGAACGACAAAATCAGAACCGTCGACGGCGAAGCAGGGATCACCATCGCTTTGGATGCGGAAGCGGGGACGATCACGATTACAGACGCTGGAATGGGCTTTACCGAAGACGAAGCCAGCAAGAACTTGGGAAGCATCGCCCACAGTGGAACCAAAGCGTTTGCCGAAGCCCTGGAGAAGAGCGGAGAGTCCATGGATGGCTTGATCGGCCAATTCGGTGTTGGATTTTACTCATCGTTTATCGTCGCCGACAAAGTGGTCGTCCAAAGCCTGTCTGGAGAGCCCGACGCGAAAGCCATTGAATGGATCTGCGACGGGGGCGAATCGTATACCTTGGCGGATGGAGCGAAAGAAACACGAGGCACATCGGTCACTCTTCACATGAAGGAAGAATGCAAGGAATATGTCGACGCGGACCGGGTGAAGGAGATCGTCCAACGACACTCTGAATTCGTCCAATGGCCAATTCTTCTAGATGATGACCGTATCAATCAAGAGCAAGCCCTCTGGTCCCGAAATCCCAACGAAATCACTGACGAACAGTACGATGCCTTCTACAAGAACATCGCCAGTGATTGGCAAGATCCCCTGTTTCATCTCCACATCCGAGCGGATGCTCCCATCCAATTCAACGCCCTACTCTACGTCGGAAAAACCCGGAATTGGCAGTTGGACCGCATGGACTTCAAATCTGGGCTCAAGCTCTTTCAAAAGAACATCAAAGTACTCGACCACGCCGATGAGGTGCTTCCCCGGTATCTTCGGTTCGTCAGCGGCGTGGTGGATTCAGCCGACGTGCAATTGAACGTAAGTCGGGAGATTCTTCAACAAACGCCGGTAATTCAAGCGATACGCAAACAGTTGACCAATCGATTTCTCAAGAAACTGGTCGAGCTATCCAAAAAGTCGCCCGAAGACTACACCGCATTCTGGAGCGAGTTTGGACACATTTTGAAGGAAGGTGTCCAGGAATTTTCCCCCATGAGCGGCGGTGATCCAAACAGCGCAAACAAGAAACGAATGACTGAGCTGCTCCGATATCGGACCACATCATCAGATGGCGAGCTGCGTTCGTTGGCTGAAATCAAAGCTTCCATGGGAGAAGACCAAAAAGAGATCTGGTATTTGGCAGACGTCGACAAATCCCGACTCACCAACTCTCCCATGCTGGAAGGATTCCGAAAACGAGGCTGGGAAGTCGTCCTGATGGATGACCCCGTCGACGAATGGGTGGTCATGGTCATCAATGAGTACGACGACGTACCATTAAAGAGCGTTGCCCACGGCGAAGCCCCTGCAATCGAAGATACCGAAGAGGACGAGATTGCAAAGGCCGCTCGCGATCAAGCCACACCACTGGTCAGTTGGATGAAGGAACTGCTGGATGAAACTGTCGCAGATGTCCGAGTCAGCAATCGCCTTACCGACTCTCCCAGTGTTTTGGTGAATCAAGAAGGGTCCATGGGGTCGAACATGGAGAGAATCCTCGAAGCGACCAACCAGACAGTATCCAAGCAAAAACGAATTCTGGAGCTCAACCCTGAACATCCAATGGTAAAGACGTTGGCTCAAATGAACATGGACGGCAAACTCGGCATCGAACCTTTCGCCCGACTGTTGTTGGACCATGCTTCTATTGCAGAGGGTCGTATGGAAGACCCGGAAGGATTCGCCAAGAGACTGCAGACCTTGATGGAGAAAGCTGCGTCTGCGATGTGATTTGTATCACTCGTCAGGGATGGGTCGGGGGCGATGCCGTATCGACCCATGTCCGGGTCGTGATCGAAAGGTCTTCCCATCAATCACGAAGTTGAGTCCCATTTCTGAACGCCATCGTCCCGATCCGTGGGACCATTCAGGCCCTACACCGGCTTCCAGTTGCAGCATCGATATTGGACGAAGGCCAAAACCACCCGCCAATCCAGTCCATGGCCCCATTGCTGTCGAAGGGTGCTCAGACAACCCCGCAGTAAACCGTCCCAATAGGTATAGGCCCTCTCCTTTCGGTTTTTGGGGCGACACCCACCAACGACCCGCAAGGGAGAGACCAGCGTTCCAACCGCCGTCCCTGCCCATTTCCATCTGCACATCAACCGCTGCGGGTGGTGCCGGCTCGAAGCCGAGTCGAACCCCCGGACGAAATCCATCTGCGACCACACTTGCCGTGGGTCCCACCAAAACTGACTGTGCACTCGCTGTTGATGCCACCAAAAAGGGAACCATCAACAAAATAAGCCTCACCACTGGATCAAAGCCTCCAAGGCGACTTGCGATCGAACCATCGCAATTTCATCGAGAACCACCCGGGAAAACGGACTGAAAAAGAATCCTTTTCCGCTGGCTCGAAGACCATACTGCTGCCATCGCACAAGAAATTCTGCGCCGGTGATCAATGCGACGTCCGACTGCATTTGTGCAACATCTGGGTATTGCGATCCATCAAGATTCCAAAGCGAACCAAATCCACCACGAGCTGTCAGATCCCATGTCCAGGTGGGGCCATACCGATGCGGTATGCGAATGCCCGGCGCCACATAGAGGCAATGCCGTATCGCTATCCAAGACTCGGGATCACTCGATGGATCTCCGGAGAAATCTGGTTCAGCGGACCCCGTAAAGAAGCCTCCCACATCCACGTAGAGCAACCGAGTCATGCGAGTGTCCAATCCACCCGAAATGCCCATTGCCGAAAAATCGACCATGCTCAAACCCAAATGTGCTCGATTCTGCGGATCGAGCGGCATTCGTCGGGCATCAGCAGTGGTGGACCACAAAACCAAGAACAGAGTGCATATCCACTTCACAACAAACTCCAGGACAAAGCTAAAAGTGATGAATCGCTAGACTCATAGCCTATGTATTCCCACGACTTCACAAAAGGGAAATCGAAAAGCAAAAGGTTTACATGGTCTTGTGAAAGAGGTGCTGACCCAAAGTCTTCAAGGAGGCGACGTCGTTCACTTCGTGTTCCAAACGAGGGACGGGCCAAACCGCTTGGTCAGAACGAATTTTATCCTTGATTTGATCCACAAAAACCATTTCGGTCCGTGACAATTCGATCAACCGATGATGCGCGGCACCAAGCCGAGCCAGTAGCCGATCAACGGTATTGGTACCCAAGTCCTCCGACATCGATCTGGCCTCTGTTTCCAAAACAGCACGTCCGTCGGATGTTTCTTCTCCCACCAAATGACACTGGTTCACAATGACACCTGGATTGGGCATTTTTCGTGTCTGGAGTTCATCCAGGAAATATGTCGCGACTTTGACAGATGGCTCTGTGGGCGCGCAAACCACGACAAATGCAGTTCGTCCATCTTGAAAGAGCTGCAATACAGCCTCATGACGCTGACGAAATCCATCATACAAATCCCGAAATGCCATAAAGAATTCACTCAAGTCCGCCAAGAAGTCCCGACCAAAAATGTACGCCAAAAGCCGGAAAACCACGGCCGACGTTCCCATTAGCAGACGTCCGAAAACCCTCTTCTCGTCATAAGGGGTCAAAAACCACTTCATGATGCGGCGATCCAGAAAACGGGCCAAACGACCCGGTGCCTCCAGAAAATCAAGCGCATTCTTGACTGGTGGCGTATCCAAGACCACCAAATCATAGCGTTTGGACAACGCCACATCGTGCAATTTTTCGGTGGCCATATAGTCCTGGCTCCCCGAAATACTGCCTGAAATGATTCGATAAATTCGATTTCCCAGCACACGATCACGGGTGGTTTCGTTCGGAGACACGCGGTCGATCAAATCGTCAAAGGTTCGGCGATTATCCAACATCATCGCCCACAACTCACCCTTCGCATCTTCCAATTCAATCCGGGTCTCTTCGTTACCGAATCGCTTCATACCCAATGAATTCGCCAGTCTCTTTGCTGGGTCGATGGTCAAAACCAACACTTTTCGACCGTCTTGCGCGGCCCGAAGGGCCAAAGCAGCAGCTGTCGTTGTTTTGCCTACACCTCCGGAACCAACACAAATCAATAGGTCCCTGTTTTCGAGCAAAGAAGAGAGGTTCACGATTTCACCTCTACCAATGCCTTACGCGCAATTGCTGCAGCAAATTGGCGGACCACTTCTTTGGCCCCCCCCTGCATCCCACCCAAGGCACCCAATCGAGAGATATGGATGACATCAGCGTTGAGCTCTGTCGAAAGGCGCTCGTTTGCCGTCGCAGTGGCCGATTCCAATTCTGCTTCCCAACGCCCAGCAAGCAACAAATCGCGCACCGCCTCATCGTCGCCCATCTTGGAATTCAACCGTTCCAATAATTGGCGCTCATCGTCCGTCATGGAGGGCACAACAGAACGATTCAATACAATATTGGGTATGCGAAGTGACGATTGAACTTCCTTCAGATTGGTCCAAAGTTCAATCGTCTCATTCACAATCATTTCTTCTGGCAAACAAACAATCACCAAGTTGGTGGTCGGCTCCCCAAACAGAGCAATGACCTGCTCAGATCTTTCTCGGATGGGACCGGAAGCCATAAGATCGAGGGCAATATGAGGAACACGTACCAGGGAAACCGCATGTCCACTGGCTGGCATGTCGACTACCACTGTGTCGTACATCTCACATAGTGTTGCAATCCGGGAGAGTATGACTGTCTCTCGAACACCAGGCGTCGCATTGATGAACACCTGGACGATTCTATTTCCCATGATGAGGCGAACAATTCGTTGTACTGGGACCGTTCGTTCCAACCACTCAGTAAGGGCTTCCTTCCACGTGACATTGCAAATATCGAGGTTTCGCCCCACATTGACAGGCTCGTACGTAGGCTGCACCCCGAACATCTCTGTCAAACTGGGTCGATGGCTATCGACCTCGACGATTATGGTACTTCGATCTTGGTTGGCGATGTGACGTCCCAATGCGGCCGAAAGCGTGGATTTACCCGTGCCTCCCTTGCCCGTAATCAACAACAGACGACTGTCTACAAGAGATTGAACGGTCACAAATCACCATCGAATGAGATTGGCACCCCAAGTGAGCCCTGCACCAAAACCTGCCAAAAGTACCAAATCACCAGGCTTGACCCGCCCCTCTTCTTGCGCCTCACATAGAGCGATGGGAACCGAGGCAGCTGTGGTATTTCCATACCGCTGTATGTTGTTGTACACACGTTCAGGATCCAACTTCAGTTGCCGCGCCACCATCTCATTGATTCTCAAATTGGCTTGATGCGGAATCAACAAGTCCACGTCATCCAATGAATAATCGTGCGCGGCCAATACTTCATGGATCGCCTCTGGCATTCGAGTCACTGCATGTCGAAAAACCGAGCGTCCATCCATTTTTGGATAATGTCGACCTTGGTCCAACATCTCATGGGTCACCCGTGGATTGCTGCGACTCGCAGGTACTTCGCACATCAAAATCTCAGCGTGTCGTCCATCGCCGTGCAACACACTTCCCAAAACCCGATGTTCATCATCACTCGCCGTAAGAACAGCGGCTCCCGCACCATCGCCGAACAAAACGGCTACGTCACGACCCTGGGTAGAGATATCCAACCCCGAAGAATGAACCTCACCGCCCACCACCAAAATATTGTTCATCATACCGGACCGAATGAACTGATCCGCAATGGCCAAACCATAAATGAAACCGGTGCATTGATTTCGAATATCGAGGATGGCTATGCCAGGACATTCCAATTTTGCCTGGAGAAAACTCGAATTCCCTGGAAATCCAACATCTGGTGACAAGGTGCCAAAAACAATCATATCCAGGTCTTTGGCATCTATTCCTGCCTGCTCCAATGCTTGTAGCGAAGCGGGCACAGCCAAGTCGGAACCACCTACATCTCCTTCCACCCAATGGCGTTGTTTGATGCCGGTCCGTTTTTGGATCCACTCGTCGGTGGTCTCCATAAGCTTTGAGAGGTCATCATTGGTAACGACACGGTCTGGTACGTATTTTCCAAGACCGGCAATTCGACTTCCTCTCATCTCTTCTCCTTCACCTTCATTCCCAACCCCAAAAGATCAGATATCCAAATTTCGCACATCCAATGCATTGGTTTGAATGAAATTCCGCCGCGGGTCCACAGCATCTCCCATCAAGACGCTAAAAATATGATCTGCTTGACCAGTATCTTCAACAGTGACCTGCAACAGGGTTCTTGTACTCGGATCCATTGTTGTTTCCCACAACTGATCAGGATTCATCTCTCCCAAACCTTTGTATCGTTGAATTTCATATCCTTTCTTGGCACCTTGAAAAACCGTATCCAGGAAGGTGTGCCAACTTTGGATTTCCAATCCCATTGAGTCAATCGAAATTGGGAGGGGCAACTGGGTGTGAAGATTATCGACCAAGCGGGTCAACCCTTCCGCGAACGCCTGTTGCGTCCCCAAACGCGTGACCCGTTCCTCACCGTTCGCCAAGGTGACAATTTCGATTTCCCACTCCTTGGTTTTCTCGGTCGCCGTTACGGTTTCCACCTCCGTTTCGGTCTCCGTATCCGTTTCGGTATCCGTTTCAATCTCCGTCGTGGTCTCCGCACCCATCACAGGCAAAACGTCCATGGTGGTGATGTGCAGGTCTGGAGCCACCTTTTCCAACGTCTGTCTCAATTCCTTTGCCACACGAGCAACGTCATCTTGGTCGGCAAAATTCGCCATGTGCCCTCGGCAAATAAACCAACTATCCAAGACTTCTGACAGTACCCGACGCTGCAAACGATCAATGGTGTTCTTGTATCGGAGCACCAAATCCATCAATTTATGGAGTTGTTCCCCTTCGATGGTGGTGTTGTCACCATTCGATATGGAGAGTGCTTTTGTCCCCTGTTCCAAAAGAAAGTCGTCGAGCGCTTGGTTGTCCTTGAGATATCGTTCTTTCTTTCCTCTTTTGACTTTGTACAAAGGCGGTTGCGCGATGTACAGATGGCCACCTTGGACCAATGAGTCCATTTGTCGGTAGAAGAAGGTGAGCAACAACGTACGGATATGACTGCCGTCTACATCCGCATCGGTCATAATAATGATGCGATTGTATCGAAGTTTTTCGGTGTTAAAATCAGCACCAATTCCAGCACCCAATGCTGAGATGATGGTCCGGATTTCTTCATTCGCGTACATTTTGTCGGGACGTGCCTTCTCTACGTTCAAGATTTTTCCGCGCAGAGGCAAAATGGCTTGGTATTTGCGGTCGCGTCCTTGTTTCGCTGAACCACCCGCAGAGTCACCCTCTACCAAATACAATTCACAAAGTGTTGGATCCTTTTCCTGACAATCAGCCAGTTTTCCCGGGAGATCCCCACCTTCCAATACACTTTTTCGCCTAGCCAACTCTCGGGCCTTTCTGGCCGCATCTCGGGCTCGAGCGGCATCGATTGCCTTTCCTACAATCGATTTGGCGATCCCTGGATTCTCATTCAAAAAGAATCCCAGGTTTTCTCCAACGATACTCTCAACCAATCCTTTGACTTCGGAATTGCCCAATTTCGTTTTGGTTTGGCCTTCAAACTGCGGTTCAGGAATTTTGACAGACAAAATGCAGGTCAGACCCTCTCGAATGTCATCTCCTCCGATTCCACTGTCTTTCATATCCTTGAGAAAATTCTTTTTGTTTGCGTAGCCGTTGACTGCACGAGTCAACGCAGCCCGCAATCCTGAAACATGCGTTCCACCTTCTATCGTATTGATATTATTCGCAAAACTATTGATATTTTCCGAATATGAAGTGGTCCATTGCAATGCAACTTCCGCAATGATTCCATCACGTTCGCCCGAAAAGTAGATGGGCTCTTTATGAAGCGATGTTCTCGCTTCATTTAGATGTTCAACAAAACTACGAATCCCACCTTCATATTGGAATATTTCTACACGTTCGTCCCGATCATCTCGAATTTTTATAAACAGCCCAGGGTTCAAAAAGGCCAATTCTTGCAGTCTACGAGCCAATACATCAAATGAAAGATCAATGGTTTCCGTAAAAATCTGGCTGTCAGGAAAAAAGTGAATGCGAGTACCGCGCTCTTCGGAGACCTCACCTTTGTTCATCGATGTCGTCGCATCACCACGCGCGTATGACTGGGTCCAATGGTGTCCATCTCGCCATACATCCAATTTCAACCATTCAGACAATGCGTTGACGCACGAGACCCCCACTCCATGGAGTCCACCAGAGACTTGGTAAGACCCCTTGTCAAACTTCCCACCCGCATGAAGTGTTGTGAGTGCGACTTCCGCTGCTGGTCTTCCTTCGACAGGGTGCATATCTACCGGGATTCCCCGGCCATCATCTTGCACGGAACAAGAACCATCATCATGCAGAATGACGAGCACTTTGTTGCAATATCCTGCCAACGCTTCATCAATGGAATTATCAACCACTTCATAGACAAGATGGTGCAGACCTTGCGGTCCTGTCGAGCCGATGTACATGGCCGGCCGTTTTCGTACAGCTTCGAGCCCCTCCAATACCGTAATGGCAGAAGCATCGTAATCCTTGGCTCCCGATGGAGTTGGATTATTGGGTTGTCCCACATCTCCTGGATCATTCGGTTGCATCCAAACTCTCTTTTTTGAAGGTTTGCAGGGCCATTTTTCGATTTCAATCGGCGGCATACGATGCCGTTACCCAGCGCTGATTCAGCACGTTTTCATAACCATCCAAGAGGCCATCGTCCACGTGTTGAACCCAACCAAAATATGAATCTAAATATCAGAATATACTTGCCCTTTTCGAACCTGAATCAACTGCGTTGAACCCCGGGAAATGCGCGCTAGATGTTGCGGGTCCGTGGTCGTTATCCAAACCTGATTGTGGAAAGTACCCAAAAGATCTATCAATCTACCCATACGTCCACGATCCAACTCACTTGTTAGATCATCCAGCAGAAAAACCGGTGTTTCACCACGTTCTTGCGCGGCCCGAATCTCAGCCAATTTCAGGGCCAATACCAAGGTTCTGGCTTGTCCTTGGGATGCAAAAGATCTGGCTGACTTTCCATTGATACCCACCCAAAGATCGTCTCTATGTGGGCCCACCAATGCTTGTTTTCGACGCATTTCATCTTTTCGAGACGCTTTGAGTTTCTCGGCCAATTGGTGTCTGATCTCGTCTTCATTTCGCCCTGCACCACCCACACCACGGATATTCAACGAAACCTCTTCCAAATCAGTCTGTTGTCCTATCAAACGCACACACTCGGAAAACGGAAATGACAGCTCTTCGACGATTTCATTTCGTCGATGGGCCAACTTTGATCCCAAACTCACCAACTGCTCATCCCATGCATCCAGCTGGCCTTCCATACCAAAACCATCACCATTTCGTAGCAGGGCAGTTTTTTGGCGAATTACTCGACGATAAGACCGAACCAATTCGAGATGACCTGGTTTCGCCGTAAAAGCCGCCCGATCAATGTACCTTCTCCGAACTTCGGGCTGTCCACGAATGATTTCGTTGTCTTCTGGGCAATACAAGATGGCTCGAATCCAATCAAACCAAGATCCCAAATCTCTGGTTTCTACACCATCAATCGCGATAATTCGACCCGTATCAGCCAACGTACGTTTCCAAGACAACGCTACTTTTCCGTCGGATGATTCAACGTCACCTGCAATCGAGGCTGCATTTTGTTCATGGCGAACAATGCGATTCAAATGCCTCTCACGAAAACTGCGCAATGCAGCCAAATAGTAGACCGCTTCGAGAATGTTGGTCTTGCCTTGGGCGTTATCGCCATACAGCACCACAAACTGTGCATCTGTATGCAATTCCGCCGCTTCGATGTTGCGCCAATTGTGGACCTGCAACCGGGTCAACCGCATTGACCCCCCAATCCTCAATCGAGTCGCATTGGCATCACAACAAACAAGCAATCATCTCGATCGGGCAGCTTTACAACACATGGGTCGAGAGATTCACCCATATGAATTTCCAATTTTTCGGACTTCACAGCTGACAAAATATCCTGAAAATACCGTACGTTAAACCCGGTGTACATGGGTTCGCCATCGAGCTCAATGGGTATCTCTTCTCGCGCGTCACCCATATCGACATTTTGGGCAGTCAAAACCAAAGCGTCGGGTTCAAAAACAAATCGAACAGAGTGATTTCGATCCGACGCAACAATGGCCACCCGTCGCAAAGCATCTATGAGTGCCTTTTGGTCGACGGTCACCTTTCGTTTCAGTCCGTTGGGCAAGACTTGTCGGTAGTCTGGAAAATCTCCATCGATCAATCTCACCATGAGTGTCAGACCAGTCGTGGAAAATGTAGCGGAGCGTTCTCCAAATCCTATTTCCCAAATTGCATCGTTTTCGCTTCGGCCAGCAACGGTTTCACACAGCTTACGAATCTCTGCCAAAGCTTTTCGGGGCAACAACATACGTCGTCCCATGCCGAAATCACCATCATAGGAAGCTTCCGAATAAGCAAGACGGCTACCATCGGTGGTGACCACTCGTATTCTCGCTTCGCCATTGGAGCTGGTGATTTCCTCCCAATGTGCACCGTTCAAACCGTATCGATTGTCATCAGCACTGACCGCGAAAATCGTCTCTTCAATCAACTTCTTCAAATTGGAACCGGGAATTTGCAGATTCATCGATTCATCTCGCCCCGGCAACGGCGGGTAGTCCTCTGCGCTCAAACCCACCATATGGAATTCGGCGCTACCGGACTTGATGGCCAATCGATTCCCAGCAACGGATTGGAGGTGAACGGTTTGCGCAGGCAATGACTTGGCAATTTG
>Ga0163108_10003441_pt1 | contig 11240 bp, 9 predicted proteins | sample Fk1155metaG_FD_109644 | JGI IMG/M metagenome (GOLD analysis project Ga0163108, IMG submission 109644) | Marine microbial communities from the Central Pacific Ocean - Fk160115 155m metaG | ecosystem: Environmental > Aquatic > Marine > Oceanic > Photic zone | place: The Central Pacific Ocean...
GAGGTGGTCGGCTTTTCCGGAGGCAATAAATACCTTTTCCCAGGCGTGGCCGGCCCACAGGTTTTGAATTTTTTTCACTGGCTCGGAGCCGTCATCACGACGCCAAAAATCATAGGCCACAAATGGACGCCTATCCGCAAGGTGGTCGATCGCGCCGGCTCGATGGTCAAACTCCCCAAGCTCGCCTTCTGCATGGTTGTAGAGGGTGATGGCATGAGTGGGCTCTTCGCAGGGCCTGTGGAACAGGCATGGGCCGCCGCCGCCGACCTCTCGGCCGAACGCCACACCTGCACCGTTGCCAAGCCGTTCCATACCATCCTTGCCTGTGCGCCGGAGATGTATGACGAACTTTGGACTGCGGGCAAGTGCATGTACAAACTTGAATCAGTACTGGCCGATGGCGGCGAGTTGATCATTTACGCGCCCCATATCAGCGAGGTATGCATTGCGCACGGCGAAACAATCGAGAGCGTCGGCTACCACTGCCGCGATTATTTTCTAAAACAATGGGATCAATTCAAGAACAAGCCGTGGAGCGCACTCGCACACTGCGTGCACGTGAAAGGCTTGGGCACTTACGAAAATGGGGTCGAGACACCGCGCGCCGATGTGACGTTGGCCACGCAAATCCCCGAGGCCAAGTGCCGGCAGATCAATCTCGGCTACCGCGATCCGGCGGACATCAACCCGAACGACTACGCCAACCGCGAAGAGGAAGGTATTCTCCTCGTTCCACATGCCGGCGAACGCCTTTTTCGCTTGGCAAATCCGCCCGCGTGGGCGTAGCGCCTGCAGAAGCGCTTGGCTTTTTAGTCGTCAAAGAATTCAACCACGCCGGTTTCCAGCGAGTACTCGGCACCAACAATGAGCAAGCCGTCGTCGCGGATCAGCGATTTCAGAATCTTCGAACCGTTCCGCAGTTGATTCATAGATGCACGGATGTTCGCCCGGATCGACTGTTCAAGCAGCGCTGGTTCCTCCGCTTCAGTGTCCACCAACGGCTCAACGGCAGGGCGAATACGATCGACGATTGCGCTGAGGTTAGGCGAACGGCTTTCCGTCGGACGTTTTAGTTCATTGATAGTAGCTGCCACAGCGCCGCAGCCGGTATGGCCCATCACCACTACCAAGCGTGTGCCAAACTGCTCCGCGGCAAACTCAATACTGCCAATCTGCGACGGCGCAACAATATTGCCGGCAACGCGAATGACAAACAGATGCCCAAGGCTAAAGTCGAAAATAATCTCGACCGGCACTCGTGAGTCAGAGCAACCGAGAACCACGGCAAACGGCTCCTGCCCGGTCGTTAACTCATTGCACCGCTCCGGATTGGCGAGCGACTCGATCAGTTGCCCACCCGATACGAACCGCGCATTACCCGCCCGCAAGCGCTCGAGTGCCTCGTTCGCGGCTATCATCCGGCAGCTCCCTTTGGCCAGGATTCAACAGCACGCACCAGCGTCCGTACCGCAATGCCGGATGCGCCCTTCGGCGCATTCGGCAGGCCCTTGTCGAGGTTGGCCGTGCCGGCAATATCGAGATGAGCCCACGGTGTGGCATCCACGAATTGCTCGAGAAACTTGGCAGCCGTAATCGTGCCGGCTTTGCGATCGGCGCCAGCATTGCGCAGGTCGGACAAGTCACCCTTCATTGGCTCAAGATAGTCGTCGTTCATCGGCAACGACCAAAAATTCTCGCCAATCGTTTGGCCGGTCGCCGTCAAGTGGGCGCTCAATGCCTCGTCGTTACTAAGCAGTCCAATATTCACCGATCCAAGCGCCACACTCACCGCGCCGGTCAGCGTCGCCGCATCGATCAGGTGCGTCGCACCGAGCCGCACCGCGTGCGTCAACGCGTCGGCGAGCACCAGCCGGCCCTCAGCGTCAGTGTTAACCACCTCGATCGTCTTGCCGTTCATCGCCTGCACGATATCACCGGGCCGGGTTGCCGATCCGCTTGGCATATTTTCGACAAGTCCAAGCAGACAACTCACACGTTGACTGATGCCCAGGCGCGCGATCGCCGTGATGGCCCCAAACATCGTCGCCGCGCCGGCCATGTCGTACTTCATCGACTCCATCGACTTGGCCGGCTTGAGCGACAGGCCGCCTGTGTCGAACGTAACGCCTTTGCCAACGAGGAACAGGTGCGATTCGTCAACCGCGTGGGCCGGATTCCATGTCAGACGAACGAGTCGCGGCGGACGAACCGAGCCTCTGGCCACGCTCAGCAGCGAACCGGCACCGAGCGCCTCTAGCGCGGACTCGTCGAGCACCTCAACCTCCAGTCCGGCCGCTTTGCCCATCGACTCCACCATGTCGGCAAACTCCACCGGGCCAAGGTCATTCGCCGGTGTGTCCACGAGGCGGCGAGTCAAGTTCACTGACTCGCCGACGATCTGCCCGGCGTCGAATGACGCCGCGACGGCGCCCGGCGCAACAATTAAAATCTCATCCAACGGCACACTGGCATCACCACTCTTGTATTTGGGTCTTTCGTAGCTGCCGTACACGCAACCCTCCGCCGCCACCCGGACAAACTCCCCGTCCGGCAGCGCGATAGTCAGGCGCTTGAAGCGCCGTTTCTGGGCGGCGCGCACCGCTTGACCGGTTAAGCTAAACACCTGCGACGCATCAAGCGACTCACCGACGCCCATCAACATCAACCGCCGGCTCTGCAGCCCCTTGGGCTCGTGCAGAAGCGTCAACTCACCGGGCTTGCCGCGCACCTCACCAGACTCACGCATGGAGGCAACTTGCGCATCTACCGCTTGGCCAAGCGAAGGGCCGTTGGCCAGTGGCCAAGCCAGCGCGTCAGTCTCCAAATCAGCCAAAGGGCCGTCGTGCAAACGAATGTTCATAAAACGCGGGCATCATCCGGGGTCAACGCCACGATGTAAAGCGACCAAGCGCTACTTGACCTGGAGTTTGCGTCGGAACTCGAGGTTGAAACGCTCGCCGGGATCGAGCGAGATATAGAATTTTTCGCCGAGTGTTTTCTCCATCGCAATGTCGTAGAAGAGCACCTTGCTTTTGCCAATCACCTCAGCGGTGTTCCCGCTCACCACCAACGCGGTTGATTCGTCGATGCCGATGCCTAGCAGGTGCGGGTGTTTGCGAATGACCGGCAGCATGTCGTTCTCCCGTTTGCGGGCGAGTAAGTGCTGGTCAATCGCGCAATTTCGAATAAAGCCGAAGCCCTGTTCATGACCGGGTGACATCATGATATGGTTCCCTTTCGTCGCACCGCGCACAAGGTACGAGCCCTGAATCGTCGCACCGGCCGAGCTGCCGCCGATGACGCCACCGCGCTTGAGAACATCGTGAAACGCCGCCTCCGTCTTGGTGCCGAGGTAGGCATCGGCCATGCGCCACTGCCGGCCGCCCCCGAACCACACCGCCGTGGCATCGCTCAACACTGCGACAAACTCGTCGCTGTTGGCGACGTTGCGGTCGCGCGTGTGCAACAGGTGCACATTCGTCGCCCCTGCCTGCTTGAACATGGCCACGCCTCGAAATGACTCGTCGTACTCCGCCGCAGACCCGGCGGTCGGAACAACGATAATCCTTGCATCGTGTCCACCGGCTCCCTCAAAAAAACGTTCGAAAATCACCTGGGGAATCATGCCACCCCCGACGATGACTAGCGTGCCGTTGGACGGGCCAAGCGTCGCTGGCTGCTTGGTCTCAACCGTCACACAGCTCTGCAACAGCAGTGCCACCGCGAAAAACGGAAGGAGGGTTTGATGTTTCATTGTTTGCGTTTAGCTGAAATTGGCTGGGCATTAACCACGGGTAGATGCTTGGCCAGACGCAACTTCACTTTGGCCAAGGCTATGGTGCCAGCGAGATTGCTCCATTCGTGGGGATCGGCTTTGTGGTCATACAACTCCTCTCCACCGTCGGCGTAGTGAATGTAGCGATAACGGCCCGAGCGCACGGCATGGTTGCCTTTGCCCTGCGTGGTGACAGCAACATGCCTGGTTTTAGCGTTGGGCTCGGCAAGGTGCTGGGCCAAGCTGCGGCCCTCGAGTAGCTGCGGCGGCGACCCCAGCCCGCACAACTCAACCAGCGTCGGGTAAAGGTCTAGCAGACTCACCGGCGACTCACAGCGGGTGCCGGGCTTGGTACGGCGCGGATCAACAATGATAAGCGGCACGTGGGTCGTGTCCTCCCACAGCGCAAACTTTTCCCAGTTCTCCTTTTCCCCAAGGTGATAGCCGTGGTCACCCCAGAACACAATCAGCGTGTCCCCCGCCATCGGGCCGTGGTCGAGAGCGTCCAGCAGTTCACCCAGCATGTCGTCGGCGAAGGAGAGTGAGGCGAGGTAGCCTTGCACCGCTTTTTTCCACTGGCCGTTTTCGGTGATCCACTTATGCCAGTGGCGCTTGGCCATCGCCTGCCCGGCGGCGGGCAGGTCATCGAGGTCGTCCGGCAAATGCTGGGGCAGCTGGATTTCATCGAGCGGAAAGCGGTCGAAATATTTCTGCGGCGCGTACCAAGGCATGTGCGGACGGTAGATGCCAACCGACAAAAACAGTGGCTTCTCATGCCGCTTGGCCAGTTGCTGCGAAGCCCACGAGACGACCTTGGCATCGGCCATCTCGGCATTGGGAATCTGCAATGGCGACCAGTCGAAATGACCGCCGTAAAATTTTCGACTGCTGTTGACAGGCCAATTCCCGGGCACGGCTTCCTCCGGCATCTGCTGTGTTTTAGACGGAAAATAATCGGCCCATGCATCAGGGTCTGGGTAGCCGCCGAGGTTCTTTTTCTCGAAGAATGTGTGTGCGTGAAAGAGCTTACCGGTCCCAAGCGTGAGATAGCCGTTGTTCCTGAAATGACAGGGCAGCGTAACGGCATCTTTCAGCTTAGGCGCCTGCCGCCAGTCGTGAGCGTTGGCGTAAATGCCGGTCGTCGATGGCGGCAAGCCGGTGAGCAAACTCGAACGGGAGGCATTGCAGCCCGGCGCGGAGCAGTAAGCCTTGGTGAACAACAGGCCGCGCTTGGCTAAGTGATCCATGTTCGGCGTCCGCGCCTGCGGGTGTCCTCCCAGCGCGCCGACCCAGTCGTTGAGGTCATCAACTGCGATGAACAACACATTCGGCTTGGCCTCAACCTTTGCCGCTTGGCCAATCGGCTGCACTAGTAAGACAGGCAGGCAACCAAGACTGATGCGGATGAGATTAGCGAGTTTCAATACTGCAAATCACTAAGCTGCCAGGCGGAGGAGCAGCGGTTGTTTTCAACTATCGGCACAGTATTGGCCTCCGTGCGCACCTCAAGGCGCACGACTCCACGGCCCGGCTCGGGAATGTCGACCGTCACCAAACCAAAGCTGTTTCCGTTGAGCCCCCAAAGCCGAAACGTGTTAGGGCGATTCTTGAGCGGCTCTACCTTCTTGTCCTGCTGCAGCGGCGAGCTGGTAAACTCGAGCAGCGGCGGGTGACCGTCGCGTGTCTCGTAGTGCAACTCACTGTAATGTCGGTCGCCGCTAAGGAAAATAACGCCATCGATACGGTGCTTTTCGATGTGTGCAATCAACCGATGTAACTCGTTCTGCGCCTCTCGCCGATGCCCCTCGCCACTCGTGCTTCGGGTGACAACCTGCGTGCCGTTGGCGATAAGCTTGACCGGAGCAGTCGACCTCTTCAGGCCGGCGAGCAGCCAGTCGGTCTGCGCCTTGCCCCAGATTTCACCGGTAGCCATCGTGACATCCTTGTGTTTCTGCGGCGAATATTTGTAGTAGCGGTCGTCCATCAAAAAGACCTCGACTGGGCCATTTCGGAACGAGCTGAAAACACCTGGGATGCTGTCAGTGCCGTAGGCGGGATTGGCCCACATTTGGCGGAATACTGTTGTTGCCTCCTCACGCAGATCGAATGTTCGGTCTGCGTTGTCCGGACCGTAGTCGTGGTCGTCCCACACGGCATAACTTGGCACCGAACGAAACATCGCCTGTAGGTCCGGATGCATTCTAGTGGTGAGATGACGCGCCGTCATCGCTTCGGGAGACGACCAGTCACCGGTCTGGCCTGTTGTGTTGAAGTGCTTGTCGGTGCCGTCAGCAACAATGAAGTAGGAGTTGTCACCGATGAACAGCGCCATGTCCGGCCGCTCGTCAGCGAGCGCCCTGTAGATCGGACCGCTGTTGAACTGCGACACCTTGCTGCACGAGCCAAAGGCAATCCGGATCCTGCCGGTTTCCGACGGAGCCGCCGACGTACGAAAAGCAACTGACTCCGTCTCGATAGCGCTGCCTGCTCGTTCGACGGTCAGCAGCACCCGTGTCTCCGCGGCTGGTGCCAGAAGAGAAAAATGAAGCACTGAAAAACCATCACCCAAGTCCTCAACCGAAAGGCGATTTTGCACCTTATCTCCCTGAACTGCCTTGGCTCTGAGCACGGAGCCGAGCTTGGTGCGCACCCAAACCTTGGCCTCATACGGGCCAACGTGGCCGATCATCGGTCCGGCCTGAATCAGCCGGGGCCCCTTGCCAATTGGCTCGCCCGTCGTACGCTTGGCCGAACCGCTGTCCGCAGGGGTGGCACAACCGGCGGCCAAGGTCAAACCGGCAACAACAATCATTTGCGTAGGTTTCATGAAATTCTGAAAGATAAAATTAGCTGGGAGTTGTTACCCCGCTTCGCCCCATGGTTCAACCCCTGGTGACGGCTCGCCAGTCGGGCACTTCACCAAGGTCGAGGTGGCGGACGGGTTCCTCGATGAGGTCGGGATACTTCATCGCGCCGCCGGTGTTGAACACAAGCACGCGCTCGCTTGGCCGGATGAAGCCGCTGGCCAGCAGTTGGTCGAGTGCACCCATGCAGATGGCGGTCTCGGGGCAAATCGCCAAGCCCTCAAGCCTGGCCAACCGCTCCATCCAACCGCCGATGCCACTCTCCGATGCGGCGACGGCGCAGCCCCCGCTTTCGCGGACAGCGTCAAGGATCATGAAATCGCCGACCGCAACCGGCACGCGCAAACCGCTGGCCACAGTGTAGGCGTTTTCGAACGGCGGCGCGTGTTTTTCTTCGGTCTCGAACGCCCGAACAATCGGCGCGCAACCTTCACTTTGACAGGCGATCATACGGGGCCGTTTGTCGCTTGGCAGCCAGCCAATGGCCTCCAACTCGGCGAACGCCTTCCACATGCCGATCAGCCCGGTTCCGCCGCCGGTAGGGTATAGGATGACATCCGGCAACTGCCACTTAAGCTGCTCTGCCAGCTCGAAGCCCATTGTTTTTTTACCCTCGATCCGGTACGGCTCCTTGAGCGTCGAGAGGTCGAACCAGTCCGCTGCCTTGCTCCCTTCACCGACGAGGCGGCCGCAGTCGTTGATCAGGCCATTCACGCGAAACACCCGTGCGCCGGCAAGGTGCGTTTCCTTCATGTTGATGACCGGTGTGTCGTCCGGCATGAACACGAACGATTCCATCCCGGCCCGCGACGCATACGCAGCCATGGCACCCCCGGCATTGCCGGCGGTGGGACAAGCCACACGCCGGACCCCAAACTCATTGGCCATCGTAATGGCCATCGCCATGCCGCGCGCCTTGAAACTGCCTGTGGGGAGGCGGCTCTCGTCCTTGATTTGCAGATGCGCCAGACCCAACTCCTCGCCGAGCCGTGGGGTGGAGAGAATCGGTGTCATCGTTTCACCGAGCGACACGACATTGGTCGAATCGGCGTACGGCAGTAGTTCGCGGTAACGCCATAGATCACCGGCTCGGCCGGCTAACGACTCACGCGGGAACTGTTCTCTCACTTGCTCGAGGTCGTAGCGCACCCAGAGCGGCCGGTGGCAGTCGGTGCAGAGGTTGTGCGGTTGGCCGACGGGAAAGTGTTTGCCGCAGTCAGCGCACTCGAGGTGGGTCACGAAATTCACGCGCTGAGTCTCGCTCAGGCACTTGGCCAAGCGCAAGCGCGCGGCTACCGGCTGCGGAGGCGGAAGAACCGATTCGGATGATCCACGCCTAACTTGATAATGAGCTCCGCTTGGACATCGGCAAGTTCGATCGGCTCCGGCTCAGCGAAAGTCGGCTCGGCGGCTGCCTCGAGGACATATCCACCAGCCTCCCAAGCGAGGCGAAGTTGGCCGCCCCCGGCCGGCGCAATCGCGAGTAGAGGTGGACCGGCCAGTCTTTCACCGCGGGCGACTAATGTCCCACTGGCTAGAACCAGCACGGTGATCCCCTCAAATTCCTCGGTCTCAACTTCCTGCTCTACCTCAAAGTCAAACTTTAGCACTGGCTGGTCGCCGTCCCAAGTCAGCTGACCCTCGATAGTGAACGCCTCCGCCTTCTGATCCTCGGGAAATTGATCGGGATCGGAAAAGTCTATCTCCCCCTCGTTCTTGTTCCCAAGGGCGTTGACGTCGTACGAGACGAGGCCGTTTAGGGTGGGGGTATTACCTTCCTGGATGAAGTTGCCGTCATCGTCCACTTCAGCCTCCACTCCGGCACCCTCGGGATCGATCCGGATTCTGAGATCGCTCATCCTGAACTTGGCCTTGCCCAACAAACCAAATGGTCCTATTGAATAGTTGAGTTGCAGCTTGGACTTTGTCGATTGGGCATCGACGCTGGTTATACGAATGGTTTCGACTGGCGGGTCGCCGGGAGTGAGCTCAGCAATTATCGTTCCCTCTACCTTGGTCGAGTCGCTATCCGACTCATTGGTAATACCCAGATCCAGTGTTACCTCTAATTCAATCTTCGACTTTCCTTTATCGACAGTGAACAACCAAGGCCCGGCTTGGGGTTGGGCAAGCCCAAGAACGAGCACACCAAACAACAAGCCAAGAGCTACAAACATTTTCACGCAGGAAACTTTTCACTCGGCAACAGATCAATGCAAGTTATTGCGCGTCGCACTTGGTCAAGCAGCGGCCGGAGCTTGTCCATTATACGTCGTGCGACTAATGTTTGCGGCGATGAAACCGTTGATGTTTGCAAGGGGCCTCTTCGTGATAGGGTTAGGCTTGGGTTTGGCCAAAGGCAACGTAATCGCCGCCAAGGGCGCGAAAGTTGTCAGGGCGTTCGGCTACGAAAATTGCATCGAACTGATAAACAAAACCACCCGTGTAGTGCTCGCGCCGGCCGGTGGGCGGGTGTTGTCTTACGAAGTGAACGGCGTGAATGCGCTCTACCTGAGCGAGTCTGACAGTCAAGGCAAAGGTGGCTCAAGTGCGGGGCGCTTTGATATTGGGCCGGAACGGGTGTTGCCTCGACACGATCTGCTTTGGAGCGGTCCGTACACCGGCGAGGTGACAGGCAACCGATCGGCAAAGTTCACCAGCGGCAGAGACAAAGTAACCGGCTTTCAGATTGTTCGCGAATTCAAGCTCGCCGCCAAGGGCACACACCTGCGCATCAGACAAACCGTCATTAACGTCTCGGGTAAAACCAGCCAAGTCTGCTACTGGTGCCGGACATTCGTTCACGGGCAGGGTATCTGCGTTGTGCCGGTCACCGAACACAGCCGCATGCCACGCAAACACGTGATCTACGAGAACGGCACAACGGTAAACTTCCTGCCGGAGGATAAAAAAATCACCCAACGCGACGGCTACGTGCTAGTTGAGGGTCCACCACGCATGCCGAAACTCGGCTTCGATAGCAAGGCCGGATGGATGGCTTACCTGATGCGCAACGACCTGCTCTTCGTCAAGGGCTGGCCTACCTATCCCAAGCGGCCATACAACGAAATGGCCGGATTGACGCTTTCCATTTGGTATCCCGACGGACCGATGTGCGAACTCGAGCCGATCGGCCCGCAGGAAATTCTCAAGCCCGGCGAAAAGGCATCGTTTGTTGAGGACTGGTGGGTGGCGAAGCAAAAATTTCCTGGTGAGGCCAAATCGATTGACCTCGGTGAACTCGAAACCAAGGTCAAAAAACTGACCGGCCGCAAATAACCAAGCTTAGTCGCTGGACGGCAGCGGCCCGTATACGCGCACGGCAAACGGATCGAAACGATCCACCACCCATGAGCCGTCGGTCATTGCGTTGCGACCCTCCTCCAGCACTGGCACTTGGCGAGTGGTCTTCCACGGCAACCGATAACGGTATGTGTGCGGCAGTGGTGTGGTGTTCACCGCGAGAATATAATGACCCGGCGGCAGCAATTCGCCCCCATGTTTCACGCGCAGCAGCACCGACTGTACGCTGGCCTCGAGCGAGGCGTTGAAACGCGTTTCCTGATTTTCAAAATAATGCGCCTTTGGCCACCACACATGCTCTGCGGCAAACAACGCCTCGCGCTGCCGAACTTCCTTCACCACCCGCTTCAGCGCGGCCCAAAGCTCCGGGTACTTGCGCTCCTTCAGCCGCATATCGGAGTAGCTATAGTAAAAAATCCCGTTCGCGCCACGGGCCAGTGCGCTATAAGTCATGCTACGCAGCTCGCGCTCCGTTGGCGGCCGCAAATTTTCCTCGCCTGGCAGCATGCTTTGGTGCGCCGTCCAGTCGAACGACTGGATCACGGCGATCACCGGCCGCTTGGCCTCGGTGGCCATACGCGTCTTGTGAATGTGTTGAGAGAAATTGGCCAACGGCAGCCACGGCACCGGGTAGCGGTCTATCATCGTGATGTCCGCAATGTTACCGTACCATTGGGATGAATCGCCTTGATACAATACCAGGCTCGTTGGCTTGGAGGCACCGAGCCGTTTCACAAACCGATGCGCCTCCACCACCTTCTCTGGGGATACACGATGCATATCCGGTTCATCAATCAAATACCACGACCACAACGCCGGATGCCGGTCGAGCCTGGCCACCGTCGAGCGAACCTTGGCCGCGTCAAAATGCTCCCCGGCGCTTGAGCCTGGCGAAGTCATCACGCCTATGCCGTTGGCCTTGGCCGCGTCGAGAAACCCGCGCTTGGCCGGGCCGGCGACAAGACTGAAACCGGCATCGGCGATCTCGGCAAGATTCGTCTCGCTGCCCACCGAGTATAGGCCGATTGGGTAGGCAACCGGCCGCGCCACACGGCAACCGACGAAGGCAAGCGCCACCAGCGCGACAGCAAACAGGCCAAGCACTTGAGCAAGCTTATGCTGTTTAGACATCGTCATCCGCTAATATGAGGTGGATCTCCTGATCGAGTTACCCTAACTGGTCCAGTGCATTCGTTAGTCTGGACGGGTTGATTATTTGCTCAATGTCGTAGAGTAAGTCAATGCTGGGACGCTGGGAGGGCGTAGCCCGACCCAAGGCCCCGCATTGACCTTGTGCC
>Ga0163108_10003449_pt1 | contig 11234 bp, 5 predicted proteins | sample Fk1155metaG_FD_109644 | JGI IMG/M metagenome (GOLD analysis project Ga0163108, IMG submission 109644) | Marine microbial communities from the Central Pacific Ocean - Fk160115 155m metaG | ecosystem: Environmental > Aquatic > Marine > Oceanic > Photic zone | place: The Central Pacific Ocean...
CCGCCATGAAACGTCGTTCCTTCGCCAAGCTCCTGGCACTGGGTGCCGGTTCCCAGTTGATCGGCGACGCGGAAACCGGCGAAGCAGCCAACGCCGAGGCTGCTGATCCTGATCCTGCGGCGGAGGTGGCGGCGGATCTGTCCAAGGCGGTGGTCATTGACGACTACGTGGAACTGTCGCGCAAGAAACTGCCGCGGGCGACCTGGGAGTACATCTCGACGGGCTGCGAGGGCCAGGTCACCTTACACGACAACATCGAGGCATTTCGCCGGATCGGCGTTCTGCCGCCGATCCTGCACGGCGTCGGTGCGGCCGACCTCTCGACCACCGTTCTCGGCCAGAAGATCGCGATGCCGGTGATGCTGGCTCCGGTGGCCGGGCTGCGGATGTACCATCCCGACGGTGCGCTGGCTTCGGCCCGCGCGGCCGGCGCGGCCGGAACCATCTGTGCGGTCAGCAGCAGTGCCTTTCACAGTGCCGAGGAGATCGGGGCAGCCGGCGACGGACCGAAGTGGTTCCAGATCTACATGCCCAAGGACAACGGTGTCGCCAGGGCGTTGATCGAGAGGGTCGAGGCTGCCGGATTCAAGGCACTCGTGGTCACCGTGGACCTGGGCGAGCGCAAGGATGCCGATCGCCGCAACAAGTTCGGGGTTCCCAAGCAGATGCTGCTGAAACACCTGCGGGATGTCGGCCACAAGCAACTGCATGACGGGATGAGCCAGGCCGAGATCGAGGCCTTCAACCTGGGGGCATGGCGGCTGTCGATGTCGTGGGACATCATCGACTGGCTGAGAGGAATCACTCGGTTGCCGCTGGTCGTCAAGGGAATACTGGGAACGTCGGACGCCAGACGGGCTGTCAAGGAAGGCGCCGACGCGATCGTTGTCAGCAACCACGGGGGCCGCCGGCTCGACGGAATGCCGGCGTCGATCGACCGAATGCGGGCGGTGGCCGACGAGGTCAACGGCAAGACCGAACTGCTGCTCGACAGCGGCATCCGTCGTGGGACCGACGTGATGAAGGCCCTGGCCCTGGGAGCCCGCGCGGTCCTGGTCGGCCGGCCCCAGGCCTGGAGCCTGGCAGCCGGGGGCGAAGCCGGGGTGCGACAGATGCTCGAATATCTCCGGCAGGAACTGGAGATGACGATGATCTCCTGTGGTTGCCCTGACGTGGGGTCCATCAACGCCAACCTGCTCCTGAATCAACCAACGGTGGGTTGAGACAAACGCCGAGGTCGCCCCTGACCGGCGGGCGACGCGACCTGAGCGGCTGGCCTCCCGCTGCGTTTCGCGCCAACGTATACTGGCATAAAGACAAAAGTGTTCGCGGAGCAACCCGGTGGCCAGTAACAAGCATGATCGTTGCTCTGGCCCGATCACGCGGCGGCGTTTCCTGACAGCGGGTTCGCTGGGCGTTTCAGGGATGGGTCTGGCCGATGTCATGCGACTGCGGGCCCAGGCCGCACCAGGACTGACCGCGGCGCCCGATACGTCCTTCCTGTTCGTGTGGCTGCCGGGTGGCCCACCGCACATGGAAATGTATGACATGAAGCCCGATGCGCCGGCTGATTACCGGGGCATCTTCAACCCGGTTTCGACAACGGTGCCCGGGCTGGATGTCTGCGAGCTGATGCCTCGCCACGCGCGGATTGCTCACAAGTACAACATCGTCCGCTCGATTTCACACACGTTCGCCGACCATGGCGGTGGCCACAAGCGGCTACAGACCGGTCGCAAGCCGGCCACGCCAACCGGGACCGTCAACGACGCGCCCGCGACCGGTGCGATTGTCTCGAAGGTCCGCGAAGGAGTCCGGGTGGGCCTGCCCAACTACATTTCCTGTGCCCCCAACGGCCGCCAGGGCACCGACGTGTTTGCCTTCGGCTCGGCCTATCTCGGTCCCAGCTACGTGCCGTTTGCCGTCCCCGGCAATCCGGGTGCTGAGAAGTTCGAGGTCAAAAACCTGGGACTTTCTCGCGCACTCGAGGACCGGCTTGATGATCGCGTCGCGCTGCTGAAAGGTTTCGACAACCTGCGGCGGAACATCGACCAGGACGGATCGCTGGGGTCGATCGACAAGTTCAACGAGCAGGCCCTTAGCCTGTTGACCAGCGACAGAGCACGCCAGGCCTTTGATCTCTCCGGGGAACCCGCGCACATTCGTGACCGTTACGGACGTCACTGCTGGGGTAACCGCTGCCTGCTCGGCCGGCGGCTGATCGAGGCGGGTTGCAGTTTTGTCACGGTCGTACTCGAAAACCCCTACAAGTCGGGCGTGCCCTCGTCAAAACAGGGTGTCTACAACTGGGACTCGCACGCGGTCAACTGCCATATTTTCGAGGATGCCAAGGTCCGGCTGCCGATCTACGACCAGGCGATCACGGGACTGGTCGAGGACATTCACGAGCGGGGATTGGCCGACGGAAAACTGGTTCTGGTTGTCACCGGCGAATTCGGCCGCACCCCGCGACTGACCACACGCCGGGGATCACGGACCGGCGTCGATCAGCCCGGTCGTGATCACTGGCCCCAGGCGATGAGCCTGCTGGCAACCGGTGGCGGGATGACCAACGGCCAGGTCGTCGGCTCGACCAATTCCCGGGGCGAACATCCCCGGGACCGGGCACTCGATCCCAACGACCTCTGGGCCACCGTCTACCGTCACCTGGGAATTGATCCCGAATGGACGTACCCCGATCACAGCGGACGACCAATGCCAATCCTGCCCTGGGGCAAACCGATCAGCGAGTTGGTCTAGCCGCTTTCCGAAAACAGCAACCGGCGGTCTCGATGTTCCATTACGCACGTTTCCTGTCGCTTCTTTTCCTGGTTACCGCCACCGCCCACGCACAGGAGTGGACCCGGTTCCGGGGCCCCAACGGGACCGGCATCAGCGACACCAAGGGGATTCCGGCCCAGTGGACAAGCACCGACTATCGCTGGAAAGCAACGTTGCCCGGCACGGGACTTTCGTCGCCGGTCGCCTGGGGAAACCGGGTGTTCGTCACGGCCGCCGATACCACGACCGGTCGACGATCCGTCACCTGCCTGGCGCTGGACACCGGCAAGCTGCTCTGGTCCCGCGACGAGTCCTTTTCCGCCTACAAGAAACACCGCCAGAACAGTTTTGCCTCCGGAACCCCGGCGGTTGACGCCCGGCGGGTCTACGCGATCTGGCAGTCCCGGGCCGGGTCGTCTCTGGTCTCCTATACCCACGATGGTACACCCGCCTGGAAAGTCCCGCTGGGATCATTCAAAGGCGGCCACGGACCGGCCACCTCGCCGATCGTTCACGATGGCACGGTCTATGTCTGCAACGATCACGAGGGACCCAGCTTTCTGCTGGCCGTCAACGCCGCCGATGGCCAGGTGAAATGGAAGGTTCCCCGTAGCGGCAAGCGGGCCTGCTACTGCACACCATGCGTCTTCCGGCGGCCCGGCCATGGTACCGAGATCATCTTTGTTCACTCCTACCAGGGCATCTGGGGCGTCGACTCTGTCTCGGGAAAAAAGCACTGGGCGATCGACGTCTTTGGCACCTTCAAACAACGTGCTATCGCCTCGCCCCTCGTGGCCGGCGACTTGATCATCGGCTCCAGTGGCTTCACCACCGCCAAGAAGAACATCGTGGCCGTCAGGCCGGGGAAAAAGATCAATGAGGTCTCCGAAGCGTTCCGCGTATCCGACTCGGTGCCTCATATCCCCACGCCACTGGTCTACCAGGATCACATGTACCTGTGGGCCGACATCGGTATCGTCTCGTGCATTGCACTGAAGACCGGCCAGCCGGTCTGGCGAAAACGTGTCGGCGGCAAGTTCTTCGGATCACCGATCTGTGTTGATGGCAGGCTCTTCGCCATCGATTCCAAGGGGCAGGTCATCGTGCTGGCAGCAAGTCCAAGCTACAAGCTGCTGGCCAGGAATCCGCTGGGAGAGGCCTCGCACGCGACGCCGTCGGTCAGTGGTGGCCGGCTGTTACTGAGGACCGACGGGCACCTGGTCGCCGTTGGCGGAGAATAGTTCGAGAACCTGGCAATGCCAAGAAACCCTGCCTTTCCGCTGCCGTTGATCGTCTTGCTGGCAATGGCACCGCTGGTGGCCAACGCCGGAGACGGTTACGTCGACGAAATCGGTCGGGACAAACCGGTTGCCTGGTGGCGGTTCAACCGGCCGCAGGCTCCGTTTCCGAGCCTGGGTTCTGCCACGCTGCCGGCCCGGACCGTTCGCACCGTCGAACCGGGAATTCCCGGACCGCGGTCAAAGCTGTTTCCGCTGTTCTCCAACAAGAACCTCGCCGTTGGACTCTCGGGCAGCGATCGGCTGGTCGTCGACGATCCGGGAAAAAACAGTCCGCTGGACTTTGCCAACGGCGACGCGATCACGCTGGAATCCTGGGTTGCCGTCGGCACGTTGGCCGCCGGTCAGCACGCCTACCTGGTCGGCAAGGGTCGTACAAACAATCCCGGCCAGGCTGCCGCAAACCAGAACTGGGCTCTGCGGCTGACCGGAAACCGGGGCGTGGCCCGGATCAGTTTTCTTTTCCGCAACGCCGACAACCGCCCCGGCACCAACGACGATTTCCACCGCTGGACCTCCAACACCGGGTTCCCGCCCGGTGATGGCTGGCATCATGTGGCGGTCAGCTACGAGTTCGGCAAGCCCAAGAGCCTGCGAGGATATCTTGATGGCGAAGCCGTCTCCGGCACGTGGGATCTCGGAGGCCAGACAACCAAGCCCCCGGTCGTTGACAACGACCAGGTCTGGATCGGCAGTTCGCTGGGCGGGAACCCGGGCAACACGTTGCATGGGCGACTTGACGAGGTCGCCATCTACCGCGCGGCGCTGCCGGCGGCCCGCCTGGCGGCTCATTTCCAGACGACCAGGCCCGATCCACGGCTGGCCGAGCTGCCCGATAATGCGATTGCCGGCAATGCGGTTCTAGTCGAGGTGATCGAGGGCCTGCCCAAGACTGATGGTTGGGATTTTCTTCGCCCGCGGCCCGTCGAACGCTGGAAGCAGCCGGCCCTGGCGCTGGTCGGCCTGCCCCGCAAGTACTCGGCCCGCGGGCTGATCGTTGATCGGCCCAGCCCCTTCCTGCTGCGATTGAGGACGAAATACCGTGCTCCCGCAGGCAAGTATCGCCTGCTACTGAGATCCCGGGGGGCGGCCAGGCTGGTGCTCGATGGCCGAATCATCGCCACCACCAACTTCATCAACCGCAACGCCAGCGGTCACGAGAATGTTCCCGAGCAACACCGCTCCAACCGCAAGGATCTTGTCAGCCTCTCTCCCGGTCACCAGCAGCGACTGGTCGATGTCGTTCTCGAAGACCGCGAGTACCTGGTGGTTGTCGAGGCGTTCGTGGGCGGTGCGGGCGTGAGAACCGAGTTGGGCGAATTGCTGCTCGGCCTGTCCGGGCCGGACCAGCCCTTTCACCTGTTGACGGCCTCCGGCCATCCGACCGTGGGACTCTCTGAAACCGATTGGGACTCGTATTCACAGGCGTTTGCCCGGCAACTGACCGGGCAAAACGACCAACGGCGGCGATCCAGCGATCCAACCGAACGGTCCTACTGGAACCAGCGTCACCGGTTGGCCCGTTCGACGGTGTCGCCGCTGCCTGTACCGAAATCCGACCAGCGGTTACCGGCCGTCGACAGCTGGTTGAAGCAGGCCGGGGCCAAGGGCCGCGACACACCACTGGTCAACGACCACGCGTTTTTCCGCCGACTGGTCCTGGACACCGCCGGTGTCGTGCCGGCTCCCGCGGAAGTCGACTGGTTTCTCGGCCGCCCCCGGTCAACTCGTCGCGACGAAGCCATCGATCGGTTCCTGGCGGACCCACGGTGGGCCGACCACTGGGTTGGTTACTGGCAGGATGTACTGGCCGAAAACCCGGGGATTCTCAAACCGCAGCTGAACAACACCGGCCCCTTCCGGTTCTGGATCCACGAGTCCTTCCGCGACAACAAGCCAATGGACCGTTTCGTCACCGAACTGGTGATGATGCAGGGCAGCCGTTACGGGGGGGGGCCGGCCGGTTTTGCGATGGCAACCCAGAACGACGTTCCGATGGCGGCCAAGGCCCACGTGCTGGGAACGGCGTTCCTCGCTGTTGAACTCAAGTGTGCCCGTTGCCACGACGCTCCCTACCATCCGTTCCGTCAGGAACAACTTTTCAGCATCGCCGCGATGCTCAACCAGCGTCCATTGACCCTTCCCAAGACCAGCACGATTCCCGGGGGGGCACCCGCCGGAAATTCCCTGGTCAGGGTCTCGCTCTCACCTGGCGCGATCGTCGCACCCGCCTGGCCATTTGCCGACCTGGTCAGCGACGTGCTTCCTGCCGGCGTGTTGCGAAATCGCAGCGACCAACGAGAACGACTCGCCGCACTGATCACATCGCCCCACAATCGACGATTTCCCCGCGTCCTGGTCAACCGGGTCTGGAAAAGATACCTCGGCTGGGGACTGGTCGAGCCTGCCGACGACTGGAGCGAAGCCGCGCCCGCTTATCCAGAACTGCTGGACTTTCTCGGCCGCGAACTGGTGCGGTCCGGTTACGACCTCAAGCACGTCGCCCGCTTGATACTGGAATCTCGCGCCTACCAGCGCCAGGTCCTCCCGGCCGAGCCGCTTGCCGACGGCGCCCGCCGCGCGGCGGTCGGGGTCCGGCGACGGATGACCGCTGAACAACTGGTCGATTCGCTGTTCGTCGTCAGCGGCAAGCTCATGAAGAGCGAGGCTCTGACGCTGGATCCGGAAGGCCGGCGGCCGGCGACAAGTTTCCTGAATCTGGGGGTTCCACGGCGATCGTGGGAATTCGCACCGTTGTCCAACGAGCGTGATCGGCCGGCGTTGGCACTACCGGCTGCCCAGAGCATTCTCGACCTGCTGGTTGCCTTCGGCTGGCGAGAAAGCCGGCCTCACGCCACGACGCTGCGCGACGGCACGGTTACGGTGTTGCAGCCCCTGGCGCTGGCCAACGGCTCGGCCGCCCACCGCGCCGTGGTCCTCTCCGACGACCACAGTCTGACGCGGTTGTTCCTGGAAGACCGGCCACTGCCGCAACTCGTTGATCGGCTCTATCTCCAGGTCCTGTGTCGTCGTCCATCACCAGACGAACGCGCTGATGTCGAGGAACTGCTGGCCGGGGGATTCTCCAGTCGCCGCGTCGCCGGTGCGTTGCCCAATCCGCCACCACGGCGACGTCACCATGGCGTCTCGTGGTCCAATCATCTCAGCCCCGAGGCCACCCGGATCAAACTGGAACTGGAACGCCAGGTCCGGGAAGGCGATCCTCCCACGCGACGGTTGACAGCCGACTGGCGCGAGCGAGCCGAGGATGTTCTCTGGGCGTTGTTCAACTCACCGGAGTTCGTGTTCATCCCATGACCGGGCTTTTCGACCACTCGCTGACACTTTCTCCGCCCAGCGGATCGCGGCGCTCTTTCCTGCAGGCGGCGGGCGCCGCGGCCACGACACCCGCGCTGCTTGGATCGGCGCGGGCGGAACCGGGGGCCAGGCCAGACGGTCGCGCCGACAGCTGTATCTTCCTGTGGCTGGGTGGCGGAGCCTGCCACATTGATACCTGGGACCCCAAGCGCAAGGGCGACGGCAAGATGGTTGCCGGTTCCTACTACGACCCCATCGACACGGTCATCCCCGGCGTGCAGGTCTGCCAGCACCTGAAACGGTCGGCACGGCTGCTCGACCGTTGTGCCGTGTTGCGGGGCGTTCACCACGAGGTGATCGACGAGCACGCGGCGGCCACCAACCGCGTGCACACCGGCCGACCACCCACGGGAACAACCGTGTACCCGTCAATCGGCTCGATCGTTGCCCACCAACGGGGCGCGGCCGCGGTGGGCGTGCCACCTTACATCGTGATGGGATATCCCAGTGCCAGCCGCGGACCCGGGTTCCTGGGCTCCGGTGCCGGCTATCTCTATCTCACCGACACCAGGGTCGGACCGGCCGGACTGCAACGCCCCAACGGGGTCAATTCGCAACGGCAAGCTCGGCGTGAAAAACTGCTCGGCCGGCTCCGGCGGCGATTCCTTCAACGAAACCGGAATGACAACCAGCTGCGCGACTATGCGACGACGGCCATCGAGGGACTGAAACTGGCGGGGCCGAAGTTCATGAACGTTTTTGACCTGAAGAGCGAAAACGACAGGCTACGGCAGGCGTACGGTTCGGAATTCGGGCAGCGCTGCCTGCTGGCCCGCCGACTGGTCGAGTCGGGGGTCCGGTTTGTCGAGGTGTCGTTCAACCTGAACTTCATCAACGGCACCGGCTGGGACACCCACAACCAGGGCCAGAAACAGCAGCACGTACTGATCGACCAGCTCGACCAGGCCTTTGCGACACTGATCACCGATCTGGAAAAACGGCAGCGACTCGATCGTACGCTGATCGTGATCGCAACCGAATTCGGCCGACCACCAGAGTTTGATCGCGGTGGCGGACGAGGGCACTACAGTAAGGCCTTCAGCATCGTGCTGGCTGGAGGCGGCCTGAAGACGGGGCAGGCCATCGGCACGACCGATGAACTGGGCCGGAAGATCCTCGATCGACCCGTCTCGATCCCCGACCTGCACGCCACCATCTACCGGAGTCTCTCGATCGACCCGACCAAGGAGCTTTACGACGGAGTCCGGCCCGTCCCCATTACCGACAAGGGACAGGCTGTCGACGAGTTGTTTACCTGATCGACGGGCGGACTTCCGGCTGCCCACGTGAAGAACATCCATGCCACGCACATTCCGCATCGCCGTGATTGGCTCGACAGGCAAGGGCGGGTACGGCCACGGACTCGACACCGCCTTTCAGGACGTCCCGCGAACCACCATCGTGGCCGTGGCCGACGACGATCCGAACGGCCTGAAGCGTGCCGGCCAGAAACTCGAAACCGACCGCCTTTACGCCGACTACCGCCGGATGCTCGAAAAGGAAAAACCGCACATCGTGGCGATTGGCCCACGTTGGATTACTGACCGGGTAGCGATGGTGACCGCGGCGGCACAGGCGGGCTGTCACATCTACTGTGAAAAACCTTTTGCAGCCGACCTCGAATCAGCCGACACGATGCTGGCCGCCTGCCGACAGGCCAATGTCAAACTCGCAATCGCCCATCAATGGTGGGCGATCCCGCCCGTGCAACAAGCGATCCGCGACGTCCGGGGCGGAAAGTACGGTCGCCTGCTCCGCATCACCGCCCGGCCCAAGGACGATCACCGCGGCGGGGGCGAGGAACTGCTGGTTCACGGGACTCACCTGTTCGACATGATGCTCGCGTTTGCCGGGATGCCACGATGGGTCAGTGCCCACGTGACCACCGGAGGGCGTGCGGTCACTCTCAAGGACCGTCGCGAAGGCACCGAACCGGTCGGCCCGATCGCAGGTGACTCGATCAACGCCATGTACGGATTCGACAGGGGCGTCCGCGGTTTTTTCGTCTCGACAGCCAACCTTTCGAAACGAGGGCAATCCCGTTTCGACAATCTTTATGGCCTGTATCTCGAATGCGAACGGGCCACACTGGCACTTCGCCAGCCCGGCGACCTCTACGTCTACCCCGCGCCGATCGTGCTGCCTGACCAGACGCAACTGGCGTGGGAAAAGCAGTGGCTTCAGGAGTGGCACTTCACTGCCGAACACAAGCCTCGCCCGATTCGCAAGATCTGGATCCGCCACGGCAACAAGACCCTGGCCGCCGACCTGGTCGACGCCATCCAGAGAGATCGCGATCCGCTGGCGAATGCCACCCACGCCCTGGCCATCACCGAGATGGTCCAGGGCACCTACGCCTCGCACCTCCAGAACAGCCGGCAACTCCCGTTGCCGCTGGGCAACCGCGTGCATCCCCTCACGGAATCTGGCCGCTGACAATCCGGGCTGATTGACCGGCCCGGCCCGTGGCAGATACCCTAGTTGAACCTGTTTTCGATTGGACCCACTGCTGGAGCCGGCATGCCCTTTCCTCGAAACATCCAGACCCTTCATTCTTCGTTTCTGCTGATCCTGCTCGTGACCCTGGTCCAGGCAGAAGCCCCCGCCGCCGACAAGGATATGCCGACGGCCCGGTGGACATTCGACAAGGGCACGATCGGCTGGCAGGCCGTTAGAGACTGCCGGTTGACGGCCGCTGATGGCGTGCTGACGATCCAGTGCACCGGCAAGGACCCTCACCTGGTCGCTCCCCTACAAGTCAAAAGCGGCTGGCACCGTCTGACACTGCGGGCCCGCTTCCAGGGCCGGATGAACGGCCAGCTGTTCTGGGCGACAAAGGGAGCAAAAGGATTCAGCGAATCACGTTCCGAGACTTTCCAGTTCCGGTCGAACAATACCGGCTGGAACGACTATCACATCTTCTTCCACAGCGACAAGGACCTCTCGGAGTTGCGACTGGATCCGGGCAACCGGAAACGCCGCGTGCAACTGGCTGCGATCACACTGGATCGCCGCCAGCCGCCACGCCCCCAGGCCACACCGGTTGAACGCATCAAGGCCCCGAAAGGGTTCAAGGTCGAACTGCTTTACTCGGTCCCCAGTCGCGAGCAAGGGTCGTGGGTCACCCTGGCCACCGACCCCAAGGGACGGCTGATCACCTCCGACCAGTACGGCAAGCTGTACCGGATCACCCCGCCGCCGATTGGGCAGTCCGCAAAGGGAATCAAGCTCGAGCCGATCAATTGCGACATCGGCATGGCTCACGGGATTGTGTATGCCTTCGACAGCCTCTACGTGATGACCAATGGCAAGGGTGGTGGGCTGTATCGCGTCACCGACAGCGATGGGGACGACCAGTTCGACACGGTCAAGCAGATTCGTGCCGTTCCCGGTGGAGGCGAACACGGTCCTCACGCGGTGGTCCTCGCCCCCGATGGCAAGTCCTTGTATGTCTGTGCCGGCAACCACACCAATCTCCCCTCGATGGAAAAATCCCGGGTGCCGCGAAACTGGCAGGAGGACATCCTCCACGACCGGATGTGGGATGCCGGTGGCCACGCCGTTGGCAAGATGGCTCCCGGTGGCTGGATTGCACGCATCAATCCCGAGGGCAGTCAATGGGAACTGATCAGCGTTGGTTACCGCAACGAGTTCGACATCGCCTTCAACGCCGACGGTGAGTTGTTTACCTACGACGCTGACATGGAATGGGATATCGGGGCGGCCTGGTACCGTCCCACGAGAGTTTGCCATGTGACCGGTGGCAGTGAGTTCGGC
>Ga0163108_10003451_pt1 | contig 11231 bp, 10 predicted proteins | sample Fk1155metaG_FD_109644 | JGI IMG/M metagenome (GOLD analysis project Ga0163108, IMG submission 109644) | Marine microbial communities from the Central Pacific Ocean - Fk160115 155m metaG | ecosystem: Environmental > Aquatic > Marine > Oceanic > Photic zone | place: The Central Pacific Ocean...
AGGCATTCAAAAAACAAATGGGCGCGACCTCGGCGGACCCAACCGTCGAAAAAATGTTTGAAGAGATGGCAAACGACATGCCATTAAGGTCTTTGGTTTTGTTCAGTCGAGGTAAATTGGGATTTAAGACCGTGAGAGTGTTACTGGCGCTTTTAAATAACCGGTTTGCTGATGCCGTTAAGGAAGCACTATCCTAGCGACGATGGCCTTAACTCAATCGTGAAACCCTAAAGATTCTGTTTTAGTTTGTTTAAAGCTGGTCGGATAGGGCGTCGAATGCAAGGAATGCCTCGGAGAACATTTCGTTATTAACTGATTCTGGTTGGGACGAAAGTTTCACGATGACGGTCTGATTAGAAAGATTCATGTGGATATATTGACCGTGGATGCCCAGGCACATGAGCGTCTGGTTGCCCTGGGCTGAGCCCCAGAACTGGTTATGGTAATGGGCGCCAGGCCTTGTCAGCCCGTAGTCTGACTCCGCAAATAATCGTCGTACCTCATCGTTACCGGCCACTAAGTCGTCGATCCAGTCTTTGGAGATGATCTGTTCTCCATTCAACTGGCCGCTTTGAACGATCATCTGACCAAAGCGAGCGAGATCTCGAGCGCACGCGTTCATCCCTGCGCCGAGATACGGTAGCCCCGCGCCGTCGACAACGATAACCGCATCTTGTTCTGGTTTGAGTCGCTGCCAGATTTTTTCTTCCAATAAGTGTTGGACCTTTTGACCGGTTGCCCTTTCGATCACCATGGTTAGGACGTTGGTAAAGACGGTTCGATAGTGGAACGTTGCGCCATCTTCTTGTTCGGTTTCTTTTAGTGAAAGCGCATAGTTGAAAAGCGTGTCCTGTGAATTTTCCTTGACCAAAGCTGGCCGCCATCCCACCACCGCCGTCTCGATCCAAAAGTCAGCATTTGGGTCGGCGTAGTCTTCGTGATATTTAACCGCGCCGCTCATGTCGAGTGCGTGCTGCAGAGTCGTATTGCAAAAAGCAGAATTTTCGAACTCCGGAATGTAGCTGCTGATTAATTCGTAGGGCTGAAACAATCCTTCTTCCGACAAAATGCCCACGAGTATGCCTAGGAATGACTTCGATACCGAGTTTAGCAGGTGGAAACTGTCGGCCGACATCTGATTAAAATAAGTTTCCGTTTGGATGATACCGTCTTTCATTACTAGGAATGCGTCGGTATACGAATCCTCGAGCAGTTTCTGGACAGTCGCTTCTTGTCCTAGGCTGTTGAGATAGGTCACTTGAGACAGATCTTTAAGGTCGCTTGGTTGGCGAGCAAACGGCGCTGCTCCTCGTCTTAGGCGGGCAGTCGGGAAGAGCGACTGAACGTGCTGAAAACTTTTGCGATTGAAGGGTGGATATCCCCAATTTTCTCGATTGAATTCTTCGGATTCCACGACCTATCTCCTCAGTTCTGTATTCGCGCTGGATCAATTGTGTAGGACGACTGTATAAGGGTTAGAGTAAAAAGTCAGTGGGTTTGTGTTTGATGGATTAAAGTTATTGATCAGCGGGAGTGATAGTCTCGATGGTTGAAGTTGGTTCAAAGAATAGGGAGGGGCAAGTGGGCCTTGAGAGCGATGCGGTTTATTTTGGTGAAACTTTCGACGAGCTCGATATGCCTGGAGCTCTGACCGAGTCTAGTGAATTTGAGGATTGTACCTTTTCTGGAGGACATTTTTCCGAGAGCCAGTTCGTTGGCTGTAAATTTGTGGAGTGTCGCTTTGAAGGCTCAGACCTAAGTGTCGCAAGACTTAAAAACAGCCGTTTTACTGATGCAAAATTCAGTGATTGTAAGTTAACAGGAATCGATTGGACCGCCCTGAGCTGGAGCGCCGTGACATTAAGCGCTCCCTTCGTCTTTCAAACGTGTGATCTGTCTTACTCAACTTTTAGCGGGCTGAAACTGATCGAACTGATCGCTCAGGATTGCAAGATACGAGACGTGGATTTCACCGAATGCGATCTGACCGGGTCGGATTTTTATCGATCTGACCTGCTTGGTTCAAGGTTCTATCGCAGCATCATTGAAAAATGTAATTTTGAGGAATCAGTGAATTACGTCATTAACCCGCTAGATAATTCAATTGCCGGGTCCAGGTTCAGCCATCCCGAGGTGATGAGGTTGCTTGAGCCTTTTAACATCAAAGTGGACGGTTTAGACTGACGGCATGAATAACCAAGAGAGGCGCTCGATCAAACGGCTGGAATCTGCGATGCGAAAGCTCAGTGAGCATTACTTTTTCCAAATGAATGAGTCAGTGTGGAAGATCGTATGGTTTAGTCTGCTGCGCGGGTTAATGTTTGGCTTGGGTACTGTCTTGGGTGCAACCATTTTGGTTTACGTGTTGGTGTTGTTGCTATCACAGATTGAGTTTATTCCGATTATCGGCGAGTGGTCAGCAAAAATCATCGAGCAAATTCAAACATACAATTAGAAAATAATCTGTGTCTGCTCATAGGCAGGGTGAGAACATAGGAAACGTTGATAGAGATCCTGAAGAGAGATCCTGAAAAAAATCTAAAGGTAAGAAGACGGGTTATTGTGCAGTTAACTAGTAGATAGAGGTGTCGATTGAAAGAGTTTAAGGGAAAGACAGCAGTGGTCACAGGGGCGGCCAGTGGCATCGGTTTTGGGTTGGCGGAGCGGTTTGCGCAGGAGCAGATGCAAGTCGTGTTGGCAGACGTTGAAGAGGAGGCGCTCGAAAAGGCGGTGGAAAAACTCGAGCAAGTTCAGCATCGGGTCACGGGTATCCGTGCAAATGTGCTCGTTGAGGAGTCGGTTGAAGAGCTTTACGCGAAGGCAAGGGAACAGTACGGCAACATTCACATTCTTTGCAATAACGCGGGGATAGGGGCTAACTCTGGAGATAAGCCGATATGGGAAGTCGAAAAGTCAGACTGGGACTGGACCCTGGGGGTCAACTTCTATGGTGCACTATACGGTATACAGGCTTTCCTTCCGCACATGCACGAGCACGGTGAAGAGGGTCATGTGTTAACCACCGCATCTTTGGCTGGATTAGAGATGGGGAGTGGGATTATGGGGACTTACGGGGTGAGCAAGCACGCCGTGAGATCGCTGGCCGAAACACTAAACCAAGATCTTCGGATGAGAGATTCAAAAATCACAGCCTCAGTGCTCTGCCCTGGGTTTGTGAACACCAACATCGCAAGCTCAGAGCGTAATCGACCAACGTCTATGGCCCAATCGAGTAAACCACAGATCAATGAAGAGGCTGCCGCCGGCATGGCCGAGTTACTTAGGAATGGTAAAGAGCCAAGCGAAATTGCTGAGATCGTAATTAATGCGATTAGAGATAACGTTTTTTATATTTTGCCTCACCCGGCGTGGGATGATCATCTTCGCGATACCTTTGGTCGAATATTATCTCGTGAAGAATTACCGGTGATGATACCTCCTTCTTTCGTGCAGAGAGAGGATGGCGAAAAGTACTAAGAGAGCGTCTTACAAAGACGTCACATTTTTTCAGTGAGCCCGGCATCGACTGCGATGATTTGAGCGGTCACATAATTTGCGGCGTCGGATGCTAAGAATAGTGCGGTAGCCGCGATATCGATGGGCTGGCCGACCCGTCCCAGCGGTATAAAGGAGCCCAGTTGCTCCCAGTTCTCTGGCTTGTCACCGACGTCGACAGCCAGCATGTCGGTTTGTACGGCGCCAGGCGCAATGCAGTTCACCCGGACATTGTGAGGAGCCATGTCCATTGCTAACCCCCGTGTGAGAAAGTTCATTCCAGCCTTGGCGATCCCATAGATTCTTGCTCCTTCAGAAGCTCGCAAGCTTGCGATGGAGGAAATATTGATGATATTCCCGCTGCCCCTTTTGATCATGGCTTGGCCGGCCGCGTGACAGCAAAGGTAAACGCTCTTAAGATTAGTATCGATAATCTCATCCCATCTTTGCTCGTCGCTGTCTAACAAAGAGGGTCCGCTGCCTCCGTTTGCCGCGTTATTCACGAGGATGTCGATGTCACCTAAATCGTTATTCACTTTGGTGATCAACGCATCGACTTCGATTTTTTGAGATACATCTGTTGGCACGGCGATCGCTTCTTGCCCCAGTTTTTTGATTTCTTGAACCACCTCCACGAGGGGCTCTAGCCGACGGCCCGAGAGCGCTAGGTTTGCTCCAGCTTGAGCGAACTCCAAAGCGATAGCTCTGCCGATACCTGTCCCGCCTCCAGTGACCAGAGCGATTTTCCCCTCTAACGACAGACTGGTTGTGCTTTGCTTGATGGCCATGGTGATATATCCGGGTTATTTATTCTATTCAGGCTGGGTGCCTAGAGCGTGTCCATCTTCGAGGCCGTCGATAAAGTTGACTCCCGCACTGGAGTGATAACCAATGATCTGCTGTGCTCGCTTAGGAAGTTCATCGACGAAATCCCGTGGGATGGCGGTGAACTGGTTTTCTTCTTGCGCGAGATGATCCACGACATAGGAAAAAATGAGGCCGTTTCGCGGAGACGACGTGTTGTTGATACCAAGGCCATGATAGACGCTGCCGAGCCACACCGCGACCGAGCCTTTGGGCATAGCGGCCTGAATGATCTGTGTTTCTTGAGGTCTGCGGCCTTCCTCCCACTGATTACTCGATGGGATGAAGCGGGTAGCCCCATTGTCCAGGGTGAATTCACTCAGCGCGACCATAAAGGCCACCGTTAATTCGGGGCCCTCAGGGTCTCTTTGCATGTAGGGGCGGTACCGCCACTCATCTCGGTGAAGCGGTTGATTATCACCCCCCTCACATACCTGCATGCAGACGCTGGCATTGATGCGGTAATGATGACAGTTGGGCCCCTGCTTTTGATCGATTGGCCTGAGCATATCTCCCATGGAGGCCTGGTGGCTTTGTGTTGCCTTTTTTTCTTCCTGCTTTAAGGCAGACATCGGTATGTCGGGTAAAAGGACCCCATCTGCTACCTCTAGAAGAGACTCGTTGAGGAGCAAGTGCTCGCTGAAGTCTTTGCCTTTACCAAAGATTCCGTTAACCGAGCGTCGCCGGCGACCGAAAAAGTCACCGCCGCCTGGCTCTTGATTTTCAAGGAATGGGTTTAACTGCCCGAACAGAAGATCCATTACCGCTGGCTCGAAAAGATTTTCGATAATGGCGACACCGTTTTGACGTAATTCCGACACGACATCATTCATTTTATGATGTTGAGCAAAACGTCTGATTGAGTCGGCCATTAGTTTTATCCTAGCTCAGATCGTAATTTCTCGATTATTCGCCGAGCTTAAGAAAACACCCTTAAACATTGGCTTGAATCATCGATGCGGGTCGGTAGGGATCGCCGTCGGTTAAGAAGCCGCCGCCTACCGCAGGAATAGGTTTGTGCTTGTACATACCCGGAGCGTCGGGCAGGTGAGCGCTGTAGTGCGACTTGTCCCCGAAAAAACGCAGTACCAGGTTTCGGCGAACTTGAAATTCTGCGTCACTCTTTCCTCCTGCGTGCAGAGTGTGAGGATGCAATACGACGACATCTCCCGGAGAAACATCAAACCCCGCGATGTCCCAGGATGTCGGATCCGCCTCAAACTCCCTCGTGATATCGGGTAATCGTGGGAAATCACCGGCGCCACCCCACAGAGGTTCCGTAGGGTCTGCCGGATTGAAGGTGGTGCCATCGTACATAATTCCTTTGTGTGATCCGCGGACTATTCGGATTGCTTGTTCTGCTGTCATTGGAACCAGCGGTATCCAGAAATTAGCCCAGTGTTCGCCACCCCACGGTGAGTAGACGGTGTCCTGATGCCAATACGTTGGATTCGATTTACCTTTCTTTAAAAAAATTTCTTCGGCGAAAAATCCGACATAGTCGGAATTCCACAACTCAGAAGCGATATGGCCGAATCCACTTTCTAATACCAGTTCACTGTACATCTGGTATGCGTCGGGATTTCCATTATCGACGAAGCTAATATTCTCTCCGGTTGGTTTTCCGACCGCGATGGGTCCGGGATTCGCGACTGACCAGTCAAAACACTGATTAAGTTTTTCTAATAAATTGTCGTCGACGATACCGGGTAGTTTGACAATGCCGTCCTGATCATAGTCCGCTATTTGCTGTTGGGTCAGTTGCTTTTCCATACTCTGCTCCCTATCAACTCTTCCACTATTATTTACTATACAACGAAAATATCGATTGTGTGAATTTCGGATGAGAGAGAACACAGGAATCTTGATTGAGACAGGGTCAGTAATAATGAGTAGAGTAGATTGAGTATGTTCAATTGAGGGTTGGGAATTATGCGTATTGCACTGCTGTGTATAACATGTCTTTTTGTATCGAGCGCGCCCGCTCAGGAAAGAACACCGCATCAACAGATGGCGGTGAGTATTTTTCAAGAACTCATCGAGATCGATACCACTCAATCCATCGGCGATAACACGAAGGCAGCCGAAGCGATGGCCGCGCGACTCTATGAGGCCGGGTTTACCGAAAAAGACGTCAAGGTAATTGTGCCTGCTCCGAGAAAGGGCAATCTCGTCGCTCGCTACCGCAGTCCGGCTCCCACGAAACCCCCTGTGTTGGTTCTTGCGCATATCGATGTCGTGGAAGCAGATCCGGCAGATTGGAGTGTCGAGCCGTTCAGTTTTATCGAGAAAGAAGGCTACTTCTATGGACGCGGAACGGTAGACGATAAAGACGAATCGGCCATCGCTGTTGCGAATCTGATCAAAATGAAAAAGGAAGGCTACGTTCCTAATCGGGATATCATCATCGCGTTGACCGCGGATGAAGAGGGCGGCCCGGTGAACGGGGTGCAGCACCTTCTGGCGGACCACTTCGAGTTAGTCGATGCCGAGTTTGTGATTAATGAGGGCGGAGGCGGTGGAATTTTCAATGGTGTGAAATCGATTATTTCTGTGCAGGCCGCAGAAAAGGTGTATCAGTCCTACACGCTGGAGGTGACTAATCGAGGAGGCCACAGTTCGCTTCCGAGGTCGGATAATGCAATTTATGAGCTAGTAAACGCACTAGATCGAATTCGACAACATGAATTCCCCGTCAGTTTTAATCCTGTTAGCAGTGCCTATTTTCGGCAGACCGCGAGTACCTTGCCGGCGGAGATGGGCGATTTGATGTTGAGGTTGCTGTCCAATCCGCAGGATGTGGAAGCTGAGGAGGCAGTGTCTAAAGAGCCGGCGTTCAATTCAAGAATGCGTACGACCTGTGTGGCGACACAGCTAGAGGCCGGTCACGCCGAAAACGCGTTACCACAGCGAGCTAAGGCGACGGTCAATTGCCGCATTCTGCCGGGTGTCGATCCTGACTTGGTGAAAAACAAATTGGCTGAGGTGATTGGTAATGAGCAGGTATCGATAACGCCGGTTAAAGAGCCAAACCCGAGTCCTCCATCGCCTTTAACGGAAGAAATCATGGGTCCGATCATGGAGATCAGCCAGCAGATGTGGCCCGGCGTTAGCGTAGTACCAGTGATGAGTACCGGCGCGACTGATGGATTGTACTTCAGAAAAGAGGGGATCCCGGTTTATGGGGTTTCGGGTATCATGGTCGACGTAAATGACTCGCGGTCCCACGGCCGCGATGAGCGCATACTGGTGACTTCCTTTCTCGAGGGTCTTGAGTTTCAGGATAGATTGGTCCGAGCTTATACGTCTGACTGATTGTCAGGCTGAATCCCCGGATTTGGCAAGGCGCTGCTGCTCTTCGCGCATCGCTTCGACGGCGGCTCGATCCTGGGCGTCTCTGAGTTCCAGGCGCTGTACTTCTTCTTCGTTGATGTTTAGGTCGGTTAGTATTTCCCGGGTGTGATCGCCGAGAAAGGGCGCATGACGCGATGGAAATGGTCCTTGATCACCAAAATCCACGGGGGGTTTAGGATAGCGCATCTTGCCGATGACTGGATGGTCGGTCTCAATTAAACTTTGGTTGTGTTGTACCTGAGGGTCGAGATGCACGTCGTCACGAAAGTTGACGACGGCGACAGGAATATTGAAGGCGTCGAGATTGTCTGCGACGTCCTCGGCATCGAGTTTTGAGAGGAGTTTTTCAATTTCCTGTTTGAACAGATCCGCGTTTGCGATTCGATCGGGAAAGGTCAAAAATCTTGGGTCCTTGTGAAGCTCTGAGCCCAGCCAGAGACAGAAAACCTCCAGATCTTCGTCTCGTTGCAGTACGGCGGTGACGTATTTGTCTTTGGCCTTGTAGACCTGAAAAAAATGTTCGATTGGTGGTGTTGGCTCAACATCCTCGGATAGCAGCGTCCTTGACCACATGATGTCTGGCCAGGCGTAGTAAAGCGCCGAGTCTAGCATTGAAATTGACAGGTACTTTCCTTCGCCAGTAGAAGCTCTCTCTAAAAGCGCCGCAGTGATTGCTTGCGCGGTGGTTAAAGCGGTTACCTTGTCGAACATGATAGTGGCCATGTTGCGAGGCTCGCCTCTCGCGGCTGCTCCCTGGGTTTCAGAGACGCCGGCGGTCGCCTGGATAAGCGGGTCATATACCTTTCGGTTTTTGTAGGGTCCATCCTGACCATAGCCGGATATGGAGGTATAGATCAGGCCCGGATTGATAGTCTTAAGTGATCCGTAATCGATTCCCAATTTCTTCACGATGCCCGGTCGATAATTTTCTAGCAACACGTCTGCTTCTTTTACCATTGTTTTGAAAATATCGAGATCTTTAGGCTCTTTTAAATCCAGTACGATGGAGCGTTTGTTACGATTGAGTACCGCGAATATCGCGCTTAATCCTTCACGAGTGCTTCCCAGGTAACGGGCCATGTCGCCAAGCAGGGGCGGTTCGACCTTGATGATGTCCGCACCCTGGTCTGACAAAACCATCCCGGTCATGGGTCCCGAGACAGTGGTCGTCAGTTCAATAACTTTGTAGTTGCTCAGTGGTCCCGTCAATTCATTCTCTCTCTATGCTGGATGTCGAGAACATACTCGATTAACCAATTGATGCAAAGAGTTTGTTAGCTTGCCACAATAGAATCTCGTTACATCCAGGTTTTGGTGATTCCAGATGTTGCTCTGCAACTTGACCAAGTCAGAGCCTTCGGTGACCTCAAAGTCTGACTGAGCCAGGAATCCGGCTCCCGCGATCTTCCTGCAAGGCCTGCAATGGCAGTGAACGACATAGTCGATGGGATTCTTTATCTGGAAGGCTGACCTCCCGAAAAGTGAAACCTTACATTAACCAATCTCTCATCTTTGGTGTCAAATAGATCAGTGGATAAAGCTAAAACGGTTTTCAAAGGCTCAAATATGATAGAGTTTGACCTCAAGTTTTTGCTACAAAGCCAAGGAAAATATTGTCATCAGGAGGGAACATGGTTAAGCGACTAGCGAAGTTAGGGATTGTCTCAGTTTTTCTTTTGTCCGGGATTGCGGTCATCGCAAAGGAGCTCCCACTCAGCAAACCTGAGAGGCAGGGGTTCTCTTCTGAACGCCTGGAGAGAATAACCGAGCACATGAACGCCAAAGTTGAAGATGGAACGATGGCTGGGGGTATGGGCGTTATCGTCAGAAATGGGAAGATCATTTATCAGCAGACTTATGGGTTCGCTGATCGCGAAACAGGTACAGAGATGCAAAATGACGCCGTTTATCGGATCTACTCGATGAGTAAACCCATTACGGCAGTAGCGCTAATGATTCTCTATGAGGAAGGTAAGTACAGGCTAAACGATCCGGTCGCCAGATATATACCTGAGATGGCAAATCTTGAAGTCGCATTATCGACGGCCGGGACCAACATGGTTTCAGACGGAACAACAAGCCGAACGATAGGATCGGGGGACGATAGCTTAGTTGGCCAGACACGCAAGCCGTCCAGGCAGCCGACGGTAAGAGACCTGCTGCGACATACGGCGGGACTGACTTACGGGGTTTTTGGGAATACTGAGGTCGACCAGCTTTACCGTAAGGCTGGTCTGCTCGGTAATCACATGAGCCTGAAAGAGTTCACGACTGCCCTGGGCCAGATACCGCTTCAATATGATCCAGGCAAACAATGGCATTATAGTGTAGGCGTCGACGTGCAAGGTCGCCTGGTTGAAGCCTTATCCGGGATGAGCTTTGGTGAGTTTTTGAAGGAGCGCATATTCGAACCTCTTGATATGCCCGACACCGATTTCCAAGTAAATGAGAATAACAAAAACCGCTTGACTCAAATTTATCAGCCGAAAGGGATCAAACCTGGAAGTTTCTTTTCCCCATCAACGGCCCCGGGACTAGAAGTGGCTAATGCTGCGGTCAGTGAACGCTATATTAATGGTGGAAAATTTGAGAGTGGCGGAGGTGGTCTTCTGTCTACTGCAAGAGACTATCTGAGGTTTTCTCAGATGATGTTAAATGGCGGTGAACTCGATGGAGTCCGCTTGCTGTCGCCGAAAACCGTCGAGTTGATGACGGCCAATCATCTCGGAAATATATCGATGGGATTCGGTCGTCGAGGAGCCGGTTTTGGATTAGGCTTTGGCATCGTGCTGGATCCTGGTGAGGTCGGCGAAGTTAGCTCTGCGGGCGAGTACAACTGGGGCGGAGCGGCAGGCACCCGTTTTTGGATTGACCCCGAAGAAGAGTTGATCGGCCTGTTTATGGTTCAGAGTATCCCGCATCGCACTCGCTTGGCCGGCGACTTTAAGGTGCTCGTGTATCAGGCTCTGGTCGAGTGAGCATTATTTATTAAAGCGCTCGGTTAGCTTTTGGTCGGAGGGGTTTCCCTCTGACTAAAAGCATATCCCGGACGCAGTCTTAAGTTATCCGGAAAAGAGATGCCGGTTACCGTTTTCTCTGCTTCCCAGCCGATCTTTTGAAAGGGCATCTTGGGAAAGCCGTTACCCGCATGATTCTTGAATTCCTGACCTTCACTTGTCTGCAATATACAAGCCGCTCGAATCGATTGGTCTGGGGGCAGCTGAATCATCTCATCAGCGTGACCATCACCTATCCTATTGGGTTTTGGGAGGCCCAGTCGTTCATATTGCTCATCTGGGCACTCGTTGCGGGCCATCTCCACGAGCATCAGCCTGATCATTCTTGATTCGATGTCGGGATCATCTAACGGATTGGTTTGTCCTGGGTCTGCCACTACATCAAAGAGCAGCGTCGCGCGCTTGCCCCGACCAAAGGGGTTTTCATCGCTGAGGCTCGCTTTTGGCGTTCTGGTCGGGATTTGCATGACCTCACAACCCTTTAAGAAAGAGAATCCCGAA
>Ga0163108_10003452_pt1 | contig 11230 bp, 8 predicted proteins | sample Fk1155metaG_FD_109644 | JGI IMG/M metagenome (GOLD analysis project Ga0163108, IMG submission 109644) | Marine microbial communities from the Central Pacific Ocean - Fk160115 155m metaG | ecosystem: Environmental > Aquatic > Marine > Oceanic > Photic zone | place: The Central Pacific Ocean...
GATGTGGTTGCTTTGGCTCATTGCTTGCACACCGGACAAGGTGGATGACGGATTCGATGCCGACACCGGCCTGTTGGGTGTTGACGATACATCCGTGGTTGACGATCAAGGGCTCTGGTCTCCTTTGGAAGAGACGGCTGCTTGGGTGTCGAATGTGGATGGGTATGGCACGGGCGGTGGATTCGCGGACATCGATGGCGATGGGGACCCTGATCTTGTGGTCGCTCATGGCAACGACATGGTTCCAGGACACATTGTGGTGTACGAGAATGAAGGTGGCATTCTTAATCCGGAGCCGGTTTGGCGAAACAGAGACCCGGCCTATTACGGCCACTTGTCGCTGGGGGATGTAAACAATGACGGCTGGATCGACTTGGTCGTGTCCCGCTTTCTGGGCGAGGACCGCTTCGACTCACCCGGTGGTGTGGAACTGTACCTGAACCAAGGTGGTGTCTTGGAGGATGTGCCTTTTTGGGAGGTCAGTGGGTTCTTTACCTTCTCGGTCTCCCTGGGTGACATGGACAAGGATGGTTGGTTGGACTTGGGCGTCGCTGTGGGTGAGTCCTATGAGAACGGTCCCGACAACGCGCGTGTTTTTGCCAATGATGGGACGGGCGCTTTCGGCGCTTCACCCGTTTGGGTGGCCCCTGAGCCGTCCTACAGTTTTGATGTCATTTGGGCTGATTTCGATGGTGACGATTGGTTGGACTTGGCATTGGCACAACAGCAGAGCGGTCACATTGTGTACCGCAATGAATCTGGAATGCTTTCGGATGTGCCTCATTGGCAAGCATCGGAAGAGGACGGTCCCTATGAGGGAAACACCCTGGATGTAGGAGATGTAAACCAAGACGGGCACTTGGATTTGGTGGTCTCTGACAACGATCAACAGGGTGGCGTGGGGATGGTTCGCCTGTGGTGCGGGCCTGGCCTTGAATTGTGCTGGTCTGCGACGCAGTCCTATGCCAGTGCCGTGAGTCTTCATGATTGGGATGGGGATGGGGATCTGGATTTGGCCTACGGCGGCTGGTGGTCGCCGGTGCAGATCGCGGTCAACGAGGATGGCCTGTTGAGTGCCGAGCCTGGGTGGACATCCACCAAGGATGACATTGTGGTCGAGGCTTTGTGCTGGGCGGACGTGGACGGTCTGCCCGGGGAGGAACTGTTGGTCACGGATTGGACCGCAGACGCTGGCAATCGACTTTGGGGCCGGTAGCTATCCGTGGACGACGCTACCGAAGTCTCGCATCCACTTCATTTCTTCCTTCTCCATGGGCCCAGCTTCCAGTGCTTTGAGGTTTTCTTGGAGCTGCTGTTGGTTGGCCACCCCCATCAACGTGAGGTCGACCTCTGCCCGCGACAGGCAAAACCGGTAGCAATCCGCCGCGGTGGGCACTGGGCCGGACCACCCACGGGGCCGTTTCAATAGGTTTCGCCAACGGGTAGCGGTGTATGAAACGATGGCCGTATGCATTGGATTCACGTGGGGGAATATGTCGACTTCTGCGCCCGGGTGCGCTGCGTTGTAGCGCACCATCAACATGTCGAAGACGCGGTCTTTGGCGAGTTGGCCAGCACGTTTTCGATCGTGGATGGATGTTCCGATCCGACGGACCTTTCCTTCCTCTTTTAGGGCATGCAGAACTTCCATTGTGGAGTTTGTCTGCGCACTTATTTTGCCGAGCCAAAACTGCTGCAAGATGTCGATGTATTCGATGTCGAGCAACCGGAGGATCTGTTCGGTGCTCTTGCGCAGACTCGAGCCAAAGTAGCCAAAGGTGGGGCCAGTTGCCAAAACGATTTTGTCCCGGTCTTTCTTGAGTGCGGCCTTGAGCGTAGGCGTCACTTTTCTCATCTTCGGAGTCCAAAACACATAGTTGACCCCAGCTTCCAGTGCGGCCGCGTACGTGTTCGCATCGATCCCAAAATTGCCCGCCAAGCCGATTCGGTGGATTTTGCGGTCCAATGCTGGGACATCCCGGAGGAGCCAATCACTCATGCATCAACCAACTCAGGCTCATCGTCCTTGGTGGACTTTTTGAGGGGTAGCTTTTTGGTTTTGGGGGTGACTGTGAGTTCACCATCGATGATGTCGATGATCGCTTCACCACCACCCTGAAGCGCACCGAACAACATCATGTCGGCCAATGGCTTTTTGATGTGGTTGTGGATCACGCGGCTCATTTCACGCGCACCATATTCGGGTTTGTATCCTTCATCCGCCATCCACTGGCGTGCGGCTTCGGTGAGATGCAGTTTGATGCCTCTTTCCGAAACTTGGTCTTCAAGCTCCCCAACAAACTTGTCCACAATCTTGAGGACGACTTCCTGGGGCAGGGGTTCGAACTGAACCAAGGCATCGAGCCGGTTCCGGAATTCGGGTGTGAACGTGCGGTTCAAAGCCCTGTCGACCTTGTGTTCGCTGCTTCGGTTTCCAAAGCCAAGCGTTGCCACGCTGGCTTCGCTTGCACCCGCGTTTGTGGTCATGATGAGAATCACATTGCGGAAGTCAGCCTTCTTGCCCGTATTGTCGGTCAACGATGCGTGATCCATCACTTGGAGCAGAAGATTGTAAATGTCCAAGTGGGCTTTTTCGATTTCGTCGAGCAGCAGCACGCAGTGTGGGTTTCGATTTACCGCATCTGTGAGAATTCCGCCTTGTTCGTACCCAACGTAGCCGGGAGGCGCACCGATGAGGCGGCTCGCTGTGTGGCGCTCTTGGTATTCCGACATGTCGAAACGTTGGAAGGAAATCCCCAAGACTTCTGCCAATTGTTTGGCCAGTTCGGTTTTTCCGACGCCAGTTGGACCAGAAAACAGAAAGGAGCCAACGGGTTTGTTTGGGTCTCTTAGTCCGGCACGGGAGAGTTTGATGGCGCCAGCTACGGCATCCACTGCCTCGTTTTGGCCGAAAATCACCTTCTTGATGTCTGCACCAAGGTCGCTCAAAGAAATTCGTTCCTCAGAACTGACCGACTTGGCGGGGATTCGGGCAATTCGAGCGACGGTTGCTTCGATATCATCCACGTTCACTTTCTTGCGGCCGGCGAGGCGCACGCTCGCACCTGTTTCATCGATCACATCGATGGCTTTGTCGGGAAGCTTGGGGTCAGCGATATGTTTGGCAGCCAAACGTGCAGCGGCTTCCACGGATTCCACTGAGAACTCAACGTCGTGATGAGAGGCATATCCCTTGAGGAGTCCTTTTAGGATGTCCACGGCCTCATCGACAGTGGGTTCTTCTATTTCCAAGGTTTGGAAGCGTCTGGCCAAAGCACGGTCTCGCCCGAAGGCTTGTTTGAATTCCTTGTGGGTGGATGAACCCACACACCGCAATTTTCCATTTGCCAATGCGGGCTTCAGCAGATTGGAGGCATCCATGGTTCCACCCGCGGTGGCGCCAGCCCCGACAATCGTGTGGATTTCATCGATGAAAAGGATGGATTTATCTTCGGACTCCAAGGCGTCCATGACCGCTTTCATGCGCTCTTCAAAATCGCCGCGGTACCGGGTGCCTGCCAGCAGCGCGCCCATGTCCAATGCGTAGATCTTGCATCCAGTCAACGGAGCAGGCACTTTCCCTTCGTGGATATGCAGGGCCAAGCCTTCAACAAGAGCTGTTTTGCCCACGCCGGGATCGCCAAGGAGTAGGGGATTGTTCTTGCGGCGACGAACCAAGATGTGTGCCATGCGTTCGAGCTCTTCTGTGCGGCCAATCAGGGGATCGATCTCACCCTTGGCGGCTCGCGCGACCAGTTCTGTGGCGTAGGCTTCAAGTGGGTGTTCTGCGACCTCGCCTTCTTCGTCATCTCCGGCGTGCGCTTTTCTTCGGCTGACCAAACCATCTTTCCGGACGCCATGGCTCAAGAAGGAGGTGACATCCAGACGCGTGACACCTTGGCTTTCGATGAGAAAGACCGCATAGCTGTCTTCTTCGCGCAAGACTTCCACCAAGACTGCAGGACCATTAAGGACATCGCGCCCGGAGTGCTGAACATGAAAAGCTGCGCGTTGCAGTACCCGTTGAAAGGCGGGTGTTTGCTGCGGTTCGACCGGTCGACCTTCGGGGACTTTTTCAACTTCGCTTTCCAGAAATTGGACCAGTTCCTTTTCCAGCTTTGCGATGTCGCAGCCGACGGCTTCAAGTGCATCTGCTGTGGAGGGGTCGTGGAGCAACGCAAACAGTACGTGCTCGAGGGTCAAAAACTCGTGGCGGCGTTGGGACGCCTCCTCTAAGGCCCGGGAAAGGGCAACACGCAACTCATCGGCGAGGTTCATTCAGGCTCCGTTGTACACAGCAGGGGATAGCCAGATTCTCGAGCGAATCGGACTGTTTTGATGGCTTTGGCTTCAGCAATTTCACAGGAGAATACACCGGCAATACCCATTCCGGACCGATGAACGGTCAGCATGATGCGCGTTGCTTCGGCACCCGAACGGTTGAATACCGACTCCAGAATTTCAACCACAAACTCCATTGGCGTAAAGTCGTCATTGTGCAGCAATACCTTGTGCTTTCTGGGGCGCTTTACGCGCTCCTTCACCATGGTCTGCTCATCCCGCCTTGTGGAAGGATTCTTTTTCTTGTCGGCCATCGTTCTTCAGGGTTTGTGTGGGACTCACCATAGTGTACGTGCTGAGGTTCGTACTGTGAACACCTCTCTTTTGAAGAGTCTTCCTGAAGCCGCCTCCGCTGCTACCGGTTAGCAACCTTGTATGAGTGCAGGCAGCGATATGGTAACCAACGGTGTGCGCGTCAGCGTATCGCCGGAATATTTGTCGGATCAGTCCGATCCCGTATCGGGCCTGTGGCTCCATGCGTACCATGTGGTGATTGAAAACATGGGCGAACAGCCGGTGCAGCTGCTGTCTCGACATTGGGTCATCACCAACGCGCGCGGTGAGATTGAGCACGTGAGAGGCCCTGGTGTGGTTGGACATCAACCACGGTTGCAGGGTGGGGAAACCTTCCATTATTCCAGCGGTTGTCCATTGGATACATCGATGGGGACCATGCACGGTACGTTCCGAATGGTCCGGGAAGATGGTGTCACTTTTGATGCTGAAATTGCTCCATTCACCCTGAGTGAGCCTTTTGGTTTGAACTGAGCCCATGGTCACCAAGATCGCGAAGGCAGAACAGATTCGTTTGCAGTTGGAGTCGCTGTATCCAGAAACACCCATTCCTCTGGAGCATGATTCCTCGTTTACCTTGCTCATCGCCGTGTTGTTGAGCGCCCAGACGACCGACAAGAAGGTCAACGAAGTGACCCCAGGTTTGTGGGCGGCCTATCCAACGGTAGAGTCGTTGGCGTCGGCCGATCCCGAGTCCGTTCGTTTGATTATTCGCGAGATTGGCTTGGCGCCGACCAAGTCGAGGAATGTGGTCAAACTGGCTGCCCAGTTGTTGGACCTACATGATGGAGAAGTGCCGTGTTCCTTCGAGGCGCTCGAGGCACTGCCCGGTGTGGGGCATAAGACGGCCAGTGTGGTCATGTCTCAGGCCTTTGGGCAGCCCGCGTTCGCTGTGGATACCCACATTCACCGGTTGGCCTGGCGCTGGGGTTTGTCGAACGGGAAATCGGTGGTGCAGACCGAAAAGGACTTGAAGCGTCTTTTCCCTCGTTCCAGTTGGAATGGACTTCATCTGCGGATCATCTTTTTTGGGCGTGAGCATTGCCCCGCCTTGCGGCACGACCCTGAGGTGTGTCCGATCTGCACGTGGGCGGGTGTGAAATCACGCCTCATTCAGGAAAAGAAGGCCCGCACAAAAAAGAAACCGCGAAGCCGCTAAGGGCAGTCTTCTTCATCAATTTCGGTGCTGGGGTCACAGTCGTTGTCCTTGCCATCACACAATTCGGGGGCCCCGTTGTAGACGTCCGGGTCACTGTCATCGCAATCTGAACTGGTCAGTTGTGCGCCCTCGGGTGCAACGCAAGAACGAACAATCCCGCTCGCCGTACTGGAACCATGGCCATCTCCATCCTCATCCAAGTACCAAGTCGTGGCGTTTTCATCGCTCACGCCTTCATCGACTTCTTCGTCACAATCGTTGTCGATGCCATCGCACTCTTCGTCCTTGGCGGGTGCGCGGTCGGGGTCCGTGTCGTCACAATCGCCGCCATAGGGCACATACCCATCCGGTAGGTTGCAGCCAGTCAGCATGATTTCCGAATTGCCCCAGCCATCGAAGTCTTCATCCAAGTAGAAGGTGTCCGGGTCCAATGGGTTTTCATCCGTGGTCCCGTCACAGTTGTTGTCGAGTCCATCGCAGTACTCGGGAGCTCCTGGATACACCTCGGCGTAATGGTCGCGGCAGTCACCGGACTCGGTCACGTACCCTTCCTCCAGTGGCAAGCACATTTCCGTTGCGGTGTATGCACGGCCGTACCCATCTTGGTCGGTGTCCACGTATGCGGTGACCGATTCACCGGAGGGACAGTCAAGTGTGGGTCCGGTGTCTTCTACGACGGATTCGTTGGCTGCTGGTGTGTTGGATTTGGATCCATTCTCACAGCCGACCAAAACCAGTATGGACAAACAGAGTGTACGCAAAAGGCCTCCCACAGACGTTAGCGTACCACTCCAGGAGGCTACGGTCAGTTAGAAGTCTGCGCATGTTGGCATTCTTTATTCTCCTCTTTGGTCTGACGAGCGTGGCATCCAGTGCGGGAACTGGGCCCAAAATGGTCGAACACCGAGGAATATGGGTGACCCGGTGGACGTACAAGTCACCGGAACAGGTTCGAGAAATTATGGCTGAGGTCGCTGGTGCGGGCTTCAACGCGGTCTATTTTCAAGTGCGCGGTCAGCACGATGCCTTTTATCGTTCCGACATCGAACCATGGGCGAAGGACCTCACGGGTGAACTGGGAAAGGACCCTGGTTGGGATCCTCTGGCTGTGGCAGTCGATGCCGGGCATTCCCATGGATTGGAGGTTCACGCTTATTTGAATGCCTTTCCGATGTGGCGGGGAGAAATCGGCCCGGATGTGTCCAAGCCGTTGCATGCATGGCGGACAAATCCTGAGTGGCTGGTGGCAGATTTGGATGGAACCCCGATGGGTTTGAATGAGGGATACGTGTATGCCTCGCCTGGCAATGCCGAAGTGAGGGACAGACTTGTCGCAGTCGTCGCGGACATCATCAAACGCTACGCCGTCGATGGGATTCATTTGGATCACATTCGTTACCCAGGTGAGCAGTATGGCCGGGATTTGCCGGCGATGGCGGCCTGGGAGTCTGCGGGTCGCCCGGCGTTTGATGACTGGCGTAGAACAGTGGTGACGGAAGCTGTGGCGGCAGTTCAGGCTGTGTCCAGTGTTCCCGTCAGTGCGGCTGTATGGGGTGTGTACGAAAACCGATGGGGCTGGACTGAAGTCAGTGAAGGGCGGAATGGGTACTTCCAGGATGCGGATGCCTTCACCAAAACCGGTGCTGCCGATGCGCTGTTGCCGATGATTTATTGGCCCGTCAACCCAGGCGGTCGACTGGATTTTGGTGTGTTGGTGCGTGACCATGTTGCGCGCGCCAACGGTCGCCACGTGTATGCCGGAGTTCTGGCAGATTCTTCGGTTGGAATTGAACCGTTGATCGCGACAATTCTTGAGGCCAGAAAAGCCGGTTCGCACGGCGTTGTGGTCTTTGAATACACCCAGTCCAGAGCGTGGTTTGGTGCGTTGAAAGAACGGGTGTTTCAAGATTCGGCTGTGACGCCTCCGATGGGGTGGCGTAGTATGCGTCACCATGAACAAAATACAGACCCGCATTGACACTGCCGGTGAGGCATTCAAGACAAACAGCGAGGCCATGTCCGCTGCCGTAGACCTGCTGCATGAAGACTTGACGCGCTCCCGAGAGGGGGGTGGTGAAAAGTACACCCAACGTCATCTTGACCGCGGCAAACTGCTTCCCCGGGAACGCGTGGAGAGCATGCTCGATCGCGATGGTTGGTTCATGGAACTTTGTCCATTGGCAGCCATGGACCTGGACGGCCGAAAACCCGGTGCGCGTGTGATTGCGGGTATTGGTGTTGTTGAAGGTGTGGAAGTGATGCTCACGGCCAGTGAGGCCACGGACCAGGGCGGGGCAATTCACGAATATGGAGTGCAGAAGTCACGCCGTATTTCGGAGATTGCCCTTGAGAATCGACTGCCCATGGTCAGCATGGTTGAGTCAGCGGGTGCGGATCTGCCGAACCAATCCAACATCTTCGTTCCAGGTGGCCGCGGATTTCGTGACCTGACCGAACGGAGCAAGGCGCGGGTCCCGACGATTTGTATGGTCTTTGGTTCATCCACTGCGGGTGGCGCATACCTCCCGGGGATGAGTGACTATGTGGTCATGGTCGAAAAGCAGGCGCAGGTCTTTTTGGCTGGCCCACCCCTGGTAAAAATGGCGACCGGTGAAGTGGTGGATGAGGAAACACTGGGCGGTGCGGAGATGCATGCCCGAACGAGTGGCCTCTCGGATTATCTGGCGGTGGATGAACATGATGCCATCCGCATTGGGCGCGAAATTATTGCTTCCATCGGATGGGAGAAAGAGGGGCCCGGTCCTGCCGCTGGTATCCCTGACCCTCCTGCCTACGACCCACGTGAGTTGTACGGAATTGTCAGTGCAGATCCCAAGGTGCCATTTTCGGCGCGCGAGGTGATTGCCCGCATCGTGGATGGCAGCCGTTTTCATGAGTTTAAGCCCTTGTATGGTCCCACCCTGGTGACCGGCTTTGCACGGATCCATGGGTTCACCGTTGGCGTTATCGCCAACGATGGTGTTCTGTTCGGGGAGAGCGCCGAGAAGGGTGCGCAGTTCATCACTCTGTGCAATCAGCGGAACATTCCGATTGTGTTCTTGCAGAACATCACAGGCTTTATGGTGGGCTCGGCAGTGGAACAGGCCGGCATCACGCGCGCTGGCGCCAAAATGATCAACGCGGTCACGAACTCTACCGTTCCACACATCACGATTATGACCGGCATGTCCTATGGGGCGGGCAACTATGCAATGTGTGGTCGGGCGTATGGCCCCCGGTTTCTCTATACATGGCCAAACCATCGCATTGCAGTCATGGGTGCAGAGCAGCTGACTGGTGTGCTCGACATCATCAAAAGAGCGAGTGCTGCAAAGCGGGGCAAAGAGGTCAATGAAGAAGAACTGGCAATGATGAAGACCATTTTGGGCACAAAGATTGAATACGAGAGCCACGCTCGGTTTGCCACGGCGCGAATCTGGGATGACGGGATTATCGACCCGGCGGATACGAGAGATGTGATCGGGATTTCACTCTCGGCGTGTCACTCAGCACCGGTCGAAGGAACCATGAGTTGGGGAGTGTACAGACATTGATTTCCTCTATTCTTATTGCAAACAGAGGTGAAATTGCGGTTCGTATTGCACGGACGGCAACAGGTCTCGGTATTCACACTGTGGCGGTTTTTACGGACCCCGACAGAAATTCTTTGCACACTGCACGGTGTGACCAAGCGGTTCACATTCCAGATTACCTCGATGGTGCCGCCATCATTGAAGCGGCCAAGCGCGTCGGTGCGGAGGCGATTCATCCGGGCTTTGGTTTCTTGGCTGAAAATGCAGGTTTCGCTGCGGATGTGGTCGAGGCAGGGTTGATTTGGGTGGGACCACCCCCCGCTGCCATTGAAGCCATGGGCTCGAAAGCGGGTGCCAGGGCAATGATGTCCGATGCTGGTGTGCCGGTCCTGCCGGGGTATGACGGTGACGATCAGGCCGATGAGACCTTGGCTACTCAGGCTGCTACGATTGGTTGGCCTGTGATCATCAAGGCGAGCGCTGGTGGTGGTGGGAAGGGCATGCAGGTCGTTGAATCTGCAGAAGGCTTTGAGTCTGCCCTACACGAAGCCCGTCGTTTGGCGAAATCAGCCTTCGGCGATGACCGCATGGTTCTGGAAAAGTACCTTTCTGTCGCTCGTCATGTTGAAGTGCAGGTGATGGCCGACTGCCATGGGGGCTGTATCCATCTATGGGAACGCGAATGCTCCATTCAGCGACGACACCAAAAGGTCATTGAGGAAGCACCCAGTCCGGCATTTACAGGCAAGGCCGGTTTGAATCAACGCATGGCGCTCTGCAGTCACGCTGTTCAGGCTGCCCAAGCGGTGTCCTATGTCGGCGCTGGGACTGTAGAGTTTGTCGTCGATGGGGAAGGCCAAGCCTACTTTCTGGAGATGAATACACGGATTCAGGTCGAACACCCGGTCACGGAATGCATCACTGGATTGGACATCGTTGCGTTGCAGTTGCGCGTCGCGTCCGGCGAACCGTTGCCCATTTCTCAGGATGAAGTGCAGGTCAAGGGTTGGGCCATGGAAGCGAGAATTTACGCGGAAGATCCCGACAATCAATACCTGCCGAGTATCGGGCGACTGCATGCATGGTTGGCCCCCTGTGGCCATGGCATCCGTGTGGATGCTGGCGTGGAGACCGGGTCAGAGGTCAGCATTCACTACGATCCAATGTTGGCCAAGGTCATTGCATGGGGTGAAACACGGGACATTGCCCGTCAACGCTTGGGGGGTGCGCTTCAACAGTTGGTCGCGCTGGGCATCACTACAAACCGTTCACACTTGGGTCGTGTCCTCCGTCACCCAAACTATGTCAGCGGAGATCTTCACACGCGTTTCTTGGATGTTCATGCCGATGACCTCAAGCCCAGTGCATCGCTGCCGGAAGATGCCGCGCTCGCCGCGCTGATTTTTGATTGGTACGCGATTCCACCCAGCTGTTTGCCCGGTCTTCGAAAGAACTGGCGGAACAGCCGGTGGCGGAAGCCAGGTCGTCGGTTCTTGGTGAACGGCGAAGAACTTCAGCTTGATTTTCTGGTCTGTGAATCGAACTGGAAGGTTGGGGAGCGAGACGTGATTGTCCATCAGTCATCCAATCCAGTGCGGCTGGAGATAGAGGGTGTGGTCCAGCAGTTCTGGTTGGTCGCTGATGGCGATACGCGATGGGTCCGCTCTCCAAACGGAGAAGTCCGGGTTGAGTGTGTGCCTGATTTTGCGTTGCCAGATGCCGACGATCCCAGTGGTGGCTGTGTGGCGCCCATGCCAGGGAAGGTTGTGCAAGTCCTTGTTTCCGAAGGGGATTCTGTCACCAAGGGTCAGGCAATGCTTGTCTTGGAGGCCATGAAAATGGAGCAGACCATGACGGCACCTTCGGACGGTGTAGTCGCCTCTGTGCGCGTGTCGGAAGGGGA
>Ga0163108_10003454_pt1 | contig 11226 bp, 7 predicted proteins | sample Fk1155metaG_FD_109644 | JGI IMG/M metagenome (GOLD analysis project Ga0163108, IMG submission 109644) | Marine microbial communities from the Central Pacific Ocean - Fk160115 155m metaG | ecosystem: Environmental > Aquatic > Marine > Oceanic > Photic zone | place: The Central Pacific Ocean...
AGGATGGATCACGATTGGGCCGAGCAGAGGCTCGTCAACCTCTGCGGCTCTTGGAGGGATCAACTGCTTGAGATTCTCGGCGCTATGGGTATCCGCGAGGTGCGTCGTCTGAGAGGGGAATTCGGCCGCTCGATGATAGTCAAGCATCTTGAGGACGAGGCCTTCGAGGGAATTGCAGGCTATGTAGGGAGTGATTGCTGATGGCCATACTCCAGAATCTAGTCGACGCTTACCGAGGTAAGATTGTGAAACCCAGCGATACTCTGCTCCACAAGACCACCCATTTGATGCAGGACGGGATGAAAGCAAGGGCGTTCGGCGAATATGAAAAGCCAGGGGCTCTCGGAGATGCACGTTGGACCGACGAGCTGATTCTGTCCACCTGGTACATGGCCGAGACTGGCGAAGTCCCAGATGGCATGAACTTCAAGACCGGTAAGAGCGACGGGGGCTTCGATAGGCTGGACTTCCAGTTCCTGCCTGAGGGTGAGTGGCTGGAACACTCGGGAGACATTGGTACCAGCCTGCCTCTGAACCGCCGCGGCGATGGGAAGAACGAGATCGAGATCGACATCCCTTGGTACGGTGGCGGGATGTCCTACGGTTCCGTCTCAGTCAATGTGATGATGTCCAGAGCAAGGAACGCCCGTAACTGGAACAGCTACATTTCCACGGGAGAGGGCGGTTACCCACCGGAGTTGTTCGAAGTCAAGGAGAATGTCATCACTCAGGTAGCCACAGGATACTTCGGTGTTGAGGAGGAGACCATCAAAGCCGCCCCCATTGTTGAATTCAAGTACGCTCAGGGCGCCAAACCAGGCCTAGGTGGGCACCTGCTCGCAGCCAAGGCCGGCGAAGAGGTCGCCAAACTGCGTGGCTCAGTTCCCTTTGTCAGTCTGTTCAGCCCGTTCCCGTTCCACTCCACTTACTCGGTCGAGGATCACTCAAAGCATCTGGACTGGATTGAAACCGTCAATCCGAAAGCCATTCTTTCTGTCAAGGTGAGTACTCCTCACGATGTCGACATGGTCGCCGTCGGTTCATACTACGCCGGTGCCCACATCATCCACCTGGATGGCGGTTACGGCGGCACCGGGGCTGCACCGGAGATAGCCAAGAAGAACATCGCGATGCCTATCGAGCTCGCCATCCCGAAGGTGCATAATTTCCTACAGGGAGAGGGCGTCCGCGACAAGGTCACTCTGATCGCAAGCGGTGGCGTGCGCACCACAGACGACATCGCCAAAGCCATCGCTTTGGGTGCGGACGGATGCGTTTTGGGTACTACAGACCTCGTTGGTATGGGCTGCACCAGATGCGCAAACTGCGAAGGAGGTCCTTCCGGTCGTGGCTGCCCCTGGGGTCTGACCACCACTGATATCGAACTACAGGAATGGGTTCAGCAAGACTGGGGTGAGAAGAGACTGGACAACCTCTACACCGCTATGCAATGGCGCCTGCGCGATATCCTACGCAAACTCGGTCTGAACAACGTGCAGGAACTCCGAGGCCGTACGGATCTTCTGAGATACATCGGTAAGGAGGACGGCGAATGATCGACCCTGAGGTGATTATGCAGGCCCGCCGCGAGATGACGGCCAGCCATCCGAAGTTCGAACGACGCGACGAGGACGCCGCCGAAGGTGGATGCGGAGTGGTCGGACTCGCCTCCGAGATACCCGTGGCAGGGCGTCATCTGTTCGACTCGCTAGAGCAGATGAGAAACAGAGGCAACGGCAAGGGCGGAGGAGTCGCGATGGTCGGACTCGATCCCGAGCAGTTCGGAGTCGATGCAGCCACACTGTCTGGATCATATCTCTATGCAGTGGCTTACCTCGATGCTAGCCACCGCGATGCGGTCGAAGAGTCCAGCATCCATCCCAACTTCCATATCGATCATGTCCACGAGATGCCGAAACTGCCGACTTGGCAGAGTGATCTGCCCGCACTTGACACCCAACCTCCGGATGTAGTCTGCTACTTCGTCAGGCCCCGAGATGAGGAGTTGGACCGGTTCATCGCCGACAAACTCGACGACATCATCGACCCGAACGACAGAGAGGCGGCTTCCGAGGAGTTCGTCTTCCACACCACACATGCACTAAATGTCGAGTTCTACGCCAAGGATGGACGCACTGACGCATTCGTGCTGAGCCACGGACGCGACATACTGATTCTCAAGATAGTCGGCTACGCCGAGGATGTCATCCGCTACTACGGACTCGAGGAAATGACCGCCCATGTCTGGATCGGCCATCACCGCTACCCGACCCGAGGCAGAGTTACGCACCCGGGAGGGGCTCACCCCTTCGGCCAAGGAATCGACTGCGCTTTGGTCCACAACGGCGACTTCTCGAATTATGTCTCAGTCACTGACTACCTCGCTCAAAGGGGGATGGAGCCGCTGTTCTTCACCGACACCGAGGTCGGCGCCTTGGCATTCGACCTGCATCGTCGCGTCTACGGCTACAAGATGGAACATGTCATAGAGAGTCTGGCCCCAACCAGCGAACTCGACTACATCATGCTCCCTGAGGACAAGCAGGAAGTCTACTCGGCAATCCAAAAGACGCATATCCACGGCAGCCCCGACGGACCATGGTTCTTCATCATCGCACAGTCTGCCGGGCCTACCCACCGACTGATAGGAATCACCGACACCAGCATGCTGCGCCCGCAGGTCTTCGCCTATCAGCGCGGTGAGGTTGGAATCGCGTTCTGCGGCTCCGAGAAGCAGGTCATCGACGCGGTGCTGGAGAGCCTCGCCTCTGAGGACAAGCGGTTCTGGCGCCGCGCCGACGAGTACTGGAACGCCAGAGGCGGATCTTACACCGACGGCGGGGCCTTCCTGTTCGATGTCAAGCCTACCGAGGACGGGGGCAGGGAACTGGTCATGACCAACAAGTTCGGTGATGTGGTCGACACCCACCCAAGTGGTGATTGCAAGCTGGTGCCCCCCGCTGACGAATCATCGCTTGAATTGGCCAAGATGGATTCCAACTTAGCCTACTTTGCTGTTCTGGAGGCTCTGCCTCACATGGATTGGTCCGAGGCTCTAGCCACGCTCGAGGCCATCGAGGCCAATTCGGCCAACGCTGGGCGCGAATGGGTCTGGGACTTGCTCACCCGTCTCCTCGATAGAAGGTACGACACCGGCGGGCTGCGTCGCAGCCTGTGGCTCGACTTCGTAGATGCGGCCCTGACCCGAACCCTCGCTTCAGCGACCCACGAGCCCTGCGTCGACTTCGTCGGCCAGCGCACCCTCGGACATCGGCCCGAGCCGGCCTCAGATTCACAGAGAATCGTAATCGATGCGAGACCATATCCGCCAGAGGGTACCGAATCGCTTGCCCTTGAGATGGTCTCCCTGTACCATGCGGGCTGGAAGAGATTCGTACTGCTGCATTGCCGAGGTCACCGATTCATCGGCAACGGTTTCGGCCCCGACTCGTCTGATGTCAGAATCGATGTATTCGGGGCCATAGGTGACTACCTAGGAAGCGGCAGCGACGGGATGGAGGTCCACATGCACGGAAACGCTCAGGACCAGGTCGCCCAGATACACAAGTCAGGAGAATTGGTCGTCCATGGTGATGTCGGCCAGTGCTATGGTTACGGCGCCAAGGGAGGCCGCCTATTCGTACAGGGAAACGCTGCCGGCAGACCGATGATCAACGCTGTCGGAAGTCCAAAACTAGTCATCAACGGAACCGCGCTCGATTACCTCGCTGAGTCGTTCATGGCTGGCGATCCATTGGATGGAGGGGGCTTCGTCATCATCAACGGGATGCGGTTCGACGAGCGAGGAGAGCCCGAAGCTCTCGAGACCCCTTATCCCGGAGGCAATCTGTTCTCGCTGGCCAGCGGCGGCGCAATCTATGTGCGCGACCCGCACGAGCGACTCTCCGACTCGCAACTCAATGGCGGAGCCTTCACGGACATGACCGAGGCGGACTGGGCAGTCGTGGAGCCAATGCTGCGGCGCAACGAGGAGCACTTCGGGATTCCCCTCCAGAGGCTGCTGACCGTCGATGGCGAGGTCATGAGCCCGTCTGAGGTGTATCGCAAGATAGTCCCAGTCAAGTCGAAGACATTGCATGCCGAGGCCGCATGGGTAGGCCATCACGACTGAGCGACGAGGCTAGCCACTTCGTCGGCACAGCCCCAGGAGATAGTCACACCAGCCCCGCCGTGCCCGTAGTTGTGTATCACCAGCCTCCCGTCGATCACCTCGGACTCCAGCCGGACTTCGGTGCGAGAAGGTCGCAGACCCACATTGCCACCGATTATCCTCGAGCGATCTAGGTCGGGCCACAGTGCCTCGGCTTTCCTCAGTATTGCCTCGTTATCCTCTTCTCTTATGTCCAGCCCCCAATCGCCGATCTGAGCAGTCCCGCCCAGAACGGTAACATCACTTCGAGGTATAGTGTAAGTCAGGCTCTCCGGTTGTTGATCGAAATGCCCGATACCCGGATCCTGATCCAGATAGATGACCTGCCCTCGAGCCGGTTGAATCTCGTCATCTCCGCACAACTCACGAGCTCCAAGCCCCACGCAGTTGACTACGACCTCACCCGGGACTTCGGAGAGATCGCTGATGAATGACTGCCTGAATGAGCCACCCATGGACTCGACCTTTGAGCGAAGCCAAGGCATGTACCGGTGCATCTCTATGACGGGGACTCTGAACTCCCAACCAAACACATAACCCTGTACAATCTCATCAGCTTCGAGAACCCTGAACGAGGCTATATCGTCCTTCCAAGCCGGCAAATCTACGACTTCCCTGAGGTATTCTCTGCCATCTCTCATCACTACTCCAGACCCGGACTCATCACGAGCAAGTCCCTGCAGCACTGAGTATGTCGATATGCACCACGGATTAGATCGATATACCGGAGCCGTCAGGAAGGGATACCAGATTGCTGCGGCTACATCGGACACCGTGTCCGGGCTGAATTTGTCCGAGACGATTTCCACTTCGTGACCCGCTTCCAGCAGTTTGACTGCACAGGTCAATCCCGACACACCGGCACCAACCACCGTGCAACGCATGCTCCGCGATGCCCGCGCCCCTCAAGATAGCGTCGGCTGACATGTCGACTACTCATGGTGAACCTCTTGAGTGACGGCCTTCTTCGGTCGCTTGGTGAAGTCATGCCGAAGGTGAAGCGACCGAAGAAGGGCTGGTTCAGGCCCGACAAGAAGAAGCCAAAGAGAGGCACTCGTGTCAAGCCCAGCGAGAAGGGCCTGCCCCCGTGTCCCGCTTGCGGTCAGTGGAGCATGCAGAAGGACAACACCAAGAGCGAGTTGTTCTGCGGATCCTGCGGTGCGATAATGTGAGCGAGATTCCATACGCTAGACCCCATCCGAACTCGCCGCAGTGATGAGGAACCGCACCGGGCGCCTCGGGCGCCGCGAGTGATGGGCGATCTGAGCGGCACCTATTATGCAAACATCAACACAAATATCGTGGTGTTCCAAAGGAAGTGGCAGGCAATCGACGGCCACAGGCTGCCTGTCTGTATTCTCAACCATGCATACAGGAAGCCGCCAATTGATGCTGAGCCTATTGCATAGAAATCCCCTATGTACAGGAAAAAGGGATTATGCATCAATCCGAATAATAGCCCACTCGAAATTATTGAGACAGCGTCAGAGTGTATCGCCCTCAGTGAGTCCAAAATATAGCCTCTGAAGAACATCTCTTCTACCAGTGGCGCACCTATGCTCATGGTGGTAAACAATAGAGCAAGAATCAGAGGGTTGTTAGCGGAATCAGGGTCGAAGAATAATTCTATTTCCTCCGGCGGGCCGAGGATAAAGTCGTAACCAATCGTGTAAACTACCACTAGCAGAAAATCAACTACCGAGACGATTATGATTAAGGCAAGCGCCTTCTTCTTTGGAGGCAATTCAAAAAGTTTCCATAATGACCCAAGTTTCCCCTCAATATACAAGAATGCAATCAGAATGAAGAACATGAGCATGTAGATCATAACTCCAGTTATCCCCCAAGACATGTCTTCACTAAGCCCAATCACTAGAAGAAGAAACATCGAAACTATTGCGAATAATATTGGGGCAATGACCATACAAAGCCACGATAGAATGACCAAGCCCCAAGCCTTCCCTTTGCTCCTTACTGACCCCTCTTCTGATTGCATTCCCGGGAATTCTTCAGAGTATTCCGACCAGATCAAAGAATCCGAGTCGGCAGCGCGAACCATGACTACCGATACACGGGCATACCTTCAGTGCTGCCCAACCCTGCTCCTGCTAACATTCCGTTCCGTAAGGAACGGATTCCACACAAGGGAATCCTTCATGACCGCTGCATCGGGCAGCACGGAGTGATACACAATGGTGGACGCCTCGGCTTTCCTCAATGAGGACCAGATGATTTCGCTGGCTCTGGTGGCAGCTCTGCTGCTGATATCCAAATTGCGTGACATGCTGGACTATAGCGGACTCCTAGCCGCAATGGCAGTAGGCCTAGCGGTATCGCTGCTGGGCCACTGGACATGGCTAGTCATACTCATCGTCTTCCTTATAGTCGGCTCTCTAGCCACGAAATGGCGCTTTGAGGAGAAACAGGCCCTCTCCATTCAGGAGGCCAATGAGGGGGTCAGAAGTTGGCGCAATGTGACGGCTAATGGCGCAACGGCTTCTATGATCGCCTTCTGCAGTTGGTACTTCGGTGAAGCCGATTGGTACTACCTAGCCATAGCTTCCTGTGTGGCTGTGGCAGCATCCGACACACTGGCTTCGGAGATAGGCAGCCTCGATCCGAGGACTCGCAGCATCATCAACCTCCAGGCCGTCCCTCCAGGGACGAACGGAGGAATGTCCCCCACTGGAACTGCTGCGGCCCTATTCGGAGCCTTCCTAATCGCAGTGCTCGCCGTACTCATGGCCCCTGCAGCAGGTGACTCGACCGATTCAGCAACTCTGCTGGTGGTTGTCACGACGATTGGCTGGCTCGGCTGCCAAGTCGATTCGGTGCTAGGGGCCCTATTGGAGAACGAGGGCTACATCGGCAAGCACACGGTGAATTTCCTAGCCACCCTGTCTGGGGCTGTCATGGCAGTCTATGTGGCATTCAGATTCCTTTAACCGGAGAGCGTGAGGTTTGTACTGTACGAAAAGAGGACTTGAACATGGCAGAGGGCATCACAGCACATAGGACGAGCGTTTTGCTTCTGATGCTCATGCTTCTGATCGCCGTCTCCGCGAGCTCGATCGCGAATGCCCAGGACGCCGATGATTCAGAAGGCCCGGGAATCACTTGGGAACTGCCCGGGAATCACATGCTCTTCATGAAGGGCACAGAGCAGCAGCCCTTCCTCGACAGGAACTGGACCACTAACACCGGCGAGCCCTTGGGTAAGGCCGAGTTCACCAAGTTGGGCTCTGCGACCAACCCCAATCTGCTGGAAATCCAGTCAGCCCCGCTCGCCGAGTCATTCCGCTTCGAAGGCAACATCACTGTCAGGCTGTTCGCCTCGCTCGAATCAACCAATGACGGCTGTAGGCTGACCAATGTGCTTCCCGGTGCAGCCGGCGCTGAGACCGCCTTCCAGGTCTCCCTTTCTCTTGGTAGCACCGTTGTACTGGACGGTGCAGAGACGAACTCGCTTCCTATGGAGGAGTCTTATCTTTCGGCTCATGAGTTCACCGTCCGGGCAACTGATGTGAATGTCTCCCTCGCACCAGGAGACCTAGTCTCTATGGACATCGACGTCCAGCACGATTGCATCCAGACCGGTGTCCTGTGGTGGGGCACCTACGATGCTACCTCGGGAATCATTCTGGATGGAGATGTCATCGATCCGCAGTTGGAATACGCCATCGACTCAAACAGGATGGTAAGAGTCGAATTCACCCCAATCTCTCCATGGGGTCCCGATGACTTTCACGGACAGGTAGTGGAAATCGTCGGCCCCATGGACTGGGATGAGATGTTCCACGGATTCGGTAAGGAGGATCAGCGACTCGAGCACTTCGAGTCGCCGCATGGGACCCGGGTCGGCGAGGCCAACAGGACCATCATCACATGGTCCTCCGAGAAGCCATTAGAACCGGGCAGGTACATGGTCGATGCGTGCTTCACAGTCACCGACCAGGACCCCGGGGAGTTGTGTGACGCCATCGGTGTTCTGCGTTTCGAGGTTCCTGAGGACTCAAAGCCAATGGTGGCTGCCATGTGGGCCGCGGTCATCGTCCCGCTGGGGATAATCGGTTGGATCGGCGCTTCTATGCGCGAGGCGATGCTGCCGATGCAGGCATACGGTGTCATTCTCTTGTTGGCACTGGCAGCTTTGGGACCGGCCCTTCATCTGCCCGACATCGATACCAATTCCCCTAGGAGCGAAGGCGCTGCACCGTCATTCGCTCTCCTTTCTCACGGCGGCGGCGATATGGTGAAACTGTCTGATCTGCTATCTGATTCAGATGCCGTCGTAGTCGGACTCTTCCAAACCAGTTCGCCCAACGCCGAGCGTCAGCACAAGGACTTCGAGGGCGCCGCCATCATGATCGATGCCGACATAGCCTTCGTTCAGATAGCGACCGGAGAGAATGTCCAATCGGTCGATCTGGACACCTACTCTCTATCGTTGAACGAGTCATGGCCCCTATTGATGGACGAGTCCGATGCTTCGGTTGGGAAATCGTTTCCCAGTGGTGCGACAGACGCAGTGATAGTCATAGATTCCGCGGGTTTCATCACGAGCTGGCAACCGGGGACCATGTCTGCCTTGGAGATAGAGGAAGCCGCATCCTCAGCGTCCAAGGGCTCCGGAAACAATCCTCTGGCCCTGTTCACAATGATCATCAGCACTGCTGTCCTACCTCTGTTGGTGCTAGCCATGCCTCGGAATAGAGAAATTGAGTTGCCTGAAGGGCCAATTTTCCCTGGCGCAGGCTCCTTGATGACAGCCGCCGCGGCAGCTCTCGGATTCGGTTTGTGGGCACTTCCGGTGGCCCTGATGGCTGCTTTGGGTTTGGGTTCGGTTTGGATATGGATTGAGTTGCTTCTGGCAGCTGTGCTGGTCTATCATGGACTTTCGGTCCTGCTGCGTGGTAGGATACCTGAGGTCGAAGCAATAGCGGCTAGAGGATATTCGCGCCTGCCAACGGAGTACAAGGCTTGGCGTGATGCGGCCAGGTTCAGCGAGGACGCTTATCTTGGCCTCTGGCTCGCATGGTTGCTTTGGCTGCGAAACCCCTCATTGATTCCCCAAGGTGTGGGCGCCGTAGCACGTTCGGATTTGATAGGGATCCCCCTCGCGATCCTCGCTATGATGGGGTTCCTCCTTGCAGCGGGAATCATCGTCAGCCTAGCCCGATCCGTAGCCTTGGCTCCCGGAAAGATGGCGCGCGTTTTTGGATGGCTTAGTGTGGGTATACGCCCGCGCGCGTGGGGGCTGGCCTCAGCCACCCTCGGCGTCTGGGTCCTCCTCAGCCTTCTCGTGGGCCCTATTCTCGCCTCCCTGTGATGGTCTGGATTAAGTCAACCGAGAGCATCATAAGAGTGAGGCCCTAGGGCAAAGCACTCCTACGGGGGTATAGTATAACCTGGTAGTACCGCGGGCTCCAGTTGCACGGGAATGACGACGAGAGGGTTTCTGATGGCTTTGATGACCAACTGGAGCACCGACCTGTCGCAACCCGAGAGCGTGCGCAATCCAGGTGCACGCTAAGTGGAAGACACCCGCTGATCTGGGTTCAAATCCCAGTGCCCCCACCATTTCCTAACACGGCGACCAGCATCTCGCGCCACTCCCTTGAAGGTTGGATTGAAAGACTACGCGCAATTCGCGTGTTCGATGGATGCCAAGGCGCTCAATGCACTCCTGTGTGCCTTTCTGGTGATTCCCCTCGCTGGAAGCATAGCCCCGTCGACCGTCATGACACTGGATGAGCAGGGCTTGCAGTTAATCGAGGAGGGGCAAACCACCATTGTACCGGCACAAGCACCCGTGACTTGGGCCAACCCCGGGCCATGGTGGTCGTGGACATCGCTTGACGCAGATCGCAATGGCGTCCACGATTCCCTTCAGGTCGCATCCGGCCCAGTCAACATCGGTCTCTCGTACGAGCGTGCCGTCACTGATTCCAACAGGCAAGCACTCGCTCTGCTCGGGCATGATATCCACCTCGAGCTCCCTGTTGTCGATGCTCTGCTAATCGGCGCTGTCGACGCTTCAGAGGTCCAAACGCTCGCCCAATTGGACGGCGTCGTGATGGTCGAGCGCTACGGCTCGCTAGTTTTCTATGGCGATATTCAGACGCCAGCGGTCAAGGCTCGCAATTCGACTGAGTATCCAATAGGCGCATGGGACCTCGGAATCAGTGGAGAGGGGGTGAACATAGCCTTGACCGATACCGGAGTCGACAACGAGCACCCGGGACTGTCCAGCAAGTTCGTCGCCGGCTACGATGCCGTGTGCTACATGCACACAGACCCCCAGTGCCTACTGGCGGGCGGACGCGAGGAGGACGGCTCCTTCGATCCTGACGACGGCAACCAGCACGGTACAGCTTGCATGGGGATGGCGAGCGCCACCGGAATAGAGCCCGACGGCAGCCAATCCAATTACTACGGAGCGGCGCCGAACGCATCCCTTATCGATGTGCGCATAGGCACCGATGTCGGTGCGGGCCCCTTCGAAAACTATCTCCTCGAGCAGGAGTTCTACGAGTCCGCCATGAACGGCCTACAGTGGATTATCGACCACAGGGACGACGCATGGCCCGGGGTCGATGAAGCCAATCACGGCATCGACATTATCTCCCTGTCATGGGGCATCACCAGCCACGAGAACGGCGGCTCGGACGGCACTGACATGCACAGCAGGATACTCGACGAGGCCATGGAGGCGGGCGTAACAGTCTCGAACGCCGCCGGCAACGATGGCCCCGACAACGACGGCCTATCAGGAATGAGCGCTTCTTCCCTTTCGATCACTGTCGCAGCCACTGACGACCACAACACCGTCGACCGCTCGGACGACACCATCGCATCCTACTCGTCTCGCGGCCAGCGCAGGGACAACGGGGACGGCAACCCCCTGAACGAACTCATCCCCGAGATCAGCGCCCCGGGAACTAACATCATCCAGGCCGAGGGATGCTTCACCAGTGGCGGCTGCAACAACTTCCTTGGCGGCGACGCCTCTGAGAACTCCTACAGCGGCAGAGGGAGCGGGACCTCATACGCCA
>Ga0163108_10003455_pt1 | contig 11225 bp, 9 predicted proteins | sample Fk1155metaG_FD_109644 | JGI IMG/M metagenome (GOLD analysis project Ga0163108, IMG submission 109644) | Marine microbial communities from the Central Pacific Ocean - Fk160115 155m metaG | ecosystem: Environmental > Aquatic > Marine > Oceanic > Photic zone | place: The Central Pacific Ocean...
CGCTCGCCCGGAGGATTTCAGAAGCGGGGGGCCCCCGGCTACGGCCGGGGGCTTTTTTCCCCATCTCGATTCCTGCCTGGAGGACAGATGGTCCCAGGCAGAGTGTTCATCGATTACCGGGAGCCTTCGATGGTCCCGGCCGGCCTCCGCCGCCGGGCCTCCTCGACGAAGGCCTTGACGAGACCGAACTGCAATTCGTCGCTCACCGTCATCTCCGGGTGCCATTGGACGGCGATGGTCCATTCGTTTTCGATCTCCGAGATCTCGATGGCTTCGATGGTCCCTTCCGGTGAGCGGGCCACCGCTCGCACGCCCTCGCCGAGGCGTCCCACGGCCTGGCGGTGGTAGCTCGTTACGTTCTCGACTTTTCCAGCGCGCATGAGCTTTGACAGCAGGCTTCCCTTCTCGATCTCGACCGGGTGTCCCCTGGCGCTGAAGTGGATCTCTCTCAGTTCCCGGTTGTCGTCAAGGTCGACAAGTCCGCCGCCGAAGGCTACGTTGAGGATCTGCGCTCCTCGACAGATTCCCAGGATAGGTAGCTTCATCGCGCGAGCCTCCCGGATCAGGGCGAGCTCGAAGTCGTCACGCCCGCGGTTGACGAGTTCAGCCGTTCCCGGATCGCCTCCGTAGAGCTCGGGGTCGACATCGCCTCCGCCGGACAGCAGCAGGGCCTCCATGCCGGCGAGCTCCTTCCTGACCTCGGCCGGTTTGAGGGCTCCGGCCTCAGCGGGAACCTCCAGCTTCACAAGCCGGCCGCCCGCGCGGCTGAAGATCTGGTCGTAGGTCAGCGCGGTGAATCCCAGCCTCGCGATCCAGCCATCGTCGGGAGTCATGGCGATCCGCGGGGCGTCCTCGGGGAGCGAGGCGTTCCACAGGCGCAGTCCTCCCCAGAAGATGAGGTAGGAGGCAACGCAGGCCGTCAGCAGGATGAAGGCCAGCAGCAGGAACCGCCGCTTCCGGCGGGGAGGGGAGCTCTCGCCTTCGCTCATGAATCCTCGTCGCTCTCTTCTGCCGCCTTCGGCGGTCCGCTTTCGGAGGTCAGCAGCTCCATGTTGATCTTGCCGTGCTTGAGGAAGACGACGAGAGGATAGAGCGCTCCGAGCATCGGCCTGGGGTCATCGGATGAGAAGAGGTCGTTGACGGTGTTCTTGTGCACCTTGAAGAGCTCCTGGACCGTTTCGGAGCGTCCCTTGACGTCGACGAAGTCCTTGAGTCCGCCGAAGAGCTGGCTCAGCCCCTCGCGTTTGGAGCCCTCGCTGAACTCCTCTCGCGCTCCCTTCCAGACCTCCTTCAGGTTGTCGCTGTGGGTGGAGCTCTTCGAGATCTCCTGCAGGGTGGCGAGGAGACCGACGAGCGGCGCCTCGGTCTTGACGTCGTAGCTCACCTCGTCAGGCGGGTCGACCTTGCCATCGACCGCGAGGCGGTAGAGGAGCCAGGGGTAATCCCAGCCGGACTCGACGGCCTGGGTCAGTCCGCCCCAGAAGCGCGGGTTGACCTCGATGAGCCAGGGGTCTTCATCGAGGTCGCCGGTCCAGCGGAAGTCGATCTCGGCGACGCCGTGCCAGCCCTTCGGGCCGAGCAGGGCCTCGCACACCGACTCCATCTTCTCGGCCTTGACGGTCTCGCGCACCACGCCGGCTCCCTTGTCGGCGGGGAACTGGCGGATGTTGCGGTAGGTCATGCAGGCGATGAGCTGGCCCCGGTCAAAGAGCGTGGTGACGCAATAGTCGTCGCCGGGCACGCCCTGCTGGACGATGGGGTAGTCCTCCGGGGCGAGGCCGTAGTCTTCGACCAGGCTCTTGAAGTAGGAGATGAGCTCCTCGCGCGTGTCGACCTTGGCGATACCGACGCCGGCGGCCGACTCCCGCAGCTTGACGAAGGCCGGCAGGGCGATCTCATCAGCCCGGCTCTCGAGCTCTTCGATGCTCGCCGGGAAGATCGTCGGCGGAGCGCAGAGGCCGTTGTCCTGGGCGTAGGCGGCGAGGGTTCCCTTATTGTGCACCTCCTCGATCTGCTCGATAGAGGGAACAGGCACCCGGATATGGGCCTCGAAGCGCTCACGGTGCTTCGCGATGAGGTAGGTCTCCTTGTGGATCGGCATGAGCACGTAGGGAGTGTCGGGATCTTCGGGCTTGTGCTTGATGATCTCGCTCTCGAGCCGGTCAAGGAACTCATCTGGGTTCTTCGAGCAGTCCGGGTAGGTGAAGCTCGCCGTTGAGTATTTCGAGAAAGAGGCTGGCGTCATAGCGACCTCGTCGGCGGTGATGACCTCCACCCCGCGGCGCCCGAGGCTGCGGGTGACGGCGAGCGACTGCCAGCCGCGCGCGTAGGTGACGATGACTTTGCCAGCCTTTTCACTGCTCATGTCAGGAACCTCCTTGGTATTTATTGTGTTCCCATACTAATCACGGAGCGAGAAGGCTGACAATACGCAAATTGGCGGCGGGGGGCATCGAATCCGTATTCACCCGCTGGTGAGAACTGATGACGACCTTGTAGCGGCGCGGCAACTTCAACTCGCAGTGGGCTTGTACCCGTTTTCCAGCAGCCCCGTGGCCGCCGTTTAGAGCAGACCGGGGATGGGGTGGCCGTCGGTGATGAGCTCGCTGACGGTGGAGGGGATGTCGGTGCGAAGGCGCATCGCGGTGGTGTCGAAGAGGGTGTGCATGACGGTGGCGAGGAGGTTCTTCGGGTCGTAGGCCTCGGTCGCCGGGTGGGCGCACTGGCGGTCGGATCGGCCGATGACCTGCCCCATGTTCAGGCCGCCGCCGGCGAAGACCAGCGAGGTCATGTTGCCGTAGTGGTCGCGTCCACCCCGGCCGTTGATCTTGGGCGAGCGGCCCATCTCGCCGGTGATCACCAGCAGGATCTTGTCGCTCAGGCCGCGCTCTTCGACGTCTTCGAGGAAAGCGGAAACCGCGTGGTCGACCTGGTTACCAAGCGGCTCCATGCCGGAGAGGCGGGGGAGGCTGTTCTGGTTTCCGTGCATATCCCAGCCCGCGTCGGCCACGGTCACGAAGCCGCAGCCGGACTCGCAGAGCCTGCGCGCCATGAGCATCTGGTGGCCCAGCAGGTTCGAGGAGCGGTACATGTCGTTGTAGCGGTTGAGCACCTTCATGTCGAAGAGCCCGGTGGTGTCGTAGCGCGCGATGGTCTTCGGGTCTTCCTTCGACAGATCGAAGGCGTCGCCGACGCCGCGAAGAAGGATGTCGTAGGCCTGCTGGCGGTAGCGATCGACGACGCCGAGTCGGCCGCTGTCCTCGACGTTTCTGCGCCAGCCGTCAAGAGACGACAGCAGGTTGCGGCGGTTCGCGAAACGGGACTGGGGCAGTTGGAGCTCCATGTTGTCCTTGGCGGCGCCGCCGCCAACCGGGTTGAAGGCCTCGTAGCTGCCGCCGAGGGAGCCGCCGGCTGTGAGACCGGGCAGGGCGTTCTTTTCAAAGTTGCTACGCAGCTTGAGACCCTGCTTGATCGCCTCGGGCAGGATGAGGGTGTTCGATGGCAGCCCGGTGTTGGGGTTGCTGGTCCCGGCGGCCCTCGCGTAGAGGGCGCTCATGCTGGCCTTCAGAGAATTGCGCGCGCTCACCACGTCCTGGTAGGTGTGCCCCCCGTTTTTCGACTGGTAGGAGCGGACAATCGCCAGCTTGTCTGCCATCTGGCCCATCTTAGAGAAGGTGCCGCCAAAGGTGATGCCGGGCAGCTTCGTGGGTACCTCTCCCGTTGTCGAGCGGATCTCTGAGGGAGCGTCCATTTTCGGATCGAAGCACTCGATATGAGATGGTCCACCCTGGAGAAAGAGCAGGACTACGGAGACGTCCCGGACCGCGCCGCCCGCGGCGGCGACTTCTTCTCTCGCCCTCAGCAGATCGGGAAGGGTCAGCCCGCCGAGCCCGAGCGCTCCGATGCGGAGCACCTCTCTGCGGCTGATCCCGGCGCAGCTTTTGTGAACACTCGTATCTGTGAGGTTGAGCATCCGGATTCTCCAGGAGCCTCGCGGAGCAGACAGCGAAGCGCGTTCTGTTCTCTCGATGTGCGGCAGGCGGTGCCGGATCTCCCGGCGGCTTGCCTCGCTGCTAATAATCTAAAACCCGCGCCGCCACTTGTACAGGTTTATGTGTCCAGCCTCTCTGAAACCGCCTTATTTGCGAGTTTTTCGGAGGGGCATCTTCCCGGGAGGGCTTGGTATGCGAGTCTTCCCGGGCTACGATAGCCAGCCGCGGCGGCCCTGTCGCTTCGCCTGGAGCTGAAACCAAGAGAGAAAGGTACAGGATGAATACCCGAGTATTGCTTGCAGCGTTGATGGCTTCCCTTGTTTTCTCGGTTTACTCGCCCGCGCGAGCTGACGTCAAGCTGCCCAGCGTCTTCGGCAGCAACATGGTGCTCCAGCGCGACGTGCCGGTGCCGATCTGGGGCTGGGCCGAGCCGGGCGAAGAGGTCACGGTGCGTTTTGGCAGCACGAAGAAAACTGTCAAGGCGGACGACCAGGGCAACTGGCGCGTTACCCTCAAGAAACTCAAGGCCTCCAAGAAACGGGGCAAGCAGCTGGAGATCAAGGCGAAGAACAGCAGCATCGTCCTGCAGAACATACTCATCGGCGATGTCTGGGTCGGCTCCGGCCAGTCGAATATGGAGTGGCCCGTGAGGGCGACGCGAAAAGGCGGCGATATGATTCGTTCGGCGAAGCATCCGGGAATTCGCCTCTTTCACATTCCAAAGGTGCAGAAGGGCGCTCCCGACAAGAACGTGAACGCCTCCTGGCAGGTCTGCACCCCCCAGTCCGTGGTGCATTTTTCAGCGGTGCTCTATTATTTCGGCCTGAAGCTGCAGACCGATCTCAAGGTGCCGATCGGCCTGATCGCCAGCTCCTGGGGCGGCTCCCGCATCGAGCCCTGGACGGTGAACCCCGGCAGCACCGCCGGCGGCGGGATGTACAACGGCATGATCGCCCCGATCGTCCCCTTCGCCATCACGGGCGCTATCTGGTATCAGGGTGAGTCGAATGTCGGTAACGGCGTGGGCTACCACGACCTGAAGAAAAATCTGGTCGAGGGCTGGCGCAGGGTGTGGAAGCAGCCCCTGCCTTTTTACTATGTTCAGATCGCTCCCTGGTCCGGTTACGGCGCCGGGCAGCTTCCGGCGCTCTGGGAGGGACAGACCAAGAGCCTGTCAATCCCGGATACCGGCATGGCGGTTACCACCGACCTGGTCGACAACCTGGGGGACATCCATCCCCAGTTGAAGCTCGAGGTCGGACGCCGGCTTGCCCTCTGGGCGCTCGCGCGGACCTATGGCAAGAAGAAGGTCGTCTTCTCCGGGCCGCTGTACAAATCGATGGAGATTGAGGAAAACAGGATCCGGATTCATTTCGCCCACACCGCGGGAAGGCTGGGCTCTCGCGATGGAAAGCCCCTGAGTGAGTTCCAGATCGCCGGCAGTGACGGTCAGTTTTACCCGGCGACAGCCCTGGTTGACAAAGAGACCGTGGTGGTGAGCTCGCCGGAGGTCAAGTCTCCGACCCAGGTCCGCTTCGGCTGGCACAAGCTCGCCAATCCCAACCTGGTCAACAAGGCGCTGCTGCCGGCGTCGCCTTTCCAGACGAACAATTGGAGCGGCGGCACCGCGGAGGTCTTTGTGTCATCGGACCCGGCCAAGGCTTCCAGCGGGAAAACAACAACCGGCAGCAAAAAGAAATGAAAGCCGCCCTCGCTGTATTCCTTGTCGCCCTGGTCGCCTGCTCTCCAGCGCAGGCCCAGGATAAATCAGCTCGGCGCGAGAAGAGCGCCGAGCTGCTCGAGGAGTTCGGCGCCGACTACAAGATCTTCACCACCCGGCACTGGATTCTCGTCTACAAAGCCGATCTCAAGTGGGTGAAGGCCTGCGGGGAGATGCTCGAGCGCACGCATGACACCTTCGTGGCGACCTTTGAGAAGGCCGGCTTCAAGCTCAATAAGCTCGAGGAGGACCTGGTGGGGGTGCTCATCGGCGATGAGAAGGACTTTCGTGAGTACATGGAGCGCAAGCGATCGCAGAGCGGCCGTTCCGGTCCTCCCCGGGGTGGCGGCGGGGTCTATTCCGGGCGCACCAATCGCATCACATTCTTCGATGATCGAACCCGGCAGCGGTCCCGCTCCGGACCAAGTTCGCGTTCGTCCGACCTTGTTAATATGAGCAAGGCGGCGCACGAGGGAGCCCACCAGTTGGCCTTCAACCTCGGCCTGCACAAGAGAGGGGGGCGCTATCCTCCCTGGGTTGTTGAGGGCCTGGCCGCCAACTTCGAGATGCAGGACGCGGGCAAGCCCTTCGGTCCCTATTCGAAGAACCTGAGCCCGAGGAGACGGGGCCTGCTCAAGCTTCTTGAGCGCGGCAAGACCCTGCCGCTGAAAGATTTCGTCGCGATGAGAAAGCCGCGTGATCCGCAGCCCGGGGAGCTGGGGCTGATCTATTCCCAGGGCTGGGGGCTGTTCCGCTTTCTGCTGCTCAACTATCCCGACAAGCTCCAGGGGTATCTTGAGAGCTTCACGGCCGAGGGGGCCGAACGCCCGAGCCCAGGGGTGTTTCGCCGCCGCTTCGAGAAGGCCTTCGGGCCTTTATCTAAGGTGGAGAAGAGCTGGGGAGCCTTTCTCGGGGAGCTTGAGAAGACCGAGGGCGGTCAGAAGAGTCCGCGTCGAAAACGCCGTCGCCTGTAAGGGACAGGTTTATTTGTCGCTTCCAGGAGAGGCGAGCTCTTTCTGAAGCTTCCGGAGGCTCTCGATCCTGTCGGTGGTGAGGGGATGGCTCTGGTGAAACTGGCCCCAGCGGGATTGGCCCTCGCGGTATTTGCGCTCGATGAGCTGGTAAAACTCCAGGCAGTCGGCGGTGCTGCCGTAGACGGAGTGAACCAGCCGCATACCGAATTCATCGGCCTCTTGTTCCTGTCCGCGGGAGTAGCCGGCCTCCGCCAACTGCAGGAAGAGAGTCAGCGAGCCCACCTCGGTGTCGCCCAGGAGGACAGCCAGGAGCCCCCGCGTCAGGAGGCCTCGGCCTAACCTCTTCAGACAGTGGCGATGCTGGTGATGTCCCAGTTCGTGGGCGATCACCATGGCGAGGCCTCTTTCGCTCTCTACTTCCGCGAGCAGGCTGCTGGTGACCCCCACTGCTCCGCCGGGCAGCGCGGCGGCGTTTGGCGTGTCAATGTCCAGGTCGTAGAGCTTGTAGGGCAGGGGGCGAAGGCTCTTGTCCGCGGTCAGGCGTTTGAATATTTCCAGTGCGCGGCCGGAAGTGATTTTCGATTCGAGCATGGAATCGGTCCAGGAGAACCACCGGGTTTCGGTCTCTTCCGAAATGTTAGATGTGATGGTGTCGGCCACCAGTCCCAGGCCGAGATAGGCCAGGGTGATGATGGCGACAACCCCCAGGATGTTCTTGAGGAGATGGCCGGGGGTTGTCTGTGCGCGTGAGACGTCCGCGGTCTTTTCGAGTTTCCTGGGGACGAACTTCATCCGTCCAGCCCGGGTACCCGTGGAGGCTCTTCAGGTGCAGCGAGTTGCTCAAGCGCCGCCTGGCCGGGCTGGGTGGCTCCATCGGCATAGGTGATTGCGGTGGAATAGGCGATCACCTCGACTGTACCCATGGCCTTGCCCTTGCCTGAGCTGATAGTGGAGGTTTCCATTCTGCAGTTGATGTATTCATCCGCCCCGGGTACGGACTCCTTCATTCGAAGGAGGGCCTCTCTCTTGCCGCGGTCAAGAAGCGGGGAATAGGCCTTCAACTCCCCCCCGAAGATCATCCTCCAGGATGAGAGGAATCGCTTGAAGTAGTCGATCGAGACTACGACCGAGCCAATGGCGAGGTCTGCGTGAGCGATGTTTTCGCTCGACGGCACCCTGGCGGTGATGGCGGGTTTGCCCAGGAAGGTTTCCTCCCGGATACCGATACTCCTGTAGTGTTTGCGCTCCTTGGATTTTCCGATGATAAAACCCAGCAGCAGGAGCATTATGAAAAAAAACAGCTCGGACATCAGACCCTCACAGCGGTTCCGTAGGCCAGAATTTCAGCCGCTCCGGCAGCGACAGAAGATGTGGCGATACGGACGTTGATGACCGCGTTGGCTCCAAGCTCTTCGGCCTGCCGGCACATTCGCTCGAGAGCCTGGTTGCGGGACTCCTGCAGGAGTTCCGTGTAGCCCTTGAGCTCGCCGCCGACAATATTCTTGAAGCCGGCCATGAGATCGCGCCCGAAATGTTTGGCCCTGATCGTGGACCCCTGCACCAGTCCATAGTGCTCCTGGATTGTTTCTCCAGGGATTGTTTCAATATTAGTCAGAATCATTTCAGTGCCTCCTTCTGTCTCGATCCTACTTGAAACAGGAGAGGATGATCAAAGAGTGTCTTTGGCGACAGACCATCTGCAGCCGCCCACTCCACCCGGCATCGGGGTTGTAGAGGCTATATTGCCGTTTTTAACGGTTTTTACCTGGCCGGGTTGGGCTTCCCCGGACTTGGTTTCAGCGACCGTCCCTTGCCCTTCGCTTCTTTGTCCCGTCCGAATGACCGATCGGTTTCCTGGGCTGAAAATTGAAGCGCATCCAGGATGGCGTTCTGCCCACTGTCCCTGTCGACAAGGAGAAGGGCCTCTCCCTCCCGGGCGAGGCGGAAGCTCGCATGGAGTCCGGAAGCATCGGTGTCGCCATCGAGCCAGATGACCAGGTAGCTCTCGGCGGCGATGGCCGTTCCTTCCGGAAACTTCCATTTGCGGGGATTGTTGGGAGAATCGCTCAGGTAGAGGCCTGAGAGGTCGATGGCCTTCGAGGAGCTGTTGTAGAGCTCGACCCAGTCTTCGAATTCTTCCTGGGGATCGGTGTTGGTTTTCTGGTTGGAGGCGAGGATCTCGCTGATTCGAACAGGGAAGCCCGACCTTCGGATGGCCTGGACTCTGTAGCTGAGGGGGGACCCTTCCGCGCGGCGGGGCTCAAAGACAGTGGCATCATTTGTCGCGGAGCGCGCCTCGGCGTAATAACGAACCAGGGTGCCCGCGGGATAGGCGGGGATGCTGCCGGTCCAGGCGGAGCCGTTTTTCTTCATCTCAGATGCTGCGAAGGCGCCGAATTTTCCGGTGGCATGGTAGAGCAGCACCTTGCCGGGTTTTTCACCCTTGCCGGTTCGTATGCTGACCTTCACCTTAGAGGAAGGCGAGGCTTCCGAGGGGCTGGCCTTGACACTGCTGATAACGGGCGCCTTTTGTGAGAGGGCCGGGTGTTTCAGCAGGTAGCTTCTGCGTCCGTCGACGAAGTTCTTGATCCCTGCTACGGGCCTCCGGCTGCCAGCGTAATTGCCATCGACTCCCTGCTCGTAGGCTTCGGTCGGGTAGAGCTTGGTGGTGTCCTTGGCAATCTCGTTTCCCAGCACCGACCGATAGCCAGTCACAACAGGCCCGATGACCTTCCAGTCGAGGGATTCGTCCAGGATGGTCTTCACGTGGGCGATATAGCGCGCCTTGAGGCTCGGAGCTGAGAGGAGCTTACTGATCAGGGGGCGCTCTCTCGAGTTTTCAAACTCGAGGGGGTTCTGTGAGAACTGTCCGCTGTCGCGGCTCTCGGCCTGGGGTGGGGGAGCGCTGGGCCTGCGGTCATCCGGGCGCCGGGCGTCGTCTCCGCCAAGCCTGGGCGGGCGTCCAAAGGGGCCTGAAGGTCTGCCGCCGCGTCCGGCATCGCCACCGGGGCGCCGTCCCCTGCCGCGTCTTCCTCCACCGCCTCCTCCGCCACCGCCGTGGAGTCCGAAGGTTTCATTGCTGTCGTAGGGCATGAGGTTGATGCGGCCGCCGGGATCCTGGTACATGATGAAATCGCTCCCTCGGCTGACGTAGCCGTCGCCATCCATGAGCAGGTTGTCGATCGCGATGAACCAGAGGGCGCGGTCAATGTTGAGAACCTTGCCGATGACCTCTTCGACCTTATCGGCGGGGGTCTCATCAAGGAGCCTGCTGAGCTTGACAATATCTTTCCATGAGGATTCCGGAGCCTCGGTTGTTTTCAGATGAATGTAGGACTTGTATTCATCGAGGTCCTCGCCGAAATAGCGCAACCCCGGCGCGCGCTGGGGATTGGCGGGTACCTTCCAGCGGATGCCCTTCTTGGTGTCGTACCAGTCGGCCAGGAAGTCCTTATTGTATTGCTGGATGTTGAGGTAGACGCCCCAACTCGTTCCGTTGATGACCAGCTTGACGTAATTGGATTTCGAGGTTGGCAGGTACCTGCTGGTGACATGGTCAAAGAGTACGTGGCGCAGGAAGGATGGATCGGCGTGGCAGTTCAGGAGGTTGAGGGTCTTGTAGCCGTAGAGCCCGTCGTGATCTCCGTACTCCATTCGGATGTTGAAGGAGCGTTTCTGGCCCGCGGAGACCCCGAAGAAAGATGAGTTACCCCGAAACTGGATCCCGACGCCTTTGTAGGTCTCTCCATCGACGGTCATGTCGACAGGCATTTCCACATCGGTCCTGTAGAAGTCGGCGAGCTCCGTTTCCCAATTTTCACCGGGGAATTCGATGAAGATCGTTCGCAGGATGGATGCGTCGTAGAGCGACTTGTCGGGGTAGTTTTTCACATCGGCGGGGGTGAGCTTTTCAGGCTTGCCGGGGTTGCTCTCACGGGATTCTCCGCCGCCGCCGGGCCGCCGCCCGCGCCGACGGCTGCTGCTGCCTTGTTCCTTGACGTAGACCCGGGCCTTGGCCCGTTCTTCAACGTTGAGTTTTCCATCCCCATCCTTGTCGAATTGTTCGACCACCTTGAGATCCTGTCTGCCCGCACCACCGCCGCCGCCGCGTCCTCCGCCCGGGGGCTGTCCGGGGCGATCGCCTTCAGGGCGGTTGCCCTGGGGACGATTTCCTTCCGGCCGATTGCTGCCGGGGCGTTCCTCGAGCGATCGGAAGATGAAATCACGCATCTCTTTGCGTTCAGCCTCGTTCAATTCGCCATCTCCATCGGCATCAAAGCGTTTGAGCATGGCCTCACGGTCAAAAGGGTCTTCCCGGCGAACACGGTCGTCCTGTGAAAAGGCCACCGAGGCGCAGAAAGTCGAGAAGATAAATAGAATCGTGAATATGAGTTGGATAGTCCTGGGCATGCTTCCGCCTGGCTCTGGAAAAAGAAGGGTTTCTATTCAGACTTGCTGACAGAGGCGCGCGTTCAGCACCTCCCCTGATCAAGCCGTGTATTATACAGTAACCCCGGCAGTGGGTGCAGGTTGCAAAGA
>Ga0163108_10003457_pt1 | contig 11221 bp, 12 predicted proteins | sample Fk1155metaG_FD_109644 | JGI IMG/M metagenome (GOLD analysis project Ga0163108, IMG submission 109644) | Marine microbial communities from the Central Pacific Ocean - Fk160115 155m metaG | ecosystem: Environmental > Aquatic > Marine > Oceanic > Photic zone | place: The Central Pacific Ocean...
AATGATGCTGGTAAATTTCTAGGAAGGTTGCGTAATTTTATTTACAACGCTAAGAAAGAGCTCGAAAAAGAACTAAAAATAGAGGAAATTAATGATCTTCAAGATAGTATTAAGCAAGTCGATAAACTTATGTATGATGCGCCAGACAGAAAAATACTAAAAAAAGCCAGTGATAAGAAAAATTAAAGTGGTGAGAAGTGAAATATATTTTAATAACTCATGAAGGGTCACTTAGAACAACCTCTTATTAGTCATCTCTTTGAATTAAGAACAGCTGCCCTAAGAAGCATTATTTGTATTTTTCTTATAGCGCTTGCACTTCTTCCTTTTGCAAATCAGATATACAGCTTTATTGCCATACCTTTAATCGAGAAATTACCGGAAGGCGGCAACATGATTGCCACTGAGGTTGCCTCCCCATTCTTTACGCCTTTTAAGTTAACGCTTTTTTGCGCGATATTTATTTCTTTTCCATACATCCTATATCAAGCCTGGTCTTTTATTGCGCCTGGTCTTTACAAAAATGAAAAAAGATTAATACTGCCGCTTCTCATAAGCAGCTCATTGCTTTTTTATTTTGGAATGTTATTTGCCTACTTTATTATATTTCCTATTTTATTTTCATTTCTAACAGCGACTGCGCCCGATGGAATTAGAATTATGACGGATATAAATAACTACCTAAATTTTATACTTAAACTTTTTTTTGCTTTTGGTGTATCTTTTGAAATCCCGATCGCCACAATTTTATTAATTAGAACAAATTTTATTAGTGTTGAAAAATTATCTTCTAATCGTCCTTATGTAATATTTTTCGCTTTTTTTATGGGTATGTTATTAACTCCGCCTGATGTTATTTCTCAAGTCTTACTGGCAATACCAATATGGTTATTGTTTGAAGTTGGTTTGATTTTTGGTAAATATTTTAAAATTTAAAAAATATATTCAGTCCTGCTCCCAAGGTAAATTATTAAATCGCCAACCATTTAAAACGCTACGATGATTATTTGCATCTTTATACCCCTCAAATCCATCTACAATATTTATTATATTCTTATATCCTTCTGCTTCTAACATGAGCGCTGCTTCTTCTGATCTTTTCCCACTCCTACATAGTAATAAAATATTAATATCGGACATATTTTGAATATTAGAAAATTTTTTTTCTAACTCTACTTGAACATTATTTATAAAATTAGCACTTGTTTCCCAACCGGGTGGCTCTTTTATTGGAATATGAATTGCATTACTAGGATGCCCAACATATTTAAATTCCATGGAACTTCTAACATCTATCAGCACAGCATTTCCCGATTGTTGTAATATTGAATATGCTTTCGTCGAATTTATTTCTTTAATCATCAGAAATTCCTCATTTATTTAATGCATTTTTCAAAGATTTATTGATTGCAATTGATTAGAGCATTAACATTAAACTTTATTTTATAAGTTTTTATATTTAATAATAATTTATAAGCGGTATTAAATAAATAATTGGGAAAAATAGCATGAAAATGCATGACTGTGATGGAAAAATCTGGTTTGACGGAGAATTTATTCCATGGAAAGAAGCTAAAGTACACGTCTTAACCCATACTCTTCACTATGGAATGGGAGTATTTGAAGGTATCCGCGCGTACAATTACGCAATTTTTCGCCTTAAAGAACATATTGATAGGTTGTTTGCATCAGCACATATATTAAATATGAAAATACCTTTTGATAAACAAACAGTAAAATCCGGATGCCTTGAAGCAGTTAAGCTTAACGAGCTAAAGACTGCATACATAAGGCCGATGTGTTTCTATGGCTCGGAAGGCATGGGTTTAAGGGCGGATGGTCTCCAAGTTCACATGATTATTGCGGCATGGGAGTGGGGCTCTTATCTCGGAGCTGAAGGCTTAGAAAAAGGCATAAAAGTTAAAACGTCTTCCTTTACTAAACATCATGTAAACGCGGCAATGTGCAAGGCAAAGGCTAACGGCAACTACATGAATTCGATGCTGGCTCTACAAGATGCTCTACAATCTGGTTATGATGAAGCTTTGTTGCTTGATGCCGATGGTTACGTCGCTGAAGGCAGCGGTGAAAATATTTTTATTGCCCGTAATGAAGTTTTATATACCCCCGATTTAACGTCTGCACTTGAAGGAATAACACGAGATACAATTATTCAGTTTGCTATAAAAAATAATATTTCGGTAAAGGAAAAAAGGATCACCCGAGATGAAATTTATATCGCAGATGAAGCTTTCTTCACAGGTACCGCTGCTGAGGTTACGCCAATCCGAGAACTTGATGGTCGTATTATTGGAAATGGTGAAAAAGGCCCTATTACAGAAAAACTACAAAAACAATATTTTGATTGCGTTAGTGGTAAAATTGAAGAATATAAAAAATGGTTAAGTCATGTTTAGCGTCCGCCTTGCTAATTAAATTAACAGGTATGATTCTTTAAAAATGAAGAATAAAATAAATGTAAACGATACTGCGATTCAAATTAAATTAAATCAATTACCATTACACTGTCCTCTACCAGAAATAAATCTATGGAATCAACATCCGAAAGTTTATTTACCAATAGATGCCTTTAAAAAAGTAAAATGTCCTTACTGCGGGACAGAATATGTACTAACTGAGTAAGTAAGTCTACTTTCAGAAGATCGATATGAAATTAAATATATGGCGTTTCACTGATGGAAAATCTGGCCATGATGCTCAAAGTAATGGATTATGCATCGCAATTAATGAACTGCTGCCAATTAAACAATTTGACCTATCTACAGACTCATTAACAAATTGTTTAAAAAATTTATTATTTAAAGAATTTCCAATGGGAAAGAATTTGCCAGATCCTGATATTATAATTGGCGCTGGTCATGGAACACATCTTACAATGTTGACAGCAAAATATATAAGAAAGGGTAAAACAATAGTATTAATGAAACCGAGCTTGCCTTTTTATTTGTTCGATATTTGTATTATCCCAAAACATGATTGCCCTCCAAAAAATAAAAACATTATTGAAACTACTGGCGCATTAAACTCAATAAAATTTAATAAAAATAAAATAAAAAAACTAGGCTTAATATTAATTGGCGGACCGTCAAGTCACTATCAGTGGGATAGCAAATACGTGTCGAGTCAGATCGTTGAAATTATTTCGACTAATACAGACATAAATTGGACAATTGCAGATTCACCACGTACACCAAAGAACCTGATGTCGATGATTACAACATCAAATAAAAAAAATACTAATACACTAAACTTTAATGATCTGCCGAAAAAAGATATAAAACAATTAATTTATGCGGCTGAAATAATTTGGGTAAGCCCTGACAGTGTTTCAATGATATTTGAGGCACTTACTTCGGGCGCATCGGTTGGATTGCTTGACATAAAAGAAAATAGAAAAAGTAGAATACACAAGACCATCAAGCATTTAATTTCAAATGATCATGTTACAACGTTTATTTCTTGGAAAAAAAGAAATAAGTTAAAAAATAATAATATAAAATTGAATGAGGCCCGTCGTTGTGCAACCATTCTTTTAAACAGAGGCTTATTATCTTGAAAAAATCTAATCATAGATTAAATAAAGTTATATCTTGCCCTGTTTGTGAAAACTTAGATATAAATTATTTTGTAACAAAGGATGATTATTCATTTGATTGCTGCAGTGACTGCGAATTTATGTTTTTAAACCCAATGCCAAATCAAACAGTATTAAATAGAATTTATACTGATGAGGACACCAAAACAAACGTAGGCTACAAAAAAGCAGGCTCTAGATTAAGACGTGCCTTTATAAAATTGCCAAGATTTTTACCCTATATATTAAATAAACATTCGTTAGATTTGGGCTGTGGCGGTGGTTTTGTTGCTTACGCACTTAGTTTTGTAGCAAAATCATCAACCGGTATTGATATAAATCAGAAAGCCATTACGTATGCAAAAAAAAGATTTAATCGTGTAAATTTCTATTGTAATGATTTTCATGATCTACTTAAGTCAAAAGAAAAATATGATTTTATTCATTCTTCAGAAGTTATTGAGCATGTAAGTGATATTAATCTCTATATGCAAGCATTAACACACCTTGTAAATCACAAAGGTTATTTATATATAACCACTCCTGATTTAGGTCATCCCAAAGTCCCTGAAGATATTACAGAATGGGATGTTCTCTGCCCGCCTATACATGTTCAGCATTTTACAAAAAATACTGTGGCTAAATTATTTAAAAAATATGGTTTTAATATCATAAAGTTTTATAAAAATAAAAAGCCTGGTCTGGTATTCCTTTCACAAAAATCATAATGGAATATCTATCTGTATAAATAACCTTTTTAGACTCGTAAGCCATTAAATATTAAGTTAATATACATGCATTCAGGTTAGAGCATCTAGTTGACATTTTTAATAAATAACTAGCCAAGAGGTTTTCCTTGCAGCCTACTGTATTACAAATTCTCCCTTCTCTTGATTATGGCGGTGTTGAACGTGGCACAATAGAAATTGCGCATGAATTAATAAAAAGAAATCACAAATCTATCGTAGTCTCTGGTGGTGGCAGACTTGTCCCGGAACTCACAACATCTGGAAGTGAGCACATTGATTTGTCTGTTGGGAAAAAATCAATTGCGTCAATCAAGTTAATACCAAAATTAAGTCAATTATTTTTAGAAAAAAATGTGGATATAGTACATGTTAGATCAAGATTTCCAGCATGGTTAGCCCATTTTGCTTTAAAAAAAATACAATGTGAAAAAAAACCTATCTTAATAACAACTGTACATGGCCCGTACACTGTTAATCGTTACAGTAAAATTATGATGTCAGGTTGTCGTGTTATTGCTATTTCTAAATATATAAAAAAATATATTATTAATAATTATCCGGATATAAATAAAAATAAAATAGAGATTATCCCTCGTGGTGTAGATCAAAATGAATACTGCTCTGACTACAAACCCTCAAATTCATGGATAAATAATTGGCATAATGAATTTCCTAATTTAGAAAATAAATTTTTAGTAACACTCCCAGCCAGATTAACTAGGTGGAAAGGACAAAATGATTTTATAAAAATTATTAACAAGTTAAATAAAAGGGGAATTAATGTTCATGGGCTTATTGTAGGAGGTGTCGATAAAAGAAAAAAAGGATACTTGGAAGAATTAAAATTGTTGGTTAAAAAAAACAACATTGAAAATCATATTACTTTTACTGACCACCGCGATGATATAAAAAATATTCTGTCAATTTCAGATATAGTTTTATCATTAGCAAAAATTCCTGAAGCTTTTGGGCGTACTGCTCTTGAGGCATTAAGTTTAGGTGTTCCTGTAGTAGCTTATAGCCATGGGGGCGCCAAAGAAATTCTAGAAGATTTGTTCCCGGAAGGGAGAACGGAGCCACATAATATTGATAAGGCCGTTTTAGTAATTGAAAAATTTTACAAATCAAAACCAATAATAATAAACAAAAATATTTACACTCTAGATAATATGTTAGACAAAACTATTGCTATCTATAATTCATTTTATTTATGAGTATTTTATGCAAAAAATAAATAATAATATTGCTATATGTGTAGCAACTTTTAAAAGACAGGAATTATTAAAATACTGTTTATCAAAAATAAAACTGCTCGAAATTCCACAAAAAAACAGTATTGCTCTAATAATAGTTGATAATGATATAAACAAATCAGCAAAAGTCGTTTTCAATCTATTCGAAAAAGAATACCCTTTCCCTATATATTACTTTGTTGAACCAAAAAGAGGTATTGCTTCAGCAAGAAACCGTTTAGTTAATGAAGCATTATCTATTTCCAGCAACCTCATATGTTTTATCGATGACGATGAGTTCCCTAAAAAAGATTGGTTAATTAAACACTTTTCTGCATTAATAAAATTCAATGCTGATGTTGTCGCAGGGCCAGTCATTCCAATTGCTAATGTAGAACATATAAATATATTAAATTTTAGATCGAAACTTGAAACTGGTTACGTACCAAGACATGTTGCTGCTGGGAATGTTTTGTTCAAAAGTAAACTTGTAGATGAACAAAACTTAAGATTTGACTTAACATATAACCTTACGGGTGGTGAAGATTTCCATTTTTTTGATCGATCTTCATCAAAAAAAAATCACCACATCTGGGTAAGTGACGCAATCATTTTTGAGCACATTACTCCAGACAGAAAAACAAAAAAATACTTATTTTTTAGGCATTTTACCGGCGCCATAAATAGTGTAATTCAATACAGAGATAAAAAAAGTGAACTTCAAGTATGGCCTCATTACACATTAAAAATAATAGGAAAATTTTTTGGTTGTGTAATAACTTTTACTTTATATATGATTACATTTAAAAATTATAGATTAGAAAAATGCATAATTAAATTAGCTAGTGTTTGTGGCTATGTGTCTGGTCTTTTAAATATTATAATTGAACGTTATCGTTAAAAAATAATACTATGAAAACTAACATAAAAGAATATTGGCCAATAATTTTAATGTTGCTTGCTATCATTGGTTTTGTAAGCAAAGCATTATATAACTATCCCTTGGCAATAATGGCAATCATAGGGTTTTATAGATTTATTTTACACGGAAGATCTATCTGGGAAGATCAAATATTAAAAACATTTATTATATTGTTTTTGTGTTTATGGATTCCGCTGCTAGTATCTTTTTTTGATGCCGTTAACCCATCGCGATCATCTCAAACGATTCTTCCTTATTTAAGATTTTTGTTTGCAGGTATATTTATCATTCAAGAATTATCAAAAGATAGTAAACGTTTTCAGATATTTATCAATTGTGTGTGTGTTATTGTTATTTTTTGGTGTATCGATGCATCGATACAATTTTTTGTCGGGTTTAACTTGTTAGGCTTTCCATATAAAGTAGGTGATATAACAGGAATGTTTTATCCTAGAAATACAATTTCACACATATGTGCAATATTATCACCAATATGTTTTCTGGTTATTTTTAAAAATAAAAATAAATGGTTTTGGTTGAGTATAATTCCTTTATTTTTTGTAGTTCTAATAAGTGGTCGTCGTGCTGCGTGGCTTATGCTAGGCCTGTGTACTCTTGGCTTTTTCATATATGCTTATTCATCCTCATTAAATAAAAATAAAGTACTCCGTCTTTCGGCAATAATTTCATGTGTGATAGGAATTATTTTATCTGTAACTATAATGACAAATCAGCCAACAAATGATCGTTTTAAAACAACACTAGGGCTTTTTAGTACTGATTATGCATCAATTAATAAGGCGACCGCGCTTCGTTTACCTATATGGAAAACAGCATTATCAATATTTAAAGAAAACCCCTTTAATGGTATTGGCCCAAGAGGCTTTAGATATGTCTATAATGAATATGCTGAATCTGATGATCATTTTGTTAAAACAAATATCCCTCCGACACAACCACATTTACTTATACTTGAAGTGCTTGCAGAAACTGGCCTAATAGGAATAATTGGCTTGATGTTATTATATTATTTAATTTTTACCTCTAGAAAAAAAATAAAAAACCTTTCATATGAGTTTGTGTTTTTAATCCCTGTACTTGTTTCTATTTTTCCATTCAATTCGCATATGGCTTTCTATGGATCGATTTGGTCCAGTATGGTTTGGCTGTTAATAGCTTTTTACTTTTCCTATGTAAAACTCGCATCATCTGGACAAAACATATAATCACTTAAAACAATATTTAGGCGATGAAAATTCTCATAATAAAATTTGGTGCATTAGGGGATGTAATTATTTCTACATCAATTATTAATGAGATTCTCAATCATCATAAAAAAGATGATATATATCTACTTACAACACCCCTTTTTGAAAATCTTTTTAATAACATAAAAAACCTTGCTGTTGTCTCATATAAGAGGCATGGTTTTATAAATTTAGTTAGAACAATTTTTTGGATCAGAAAAGAAAAATTTAACAAAATATATGATTTACAATCGAATGATAGAAGTGGTATATATTGTGCGCTTTCGGGAGTTTCTTTTTGTGCTGGCAATCATCCAAGATTTCCTTATGATGCCCACCCACCTAATAAATATAAAGGTGAATGCCATTCGTTTGAGCGACTGAATCAAATCATTATTTCAGCTGGAATTAATCCAGCAAAACCAGAACCATCATTACCTGCACCCCCCAGTGTTGTTTCGAAAATTTCTAACTGGCTAAAAGAAAAAAAATTGAACCAAAAAGATTTTATAATAATACACGCTGGTTCGAGCAATAAACACATTCAAAAAAGGTGGCCTTACTTTAAAGAGCTTGCATTAATTCTAAAAAAATCTTTTGAAATTGTTTGGGTAGGCGGAGATGATGATACTAATTTAAATGCTCATTTAACAAAATTTACTGGCATAAATGCTACAAATAATTTTGATATTCTGGATCTTGCCGAACTAGGAAGAAGGTCTAAATTTGCTATAACTAATGACTCTGCACCGATGCATATATTATCGTGCTCAAAAATTCCAGTATTAGGAATTTTTGGTCCAACCTACCCAAGAAGAACTCATGCGCTTGGGCAAATTCAAAATGTTATTTGTCCTAACAACATAATTGCTAAAAATGATGTGGAATTTAAACCTAAAAATATTTCTATAATAACCGTAAATGATGTTATTGGTAAGATAAAAAAACAAAACCTGATATGACTTATATGGAAAAAATAAAATTATTTTATATAAAAACGATTATTTTTTATCGTCGACTATGTATAAAAATATTTAAATGTCTTCTTTTTAAAGAAAAAAACAACAAAAGTCTTAATAAAATTTTAATTAATCGTGATGGTGCTTTTGGTGATTCTGTTGTAGCGTTACCTGCGCTATCAGTAATTCGTGAAAACTTTCCGTCTGCAAAAATTGATTTAATAACATTCTCTGATCATGGAATAACATTTGCTGACTTTAGTCTAAAAGATGGTTTAGTAAATAATGTCCTGGTAAAAAATAAAAAAAATAGAATCAAAACTATTAAAAAACTTAAAAAAAATAAATATGATCTTTTCATTCAGTTACCTCAAAACTTAGGTTTATACAAATCAATAAGAAATATGATTATTGTCCGTTTTTTTATAGATATTAAATCGGGCTTTGGCTGGGACTATGGAAGAATAAAGTCTTTTATTAGTACACAAAAAATGTATCTATCCACTCCGACAGAAACTGAGCGGTTATTAAATAATTTAAAAGACGAAGGATTAAATGGAAAAATATCTTACCCAATAAATGCAATAGAGCCTACTAACCAGGCTGTAATAAACTTATTAAAACAAAAAATAGCAGTATTTATAATTGGCGGAAAATTAAAAATAAAAAAATGGCCGTTAGAAAACTGGATAAAACTCGCTAATTTAATTGGTGATGACTATGAAATTATAATAATAGGTGGTTCCTCAGAAGAAAAAGAGGCCGAGCACATACAATCACAAACGGAAAATAGCCATAATTTTTGTAACAAATTTTCAATCTCTGAACTATTTTATGTCTTTAAGAAGTCGCAGGTAGCAATAAGCAATGATACTGGAGCAATGCATTTGTGTGACGCGGCGGGAACGCCTGTAATAGGCCTTTTTTCGACAAAAGAGCTTTCGCCCAAATGGTATCCAAATAATGATAAATCTGTTGTTATTGAAGATAATACTAGTATTTCTAATATCAATCCTAATGAAGTTTGCAAAGAAATAAATCGTAAAAATATTTAGGTTTTTTAATAACCATTGCAATAGTTATCGCCCGATTGCTTAAACTTAACCACATCATCCAAAAACCTATTTCTTATTGAGTGTCATTCCAAATACATTTCCAATCAAAAAATGGCGGCAGGCTTTCTTTTGACTGAAGATGCACAGCAACTGCCGGTATCGGTGAAAACCCAGGAATATGATTAAAAAGTTTATCGGTTGTTTGTTTTTCCGAGCCTAAATGGCGTTTTTCTTTGTGCCCCACATACTTAGTGTTGCCAAAATACTTCCAATGCTTATCAACAACAGATGAATGGGTAAAAAATGTATGCGTAGCGTGGCTTATTGTTCTCCATCTTCGATTTTGTCCTTCCAATATATAGGATGGATAATTAATCTGCGAATATACTAGTTCGTGCTCCTGTGGGTGGATTAATAAATGCGTGGACGTTTCTTCAAATATGTCCTTATAAAAATTTATCATTTCACTTATCGCGCCTGGTATGTGCAAATAATCATCTTCACAAAAATAAAATAAACTATTTTTATCGCGAGCAAAACTAAAATGTTCGTAAAGCGAATTTCCCTGACCAGTATTTTTTGTTTTGACTATTTCCCAATCGCACTTCACTATATTTAATAAATTATTTATCTTCTTTAATGAGGCGCTATCTGAACGATCATCAAAAACAGTTAATTTAATTTTTTTATTATTTGTAACTGCTTCATTTATCGAAATAATTAAAGAGCGCATACACTTCAAAAGATGTTCATCCGTTGCAACTCCTGTTAACTCATTATACTTATGCCCTGCTCTTCTTTCATTAATGCATGTTCTTAGACAAACATTCAGTTTACATACATTATCGCTTAAAGTGTTGTTATCTTTCTTATCAAAAGCATGATAAGTTTTTTTAAGCAACGGATAATTTTTAAAATTTTTTAAAGGCAATAAATTATATGCGGGGTGTTTTTTTATTACATAGCCTCCTTTCTTTAAAAGCCTATCCAAAATTCTTAACACATCATTCATTTAATATTTCCTGAATAGCAATATTGACGCTTTCAATTGGAATGTTCCGAGCATCGTTGTCTGCTCCTTTTAAACAAATAACGGACTTGCCCCATGGTCGACAGCGCTCTGGTCTGTCAACGCTGAAAAAACTGATCACTGGTGTTTTAACCGCACTTGCAATATGACCAACACCAGAATCGGGGCCAATATAAATAATCGCTTTCTCTAAAAATGCAGCAGTTTCTAACAAGCTGCAACTAATTGTATTAATGTAAGGCAAGTTTATTTTTTTTGCCACCTCTTCTGTTCTTTCCGCATCCAAATCACCACCTAAAAAAATTACGCCGGTAAATTTACTGTTTTGATTATTAAGCAGCTTAATGAATTGTTCTCCTGACCAACACTTAACTGGTCTTCGTATATCGCCAACACAAATTGCTAACAGTCTATCTTTTTGGTCAAACAATG
>Ga0163108_10003459_pt1 | contig 11217 bp, 11 predicted proteins | sample Fk1155metaG_FD_109644 | JGI IMG/M metagenome (GOLD analysis project Ga0163108, IMG submission 109644) | Marine microbial communities from the Central Pacific Ocean - Fk160115 155m metaG | ecosystem: Environmental > Aquatic > Marine > Oceanic > Photic zone | place: The Central Pacific Ocean...
AATTTGTGTTATTGGCGATGGGCAATATACAAATATATGTTCATATTTTTTTCCCCATAATAGAAATGTACCTAATGTAATACTTGATATTACAAATGATAGGTAATTTAAAATTAGATTTAAATTATTTGCTGCAAATCTAGGAATTATAGGAACTCTATATATATAAGTTTTTCTACCAAATTTCTCTTTTTGAGTTGTAAATTTTGTATAACCATTAAAAATTAAACCATAAGGATAATTTGGTTTGCCCGTAAGAATATCTATCTCGTGAGTTTTTGATATTTCTAAAGCTACATTATTTATGGGAAAACTTTCGGGCCAGAAATTTTGACTTATGATTAATATTCTTTTCATAACTAAACTCTATTTACAAAATTAAAAAATAATTCTGAACTGCAATTCCAATTATAATTTAGAGATTTTTTATAATTAGAATTTATAATTTCTTTTATTTTCTTTTTATCTAAATTGATTAATTTAATAATTTTTTTCTCAATATCTTTTTTTTCATTATTGAATATTATTAAGTTCTTTTTTTCCAGCAATTCTGTGAAAATTGTAAGATTGGAGCAACATATTGGCAAACATGATCTGGCAGCTTCAATTAAAGGCAAACCAAATGCTTCTACTTTAGAGGGAAATATAAATGCATCATATTTGGAATAAATTTTTGATAAAATTTTTTGATTTCTAAATTTAAATATTTTAATATTTTTATTATGCGGTTTGAAATTTCCTGGATTTTTGCCATATAAATGAAGTGTTAAATTATATCCCTTTTTATTAAGGCTACTAAATACATCAAATAGGATTTTTTGATTTTTATATAAATTAATTTCTGAAACACATAAAAATTTTTCGATTTTTTTTGAAAATTTTCTTTTTAATGAAATATTATTAATTCCATGATAGATTGAGATTGAATTTATTTTGCTCGAATTTATATTTTTTAAAACTAAATTTTTTTGAAATTTACTTGTAAATATAACGTTTTTTGATTTTTTTATTGAATAAGTATGAATTACTTTTTGGATAAAAAATTTTAATTTATATTTATAATTATATCCTTTCAATTTTACGAAAGGTAATGCATTTTGAGAAAATATAATTGATTTTCTAAAACTACCAATCATATATCCACTTAAGTTCACATAATGGGTGCAGCCTAATATATTCAAGAAATTATTTAAAAAAAAAAATTGCCAAATTAACTTAAAAAAAATATTTTTATTAAATATTTTTTTTTTAATAAATTTAATATTTTTTTTATATTTTTTTTTTTTTAAAATTTTGAATGCTATTCCATTTATAAGAATAATTACCTGTTCTATATTTTTATTATTAAATTTTTTTATAACTCCGTCTAAATGAATTATTCCTCCACTACTTCTTATATTTATTGCATCTAAAACTACTTTATTTTTCATAAAAATTTTTCTTTACTATAATTAATGTAAATAAAAATATTTTTAAACTCACAAATAAATCCAGAGTAAGACCGGCAATAGAAAAATATATAATGTAAATAATATTCATATTTCTAACCAAGTATAAAATGTATAACAAACCAATGAAACCTGAACTAAATAAAACTCTTATCCAAAGAGACTCGACATATATTCTTGTAAAACCTGTTCCAAAAAAAATTGTGAAAATATTTGTTGTGTACTCATTTGCCAAATATTGCCAAAGACGTAATCTATACCAATATGATAAATGAACAAATTGATCTTTTATCTCATCAGCCCTTGGTAGTTTATTTTGAAATATCACATTGTAAGTTAATTCATATAAATATGATAAATCTATTTCTTTTAGTTTTATAAAAATATTAATTTCTATATTTAAAATACTTAAGATGGCAGCTAAAACAATAATAATTAACAACAATAAATTTCCATTTTTTATTAACAATATTGCTTTAAGAATAATAAAGGCTGCAGTTTGAGTTTTGCTTTCTGAGACGATAACCAAGAAACTCGTAATTATAAAAAAAATCGTTATTTGTAATTTAGATTTTTCATTTTGAAATATAAATAGATATGACAAAGAACATAAAATTGACAATTCCCAAGATCCTCCTGTTATGCCTAAAACTCTTTGATTTATTGCACTACTTGCGTCTTTATAACCTAAAGAGGAAATAGAACCAATTAAATCAAATATTTGTAAAATTCCTACGAATAAATTAATTAAAAGAAAATACTTCAATAAACTTAAAACTATTAGTTTATTTATTTTAATACAGTCAATTAAAAATAGAAAAAAAATGTACTCAATCAATCTAATTATAGATACAATTTGAACATCGAGTCCAGAGAGAATGCCAACAATATTGCTAAAAAATAAATACAAAAAAAAGTAATAAAAATTTTTATATTGAAAATTATTTAGTTTAATTGTTGTATTGTTTTTTTTTAATAAAAAAAAATATATTACAAAACATGATATTAGAATATCTTCATATCTTATACCCTGCCAGAAATTTGCAATTGGAATTAAATCTATCTTTGGAATAAAAATTAATGTTATAATACATATTTTAGATAATCTATCTGTCAAAAAATAATTTTGGCTATTCATTTAAATATTTCTATTATCTTTTTTTTAGAAAATTTTATAATTTCTAACAAAAAAATGACATTATATCTTTTTAAATACTTAAAAATTAAATATAAAAAAACTTTGTAGTTTTTTAACTTTAACAAATAAATTATTGACATTTCTAAAATATATCTTAAAAAAATTTTTTTCCATAGATTTTTTTTATCTCTATCAAAATTCTGAACTTTAAAGATATGATGTCTCAGTAAATATAATTTATTTTTGTTATGGAAAATTATATCATTGGTTAAATTTTGATCATGTTTTAAATAAAAACCTAAAAAATTATTTATAAAATGAAATTTACCATTATTAAACGCTATTTTTAACCATAAATCATAATCCTCAACTGATATAAATTTTTTTTTTTCATTAAAAAGAATTTTTTTTGTTTTTATAAATTTCGAATCTATACTTGTAGCTGAGAGAAATAAAAAATTTCCATTTAGCAATAAATTGATGTAATTTGAAGAATTATTGGCTGAAGGACCAGAGTATAATTTTTGTTTATATCTAGTTTTTTTTATTTTTAGAAACTGGTTATGACATATTAGATTAATTTCTTTTTCTTTTTCAATAACGTTATACAAAATTTCTAATTTTTTTTTAATCCAAAAATCATCTGAGTCTAAAAAACATATCCACTTTCCTGAAGATTCTTTAATTCCAATATTTCTTGCATAAGCTGGTCCTTTATTGGTTTGTAAATGTATTTTTTTATAATTTTCAAAATTTAAATCATTTAAAAAATTTAAAGTATCGTCAGTTGAACCATCATTTATGATAATAGTTTCAAAACTTCTAAAAGTTTGTCTTCTTACTGATTTGATTGTATTTTTTAAATTTTTTAAATCATTATAAGTTGGAATAATTATAGAAAAAAATGGATCCATTATTCAAAAAAATTTCTTTGCTTTTTGAAAAGCATGTAATGTATTTATATTTAAAGTTTCTTTTTTTGATTTAATTATTAGTAGAATAAATCCACTAACTGAAAAAAATTTTTTTTTTTTAATATTTTTACTACTCATAATGTGTATATTGCCATTTATATTATAGTTTACTTTGTTATTAAGATTTTTATTTTTTTCTCTAAAACAAAGTTTTTTCTTTAATACTCAATCTATTTACAATATCTTTATTTTGAAAAGTTTTTCCATAAAATATTATGCTATCATTAAAATTAGTTATTCCTGCTAGAAATATATGCCCAAATTAATAATCTTTCTTATACTTCTTAATTTAACTTATTTTGACTTATCTTTAAGTAAAGAAAAAAAGAAATTTGATTTATGTAAATGGGATAATCAATTTACAGTTCCCTGTTTAGAAATTATTAGCAATTTAACAAACTCTTCACAATTTTCTAAAGCTGGAATTAACAAAATTATCATAAATAAAAAAAAAATTGAAGAGAGCGGAGTTGTAGATTTGATTGATGTTATGAAATTAGTACCAGATGTAAATATTACTCAGTCAGGCCCAAAAGGACAGCAAGCTTCAATATTTATGAGAGGTACGGGGTCAAACCATACATTGGTCATGATAAATGGTGTTCCAATAAATGACCAATCAACAACACAAGGATTGCATGATTTTGGAGTAGATTTTATTCAAACAATTCAACAAGTTGAAATTTATCCAGGGTCAAGTGCAACTCATTTTGGAACAAATGCAATTGGTGGTGCCATAAATATTATTTTAACAGGAGATTATAAAGACTCTTATTCATTTTCATCAGATAAAGATAGTAATTACGAATTTTCAGGAAATAAGTCATATATTTTTGATAAATCATCCTTAAACTTTAAAGTTGGAAGTGTAAAAAATAAAACTACTAGTGCTAAAGGAAACTATAGCGATGAAAAAGATGGTTTAATAAATTATTCTACAAACATTAATTATGAAAATTATATAAATGACAAATTAAGATTCTATAATAATTACTACTTAAGACAGACTAAAACTGAATACGACAGTTCTGCAATTAAACAATATGGATATAAGGGAAATAACAAAATGGGATCTTTTCAGTTTGGGTTAGAAAATTTAGACTACAACCAAAAAAGAAATTATGTCATTTACTATAACATTTACGATCGTGAGTATGATGAAAGAGGAATTATAGACACATATGATAGTGAGGTAATAGGTCTAAAATACGATTTTTCTAAAACTATTGATCAAAAAATATCATATGGATTGGGTAGTGAATATAAATATGACTGGGGATACTTTGATAATAATGGATTATACGAAGCAACAACGAAAGGACATTCTGATAATTTTTCAGTCTATGCAAACATAGGACTGAACATTTTTTCTAACTTAAATTTGTCTATTTTTGGAAGAGGTGACAAACATAAACATGCGGGTGAAAATTATACTTATAAATTAAATTTTGGACAGAAATTAAATGATTTGAATATTGGCGTAAGTTATATGACAGGACTAAGAAATCCAACTTTATATGAATTATTCGGTGCAGATAATTATGGTTACTCAGGTAATAAAAATTTAAAACCAGAAAAAAGTAATACTTACGAAGTTTATTCTGATTATGATATTTTTAACAATATTAAACTCTCTGTAAGAGCTTTTAGATCAAATATTAATAATAATATTGAGTATATTAGTAACAAATACCACAATGATAATGATGATGTGAGTCTAAACCAATCAGGTTTAAACGGTAATATTTCATTTACAACAAAAAAAACAGATTTAAATATTTTCTCATCACTTTTAAACTCTAAAAAAGAAAATGGCGCAACTCAATTAAGAAGACCAAGAAAAAATTATGGTATTTATTTTTCAAATAAATTAAATCTTAAAGCTATTGGTGATTTAAAATTAAATATAATTTATAACCATTATGACAAACATTTTGATACACATAGTTCAACTTTTAACACCATAGAAATGGATAGCACAGATATAATCGATTTAAAATTTGTAAAAAAAATTAACAATAATGAATTATATTTTAAAATTAATAATCTTTTTGATGAAAAATATCAAAGACCTCACGGTTATAATCAAGAAAATAGAATTATTAAATTAGGTATAAAATATTAATTGCTTATTTTTATAGAATTGGCTAATAAAATAAATTATGAACTACATAAAAGTAACATTTTGTATATTATTTGCTTTATCGGTCAGCAGGTATATCCCTCATCCACCAAATTTTACTAGTTTATTAGCGCTAAGTTTTTATATTCCAGCTTTCTTTGGTAGAAAATATATTCCTGCCGTGATAATTTCTTTATCAATTACTGATTTATTCATTGGATTTCACTCTACTATTTTGTTTACATGGGGAAGTGTACTCTTAATAGGTTTGCTAACAAAATATTATAACAAATCTTTGTTAATTAGAATATTTGGTGCTTTGTCTGGTGCAGTTTTATTTTTTATTATAACAAATTTCGGTGTGTGGAGCATTGGCTCTTATGAATACACAACTGAAGGTTTATTAAAATGTTATATTCTGGCACTACCATTTTTTGGTCATTCATTAATATCAACAATGTTGTTTTCGGTTTTGATTGAAACAATCTATAAGTTTTATAACTATAAAAAGAACTATTTTAATTCTTTAAAATAAAAACCAGAAAATAAATTTATTATCAAGCTATCATATGAATCTTGTTTTGAACAAATACTTAAGACTATTAAAAAAAAATAAAATTAAAGTAGATAAGATAATTAGGAATCCTTCTGTCAAAGAAAATGAGCTTATAAAAGTAATTCATCAATATGATGGTGTAATATGTAGCGATGATGAATTCACAAAAAAAGTGATGCATAAAGCGAAAAAATTAAAAGTAATTTCTAAATGGGGTACGGGGATAGACTCTATAGACTCAAACTTTGCAAAAAGAAAAGGAATTAAAATATATAATTCACCAGGAGCATTTACTAAAGGTGTTGCTCAATTTGCTCTTGGAGTAATTTTAAATTTGACCAGAAAAATTTCGGAAAATAATCAATCTGTTAAAACTGGTAATTGGAAAAAATTTCAAGGTATTAATATTGAAAACAAAAAAGTAGGAATAATTGGTTTAGAAAAAATTGGATCACAACTTATCAAATATTTAAAAAGTTTTAATGTAATATTGTGTGGCAATGATAAAAAAAAAATTGTGAATGATAAATTTAAGAAAAAGGGAATTAAAATACTTTCTCTTAATAAAATCTTTTCATATTGTGATATAATTATAATATGTGTTGATTTAAATAAGTCATCCTATCACTTAATAAAAAAAGAGCATTTAATGAAACTTAACAAAGAAAAAATTCTAGTAAATGTTTCAAGAGGACCAGTAGTTGACAACGACTCTTTACTTAAAACAATAAAAAAGAGAAATTTTCAAATTGGATTTGATGTTTTTGAGCATGAGCCAATAACAAAAAAAACTTTAAAAATATTAAGAAATAAAAGTTCAATACTATCAAGTCACAACGCCTTTAATACAAAAAAAGAGGTCAATTTTGTTCATGAGAATACAATGCAAAATTTACTAAAGGGATTGAAAAATTGAAATTAAAAAAAAAAATTTTTCTCAATTTTTCTTCGATTCCTAATCTTACAAAAAAAGCAAGAAATAAATCTAATTTTTTTTTTAATTCAGAGCTTAATAAATTAATTAAACTATCAGCATCTAAGGGTTTTATGGGAGTTGAGTTTCCATACTTTAGGTTTTTTCATAATACTGAGTCTATTAAAAATCTTAAAATCTATTTAGCTAAAAATAATCAAAAATACATTTTAGATTGTGAAAAAAAAATCTCAAAAAAAGAATTAATAAAATTGATTTCAATATCTCAAAAGCTAAATACAAAATTTATTAGAGTAAAGTGCAGTAACATTTTATCTTGCGAAAGAAAAAAATATAAAGATAAGTGGAATTCAAAAATTAATTCTATTATAAAAAAAATAAATCAAATAAAACCATTATTAAAAAAATATCAGATAAAATTAGCTATCGAAAATCATCAAGATCTGGACTCTAATGATATTTTAAAAATTATAAAACAAGTAGGTAAAAATTATGTAGGTATTAATTTTGACATTGGAAATGCGTTTGCAACATGTGAAATGCCATTAGAATTTTTTAACAAAACTAAAAAATATATAATAAATATACATTTAAAAGATTATATAATTCTTCCAACTAAAAAAGGTTATGCTTTGCATAGATGCCCCCTAATGGATGGGGATAGCCAAATATCAAAAATATTATTTCTGATAAAAATGCATAAAATTAAATCTCCAATTAGCCTTGAGTTAGGTGCAAAAAAACCAAGAGAAATTAAAATAAAAACAAAACATTTTTTTAAAAATTTTATAAAAGAAAAAAAAAAGAAATTAAAAAATTCTCAATCTATAATGAAAGTTGCAAATAAAAATTTCTTAAAAATTAATAAAATTAAAAAACTGATTTCTTTAAATGAAATAAATATGTTAAATAAAAGTATAAATAATTTAAATTAAAATTTTATGAAAGCACTTGTAAGATACTCTCATCTCCCAAAAAAACTTAAGATTAAAGAAATAGCCTTTCCGAAAATAAAAAATAAAAAAGATCAAGCAATTGTAAAAGTAAGGTATGCCGGTATTTGCGGGAGAGACTTAGAGCATTATAACTCTCAAATTTCAAAAAAAAAAATACCTTCAGTATTGGGACATGAGTTTTCTGGTATTGTTGAAAAAATAAATCCAAATAAACATAACATAAGAATTGGAGACAAAGTCACATGTGAGACTGTTAAAAGTGTTTGTAATAAATGTGCCCTATGTAAAAGCGGTTATTATAATTTATGTAAAAAAAGAAAAAACATAGGTGGAAGCGACACAGGAGCTTTTGCTTCACATATAAAAGTTCCAATAAAATATATGCATAAATTACCAAAAATTGTATCATTAGAAGAAGCAGCATTAATTGAACCATTGGCTGTTTGTTACAATGCATTAATTTCTAATTCGAATATTAAAAAAAATTCTACAATTTTAATATTTGGAGCAGGTACAATTGGATTGCTATGTTTAAAGTTGGCAAAATTTAAAAGAGCTAAAATTTTCTTAGTTTGTACTCCCAAAGATAAAATGCAAAAAAATATTGCAAAAAAAAATGGAGTAAAAAATATTTATATCAACAACACAAATTATGTAGAAAAAATTCTAAAAGATACTAATCACCAAGGTGTAGACCTAATTGTTGATACAGTTGGAGGTATAGACAAAACATTTGAAGATGCAATCGATATTGCAAAGCCTGGAGGTCAAATCACAAAAATCGGTTGGTTTATGAAAAAAAATGTGAGTGCAAATTTCGACAATATAATAAGAAAAAATTTAAAAATTCAAGGAAGTTTTAGTCATAATTATACAATATGGGAAAAATGTATAAAATTATTGTCAAAAAAAAATATTTATATAAAAGACTTAATTTCAAAAAAATATGAAATTTCAAAATGGAAAACTGCATTCAATTTATTAACAAACAGAAAAGCTGTAAAAATATTAATGACTTCAAATGAAAAAATATCTTAATTTTAAAAATAAAGTCTCAATAGTTACCGGTGCTGGATCCGGTATAGGAAAAGAGGTTTCTATTAAACTTTCAGATTTGGGATCAACGGTAATTTTAATTGGAAGAAGTAAAAAAGTAACTGATTTAGAAAAAAAAATTAAAAAAAGAAATGTAATTAGTTATATTTGTGACTTATCTGATGAACCATCAGTAAAAGATCTATACAAAAAAATAATTAAAAAATATAAGAAAATTGATATCCTAATAAATTCTGCGGGAGTAACTGCATCAGGTAATATTGAAAATACAACTTCTGAAGATTGGCAGATGATCAACGATAATAATGGATTGAATACTTTTTTATGCTGCAAATATTTTTCAAAAAGTATGAAAAAAAATAAAAAAGGAAAAATTGTAAATGTTTCATCTATTGCTGGAAGATTTAGAGGTAGAACATCTGGACTTCATTACGCTTATGCAAAATCTGGTCTAATTGGTTTTACAAGACAATTAGGTGCCGAGCTTGCTGAATGGAATATTAATGTCAATTGTTTTTGTCCATCTCAAACAATGACTAGTATGTTAAAAAGTTTAATTACACCAGAAATAAAAAAAGAACTTGAACAAACGATACCGATAAAAAGAATTGCCTCACCTCAAGAACAGGCTGATGTTATACTTTTTTTAGTCTCAGAAATGTCCAATTATGTTGCGGGAGCGGCGATAGACTCTAATGGTGGGCAATTTTAAATGAAAATAAATGCATTCATTCCTGTTCGGATGAGTTCCTCGCGGTTTCCTGGGAAACCTTTAACTAAATTATTAGATATAACAATGTTAGAGCACGTTTGGAGACGTACAAAGATGTCCGATGTTGATGAAACTTTTATTGCTTTATGTGATAAAGAAACTGAAGAAGTGTGTAAAAAGATTGGTGCCAAGTATATTTTAACTAGTAAAAAACATCAGATGTGTATGGATAGAATTGCTGAAGCATCTAATAAAAAAAAATCTGATATTATTGTTACAGTTCAAGGAGATGAGCCTTTAATTAAACATGAGATGATAAATTTAACAATAAAAAAATTATTAAGGAACAAGGAGGATTTATTTTGTACAACTTTAGCGCAAAAAATTTCATCTAATTCAGAAATTAAAAATCCAAATAGAGTAAAAATTATATGGAACAATAAAAAAGAAGTTATTTATATCTCGAGAGAAGCAATACCTTCCTCAGCGAAATATAAAAAAAAAATTGATTATTACAAAATGGTTTGTGTATATACAATGACTAGGAAAAATCTAAACAAGTTTCAAAAATATGGAATATCTAAAAATGAAAAAATTGAGTCTATAGATATGTTAAGAATTCTTGATAATAGTAAAAAACTTGGAATTGACATTATAAAAGGAGAAGTAGAAAACATAGATGTAAAAGCAGATATCCCAAAAGTTATGAAATTATTAAAAAAAGACAATCTGCTAAAAAAATACTACTAAAGATTTAATTATATATTAATGGATCTTCATATTTTTGATAATATAGTAAAATCCCAAAATGATAAAAGTTTATCCATAGGGTGGAACAGTTCTGAGATTAATTTTTTATTAGAGAAGAATAAAAAAAAAATAAGATCAATTTACGTAAATGCTATCTATGACATCATAAATAATAAATCAAATAGTATAAACCACTTCAAATTTATGGAAATAGATTTGATGGAAATGAGTTTAATAAATGAGAAAAATCCCTTTAAATCATATTATATTTTTGATTGTTTAAAACTGTTAGTCATAGAGGAAATTATTAAACAAAAAAAAATAAAAAATATTTTTTATCATGGAAAATCCTTTAAAATTCATAAATCTTTAAAATATCTCTGTTTAAAATTAAATTTAAATTACTTTAATCAAAATTTAATTATTAATGAGTTTAAATTTAAATCTTTATATTTTTTAAATGGATTTTTATTTTTTTTTATTCAAATTTTAAAAAATTTTAAACTTACAATTAATTTTAAAAAATATTCAAATGTTACTTTTTTTTCATATTTTGTTCATTTTAAATCAA
>Ga0163108_10003464_pt1 | contig 11208 bp, 6 predicted proteins | sample Fk1155metaG_FD_109644 | JGI IMG/M metagenome (GOLD analysis project Ga0163108, IMG submission 109644) | Marine microbial communities from the Central Pacific Ocean - Fk160115 155m metaG | ecosystem: Environmental > Aquatic > Marine > Oceanic > Photic zone | place: The Central Pacific Ocean...
AACATTCCAAGTTTTTCTCAAGTCCGAGTGCGATTTGACCGAAGTAATACTTACGAGAGTAAACTCTTGATACCCGTCCACCGTGGGGTGGTGCTCTACCGGGCACTCCTCCGCGGTTTTTTTTCTCTGGCAACAAGCCGGGCGTTCGACGGGCTCCCCTACTCTATATAGAGACCCTGCAGGCGAAGCTCCTCCCCAAGATCTTTCGCCGCCTTCTCGTTCTTTGCGCCTCGGACCGCCACGACCGTGTTATTGAGCCGCTCAAAGGCGATGCCCTGCAGCTCAAAAACTTCCGCAAGGCGATCGACCGTCTCCAGGGATTCTCCCCTGAAAAGAGTGGCGCGTTCCCTGTGAAGGATTTCGACTCCCTGGGCCCATTCTTTTAAAGAGAACTCGACGTTGTCAGGCATCTCGTTGCGGCTGTATTCCTTGAGCGAGCCGAGCAGCTGCTCGGCGGTAAACCCGGAACAGATACCTCTCTTGACACTCTCGCGCGTAAGCCGGTAACGCTTCACCCGGTCGGAACCCAGCCTGTCGGCGAAACGACTTAACACAAGGTTCGCCTCATCCTCCAGCGGCATCTCAGGAAACACCAGAACCTCGAAATCAGGATTGATGAGCGCCGGACGGCCAAGGGAATCTCCCTCCTCCCAATCCTTCAGGCCAAAGAAACGCTGGCCGAGGTCGGACAGCCTCAGGGCCTGGATAGCGCCGCCATGCAGGCCAACATCAACCAGGCCCATGAGCCCCATGCGATGGACGACCCAATAGCCCAGGTCATGATAGAGCTTGGCCAGGGTGACCTTGATGGGGTCGACGATTCCCCTGCGCTTACTGTGATGCTCATCGTCACACCGAGCCTGGTATTCTTCATGGATTCCCTCTTCCTCCAGGGTCGCGAGGAAGCGCGCCACCACGGCGCTGAGGAACGGCTGGAGCGACAGCCAGGAGCCCGGACTCGTCTCCTGCAGCTGCGCGAGAAAGATCTTTCTGAGGCTCTTCTGATGAAAGCTCCAATGCCCATCCTGGTGGTCAGACAGGAAGAGATCAAAGAGCGCCTGGAGCTTCTCCCGCAACGAGTTTTCCTGCCAACCGCTTCGGCGAAGCGGGGTGGGCACCAGTTGATGGTCCTCCACATCGAAGAAGCGGAGGCGGCGAGCCGTGTCCAGGAGATGCTGAACGATCTTGCCCTCGAAAACATCCTGATACCGGGTCGCGATCAACGAAGATGAGATCCTGTCCTCTATTTTTTTGTAGAGCCTCCCCTCCCGGGTAACCTCCAGCTTGTCGGACCGCAACAGGTCCAGCAGACGTTCCAGGTCGATGGCGAAGTCGCTGCCTAGAAACACCTCTGACTCGTTGGCCTCGGCGAGCTCCTGGCTGCTCTCCAGGAAGGCCTCGTAGAGGTTCTCCTGGTACAAAACCAGCGCTTCTTCTTCGAACTTGAGCCCGTAATCGTTCAGGTTCAACACCCCAACCGTGCCCAGCGAGGCATCCTCGAGGAGGCTCCTCCAGCTCTGGGGAAAGAGGCCCTCCTCGTCGTCGGCGCCGTCGCTTTCAAGCGTCACCGAGTCTCCATTTTTCCAGGCCGAGACCTCTGAGTGCGGCAGGATCCCGTGGCTTTCCTCGGCAGCCTTCAAGGCAACCTTGCGCAACGTCGTGTCGGAGAGCTTCTTGATCCGGCCCATCGGACGGGAAGGCGCCTTCTCCCCAGAGCCGGAAGACCTCAAGCTCAACATCTCCATCGGTCCGCGATCCTCTATCGAAACCGTACGCCGAAGGGCATGGCCAAGCTCCTCGGGGATCGTGAAGCGGTCGTGCCTGCCGCCCCCCCCAGCCTGGTTGCGATCCTTGTAGACAAAGCCTCCGCCAACCAGGGAGCGAAGAATCGTTTCGACTTCGTAGTCGGCGATCTGCTCTCCATGCCTTCCCGATCGGACCTCGGGCAGGGTGCCCCGGTAGCCTTCACGCCCCAGCAAAGAAATGAGGAACGCCCGGTGGGATCCACCCAGCCCCTCAAAGCGCTCGCGCACGGCATCCTGATTGCTCATGCATTTAAATAAAACGCTGGCCAGCTTCTCCTTGGCGCTCTCCCGGCCGCTCTCAGGCAGCCAGTATAAATGGTAGCTTTGCAGGTCGGCCTTCGGGCTGCTTGTTAAAAAATCTTTCAGGAACATTAGGTTTCCTGCGCTCCTTCTTTTTCCCTTTCGGGCTCCACCTCGGTCACCGTTTCCACCAACTCTTCGGCCTCCATGATCCGGTAAGGATAGCCCTGCTCGGTAAGAAAAAGCTGTCGCTTTTCCGCGAATTCCTGCTCTCGGCTGCTGGCCGCGATGCCGCTGCCGCGAGTAACCAGGGAATAAAATATCGCGCAACCGGCATCCTGTTTCGGCCGTAAAATCCGCCCGAGGCGCTGGGCCTCTTCCTGCCGGGACCCGAAGGTCCCTGAAATCTGTATCGCCACATTCGCATCCGGAAGATCAACGGCAAAGTTGCCCACCTTGCTGACAACAAGGGTCTGGATCTCGCCGTTGCGAAAGCCTTCGTATAATTCATCGCGTGTCTGCTGCGGCGTCTTGCCCGTGATCAGCGGGGCTCCGAGCGCCTCCGCGACCAGGTCCAGCTGGTCCAGGTACTGCCCCAGGACGAGAATGTGATCCGTCGCATGGCGCCTTATCAGGTTCTTGATGACCTCCATCTTGGCTGGATTTTCCGACGCGATCCGGAACTTGCCTCGCCGGCCGGCCAGCTGGTAGTCCTCTTTCAGGCCGGGCACCAGTTCGACCCTGACCTCGACGCATTCCGCATTGGCGATCCAGCCGCCGCCCTCGAGAGATCTCCAGGGAACATCGTATTTTCGCGGCCCGATCAGGCTGAAGACCTCGGTTTCTTTGCCATCCTCCCGGATCAGCGTGGCCGTGAGGCCGATACGGCGGGTCGCCTGGATCTCAGCAGTAAAGCGGAAGACCGGGGCAGGCAGGAGATGTACCTCGTCATAGATAATGAGGCCCCAGGGGTTCTCAAAGAAGAGCTTGAAATGCTCGAAATCATCCATCTTGGACTTGCGATAGGTAAGCATCTGATAGGTGGAGAGGGTCACCGGCCGGATCTGCTTGACCTCGCCGCTATATTCTCCGACCTGGTCTTCGGTCAGAGTTGTCTTGTCCAGGAGTTCGCGGCGCCATTGCCGCAGGGCTGTTACGTTCGTCGTTAAGATGAGAGTCTGTTTGCCCACCGCGGCCAGCGCCCCCATCCCGACAATAGTTTTCCCGGCACCACAGGGGAGCACGACCACTCCGCTTCCCCCGTGGGCGCTGCCGCCGGCATAAAACGCATCAACGGCATCCTGTTGATAGCAGCGGAGGGCGAAGGGCGAACCATCGCCAAGGGAGTCCCGAAGGCCCACATCGAGATTCTTGCCTTCCTGGTAGCCGGCAAGATCGCGGGCCGGATAGCCGATCTTGGCCAGTGCCAGCTTGAGCTGGCCGCGGCACTCGGGCCGCACCGCCAGGCCATTTTCATATTCAGGCTCTTGCAGCAAAAACTCCTCGAGATGACTCAGCTGCCCCAGGTGCTCCAGAAGCTCCTCCTCGTCAGCAACCAGAACGATTCCGCCATCTTCATCGCTGACCAGCTCGACCCGGCCGTAGCTGGTTACGGCGTCAGTGATCTCCTTGGCTATATTTGGCGGAACGGGATACTTGGAGGCCGAATCCAGGAACTCCAGAATCTCTTCCGCCTCTGCCCCGGAAGCTCCTGCGTTCCAGAGCGAGAGGGCGGTAATCCGATACATGTGGATGTGTTCAGGGCTTTTTTCAAGCTCGGCAAAAAGCATCAGCCGATCACGAACCTCCTCGAATCGGGAGTGATCTGCCTCGAGAATAATCGACCGGTCACTCTGAACAATAAGTGGATTGTCGGGATTCATTGCCATTCTCAATTCTTTCGCGCCCTGCCGGCGCCCTTGTGCTATTCGGTGCTCGTCGGTTCCTCGCCTTCCGTGGAGCCAGCCTCCGTCGCCTCAGCAGCCTCGGCCTCCTCAGCCGCCTCAGCCGTCTCAGCATCCGCTTCATTTTCTTCCGCCTCGGCCGGGGCAACGCACTCGATGGCCGCCAGCGTGTCGCCATCCTGGAGGCGCATCAGGTTTACGCCCTGGGTCGAACGCCCCATGACGCTGATCTCCGATGCCTGGGTCCGCATCAAGAGGCCCTCGCGGCTCATCAGAACGATGTCATCATCTTCCCGGACCGCCTTCAGGCCCACCACGGGCCCATTACGGGCGGTCGCCTTGATGCTGATGATTCCCGCGCCGTTTCGTTTCTGGCGTCTGTAGTTTTCTACAGCCGTCTTCTTGCCAAAACCATTGGCGCAGGCCGTCAACAGGGTGACGCCCTCCTGCAGGGGGTCAAGGATCGCCATATCAACGACCTCATCATCCGCCGAAAGATTGATACCTCCCACCCCGGCCGCGGTGCGCCCCATGGGGCGAATGTCGGCCTCATCAAACCGGATGGCCTTGCCCGCCCGGGTACCCAGCACCACCTCCTGCCCGGCCTTGCAGAGCGCGGCCCCGATGAGGGAGTCGCCTTCCTTGAGCTTGATGGCAATGATTCCTGTTTTCTTGGGCCGGGAGAACTGGTCAAGGCTGACCTTCTTGGTCGTGCCCTGCCGGGTCGCGAAAACAACGAAGCGCTCAGCATCGAACTCATCGACGCACAGCTGCTGGCTGACCGTCTCACCCTCTGCCAGGTTCAGGAAGTTGATGATCGGGCGGCCCTTCGCGGTGCGCCCCATGTTTGGAATCTCGTAGACCCGCAGCCAGTAGACGCGCCCCTTGTTCGTATAGAGCAGGATGTAGTCATGGGTCGAGGCGACAAAGAGGGTCTTGACGAAATCTCCCTCTTTCTTGTTGCCCCCGGCCACTCCGCGCCCGCCACGCCCCTGATTGCGATAGGTGCTCAGCGGGGTGCGCTTGACGTAGCCTTCCCTGGTAAAGGTGACCGCCACCTGTTCCTCGGGAATGAGGTCCTCGGCAGCGTAATCCTCCGCCTCCTCAACAATCTCGGTGCGCCGCTCATCCCCAAGCTTCTTCTCCGCCTCTCCCAGCTCTTCGATAATCAGGTCGAAAACAAGCTGCTCGCTGGCGAGAATCTCCCGGTAATGCTTGATGTCGGCATGCAGCTGGTCCAGTTCGTCCTGAAGCTTCTGGCGCTCCAGGCCCGTGAGCCGGCGCAGCTGCATGATCAGGATCTGGTGGGCCTGGATCTCGGTGAACTGGTGCTCGGCCATCAGGCGGGACTGGGCTTCCTGGTCCGTCTTGGAAGACCGGATCAAGGCGATCACCTCATCGATAATGTCGAGCGCCTTCAGCAAACCCTCGACAATGTGGGCGCGCTCTTCCGCCTTACGCAGAAGATAGCGGGTCCGGCGGCGAATGATCTCTACCCGATGGCGCTTGTATTCATTGAGCAGCTCCTTGAGGCCGAGGGTCTCCGGACGGCCGCGGACAAGGGCGATGTTGATGATGCTGAAGGTGGCGCTGAGCTGGGTAAACTTATAGAGCTGGTTAACAACCACCTCAGGCGAAGCGGACATCTTGAGCTCGATAACCAGCCGGATGTCCTTGTCGCTCTCGTCCCGGACATCCGCAATGTCCTGGATACGACCATCCTTGACGCACTCGGAAATCTTCTCGATGATCGAAACCTTGTTCTCCTGGTAGGGGATCTCGGTAAAGATGATCGAGTCCTTGTTCTTGCCGGGCTCGACATGGTACTTGGAACGCACCTTGATCAGCCCCCGCCCTGTCCTGTAGGCCTGGCGGATGCCCGCCCGCCCGCAAATCTCCGCCCCGGTGGGGAAGTCCGGACCCGGGATGTGGCCCATCAGCTCTTCCACGGAGATGTCAGGGTTCGCGATAAGGGCGCGCAGTCCGGCACACACCTCTCCGAGGTTGTGCGGGGGCATGCTCGTCGCCATACCAACGGCGATACCCGTTGAGCCATTGCAAAGCAGGTTAGGAAAAGCGGCCGGGAGCACGCTGGGCTCATCAAGACGATTGTCGAAGGTCTTTTGATGGTCGACCGTCTCCTTGTCGATGTCGGTCATCAACTGAACGGTCCCCTCGGTCATCCGCGCTTCGGTATATCGCATAGCCGCCGGAGGATCGCCATCGATCGAACCAAAGTTGCCCTGGCTGTCAACAAGCGGGTAGCGGGTGTTGAAGCTCTGGGCCATGCGCACGAGCGTGGGGTAGATGGCGCCGTCCCCATGCGGATGGTAGCTCATCATGGTCTGGCCCACGATGGCCGCGCTTTTACGATGAGCCCCGCGCGGCCCAAGGTTCAGGTCCCGCATGGCCACGAGGATCCGGCGCTGAGACGGCTTCAAGCCATCGCGGATGTCCGGAAGCGCCCGCTGAATGATGACGCTCATCGAATAGGTGAGATAGGACTCCTTGAGCTCATCCTGGATATCCAGCTCGCGGACCTTTTCGCCTGCACCAAATCCTGCTTCTTCGTTTTCTGCCATATCTCGCTCAGACATCAAGGTTCTTCACATCCAGGGCATGCTCCTGGATGAAATTACGCCTCTCCTCAACATTCGTGCCCATCAGGATCGTGAAATATTCATCGGCCTTTTCCGCATCCGCGACCGTCACCTTCAAAACGGTCCGGCGCTCGGGATCCATCGTCGTCATGTAAAGCTGGTCAGGGTTCATCTCGCCCAGGCCCTTGAAGCGCTTGGGCTCCAGCTTGCGTTCGGCCGCGGAGTTGACCCCATCGAGTATGTTGAGAAGGTCATAAACATTCTGTTCTTCATCCTCGCCAAAGGAGAGCGCCCCGATCGGCTCCGGCTCCGCAACGCCCAGATCGGCATCGTCAATCGTCAGCCGGAGAGGAACGGCGGCCAGCCCGTGCTGGTCGAGGAGGGTATGGATTTCTGTCAGGGGCCCGCTCTCAAAGATCGTATAGAGGACGGCATCGGCGGCCCTGCGTTGTTCGAGACCAGCGGTTTCCTCGCAAACCACGGGCTCTCGCCCGAGCTCCTTGCCGAGCTCCTTGATACGTTTCTCGCGCGCGGCGTCATCCTGATACAGCTCACCGACGGGCTCCGCTCCGGCGACCCCCGCCACAGAGAGCATCCTGGACGGCAGAATGCCATCGTCGCTTGCCAGGGCCAGGTATTCGTGCAGAGCGAGACCCTTGCGTTCAAGTGCCCGCTCGAGACCCCTCAGGCGGGAGATGCCCTCGCAAAGCACGCGGAAGGCTCCAGAGCGCAACTCAACTCTGCCTCCATCGAGCAGCAAGGCAACGTTTTCCACTCCGACCCGGAGCATCTCCGATTCGTATTCTTTCTCATCCTGAACGTACATGGACTTCTTCTTCGAGCCCTTGCGGGGGGCGAGCTCATAGAGCGGCGGCTGGGCGATGTAGACCGCGCCCGCATCGATCAGGCTTCTCATGTGCCTGAAAAAGAAGGTCAACAGGAGAGTACGAATGTGAGAGCCGTCGACATCGGCATCCGTCATGATGATCACCTTGCCATAGCGCAGCTTCGACAGGTCAAACTCATCTCCGATTCCCGTCCCGAGGGCCGAAATAATCGTCTGGATCTCCTGGTGCCCGAGAACCTTGTCGATGCGCGTCTTCTCAACGTTAATAATTTTTCCCCGGATAGGCAGGATCGCCTGGAATTCCCGAACACGCCCCTGCTTTGCGGAGCCGCCGGCCGAATCTCCCTCGACGATAAAGACCTCCGTCTGGAAAGGGTCGCGGCTGGAACAGTCCGCCAGCTTGCCCGGAAGGCTGCCGCTGGAAAGAGCGGTCTTTCGTCGAGCCATGTCACGCGCCTTGCGCGCGGCCTCGCGGGCAATGCGGGCGTCGACAGCCTTGCGGCAGATAGCCTTCGCCGTCGAAGGGTTCTCCGCCAGATAGCTCGCCAGGCGATCGTTGACGGCCTGCTGAACAACCCCCTCCACCTCGGTGTTGGAAAGCTTGACCTTGGTCTGGCTCTCGAACCTGGGGTCCGGAACCTTGACGCTGACGATCGCCACCAGCCCCTCGAGATAGTCCGCGCCATCTGGAACGGTTTCCTTTTCCTTCACCACCTTGCTCTCGCGGGCGTATTTGTTCAGCGTCCGCGTCAGCCCGGACTTGAACCCGCTCAGGTGGGTCCCTCCGTGCTCGGTGTTGATGTTGTTGGCGAAGGTGTAAATGCTGTCGGCGGTATAGTCCCGGTTGTATTGGAAGGAGATCTCCACCTTGACTCCGGAGCCTTCGTCCGCCTTGTCGAAATAGACGATGTTGTCATGAACCGTCTCTTTCTTTCGGTTGAGATATTCAACGTAATCCTTGATGCCCTCTTCGTAATAGAACTCCTCGGCCTTTCCTTCGCGATCATCGGCGATCGACACCCGGAGCCCCCGGTTCAAAAAAGCGAGCTCGCGGCATCTCTTCGCCAGGGCAGCGTACTGGAACTCAACCGTTTCCATGATGGTCGCATCCGGCTTGAAACGAATCTTGGTCCCGGTAGCCTCCGCCTTCCCCACGACCTCGACCGGGCCGACCGGCTCGGGGGCCTGGCCCTCGCCCTCGCCCTTGAGCTCGTAGCGCTGGGCGTGATGTTTTCCCTCTCGGTAAACATCCACGGTAAGCCATTCGCTCAGGGCGTTCACCACCGACACGCCGACTCCATGCAGGCCGCCGGAGACCTTGTAGCTGTCATGATCAAACTTCCCGCCAGCATGGAGGGTTGTCATGACGACGTCCAGGGCGTCGCTCCCTGACTCGTGGGCACCAACGGGTATGCCCCGTCCGTTATCTTCAACGGAGACGCTTCCGTCTTCGTAGATATGAAGCTTCACCGTATCGCAATGCCCGGCCATGGCTTCATCAATGCTGTTGTCGAGCACCTCGGTCACGAGATGTTCGAGACCCTTGATGTCGGTGCCGCCGATGTACATGTCGGGGCGCATCCTGACAGCCTCAAGGCCCTCAAGAACCTTGATGTTGCTGGCCCCGTAAGCCTCCTGATTGTCCGCTTCGGGGGTCTTGGTCGCCCCAGAGGCGTCATCCGTTGACGTCATGTGTTTGTCTCGAAGTTTCCGGCGCGAAACCGGATATTCTGAAAGTTGGGAAAGCCTTCGCTCTGGCGCAAAGAACTCATAATTTCTTCACGGTAATACGCGGAGAGTTCGCCAAGCAGGGGAGCCGAGTCCACCTCGACTACAAGGGTCCCTCCCCTGAGATCCACAATTCGTGTTCTGTCGGCCACTTCTTCTCCTACCGTATCTTTCCAGCAGCTTTCCAGCTGGGCTCGACCAAGGGTCGTGTCGAGGCTGTTTTCTTTTAACCATCGGCGCAGAATGTCCTCGAGTACCTCGGGGCCCTTGCCGCCGGCTTCATTGCTGCGGCCCCTTCCATGGCGCCGCGTTTTTCGATCCGTCACTCTTCTTCTCTTTGTTTGATCGGGTTCCCGGAAAAGTTTCAATTGACTACCAGGGGCATCAGGTAGTGACGATAGCTGAGCTCTCCTTTGATCGCCCCCGGACGCTCCGAACCGAAAAACTCCATCCGAACCTGTTCTGTGTCGATGGTCCTGAGCGCATCCACGAAATAGCTCGGGTTAAATCGAATCTCAACGTCCTCACCTTCTTTTTCCACATCAACCCGGATCATCGACTCGCCAATGTCGCTGCCTTTGGATTCGATCGCGACCTCCTTGCCTTTGAAACGGAAAATCACGGCCTCCGTCTCTTTGTCGGTAACCAGAGAGGCGCTCCGGACCGCGGCAACGAGTTGCCCCCGATCCGCCGTTACTTCGCTTTTAACCTCCGAAGGAATCGCGGATTTGTATTCGGGAAAGGTTCCCTCTACCAACTTGGCCATCATCTCTCCGCCATCGAAGGACATCTGCACTTCCGTTTCCTCGAGGGCGAACTTGACACTCTCCTCCCCCTGGGACAAGACCTTGACCATCACATCAACGGCCCGGTTAGGGATAATCCCGGAGGTTGCCGCCGATGCTGGATTGTCGATCTCCATCTCGTCGGTAGTCAGGCGCTTTCCATCGGTTGCCGTCATCTTGAGCAGGCCGCCCTCTATCTCGCAGAAGACTCCGGTCAGTTGATAGCGGGAAGAATCCCTTGAGGCTGCGACGGCTACACGGCGTAACATCTCGGCAAATTTTGCCCGCGGCAACTCCAGGGCTCCCTCTCCGGAAAACCCCCTCACCTCTGGAAATTCGTCAGGGCTCTCTCCAAGCAGCTTGAAGGAATATTCTCCCGACTCAGAGCAAACCTTCGCTCCCTTCCCATCCTTTGTGGCCTCTATAATAATCCTGTTGCCGGGAACCTCCCTGACAAGGGAGAGAAGCCTGGCGGCAGGCAAAGCCAACTCACCCTTACCATCAACCTCCTGGCGTTCAATCTGCAGACAGGCTGACACATCCAGGTCAGTCGCCTTGATCTGTAATTCCTTGTCCGTCGCAACAAAGAGACAATTACGCAGGATCGACTTGGTGGTAGGCCCACCCCCCGTGATCGCCGCGATACTCTGCAGTCGCTCAAACAACTCGTTTTTTTCACAGCAAATTTTCATCGTGTATTCCTTTAGCTGGGTTCCACGCTGAAACCCCAAAGCGGCATCTCCCGCAGGTCACGCTCATTTCGCTTCAGACGAAAGCAAGCCATTCCATGGGGCAAAGTTCACTTCCATTGAAAAACGCAAGTTCAGGGTCACACAATCCGCCTGAAGCGCTATTAACCACCTTCGATAACACTAAATTGAGGAAAGAATCATTATAGTTCGGGTCCAGCCAAAGGCAATCAAATAATTTAATCGTAAAGTATTACAATTAAACGTCTTATGTCAAATTTTTCGGTGTTCCGAAAAACTTTCTCCTGTGCTGTAAGTCCTTTATAATAAATACCTTACGTATCCCGGGCGAAACCGGAGAAACCCGGCTATTCTCTATTTATGTAAATTGTTTAAATAAAAGGGTTTATGTGTCCTTCTGAGGGGCCTGGGTTTTTGCCTGATGAGCTGGGTTTCGGGAAGAGTGGGGTAAATGGTTGGGATCGAGAGCCGGCCTTGAGATGTTTCTATATCTACATCATCAGTATCAGAACTCATCACCCAGGGTTCTGCTGTGGAATACAGGCTAAACAGGGGTGTAAATCCTTATTAGGAATGGGGTTATTTATTC
>Ga0163108_10003467_pt1 | contig 11202 bp, 8 predicted proteins | sample Fk1155metaG_FD_109644 | JGI IMG/M metagenome (GOLD analysis project Ga0163108, IMG submission 109644) | Marine microbial communities from the Central Pacific Ocean - Fk160115 155m metaG | ecosystem: Environmental > Aquatic > Marine > Oceanic > Photic zone | place: The Central Pacific Ocean...
AACACTAGAAGATGCAAAAAAAGACGCACAAACAGATGTTACAAAACAAGACTTGGTTACCGCCATTATTACAAAGACAAAAAAAAAGACAGGACAAAAAGAACATATTCGAGACGAACTCACAACACAAATAGAAAAAGTAATGGAAGATGGACTAGGAGATACATATGACTCACTCTCCGTCATACAAAAACAACAATTTAAAATAAAAGGAGAAGAAACTGTTTTTGAAATACGCAATTTAATGCAAAAAACAAAACTAAAGATGAAGACAATACTACGTTTATTGTTTGGTTGGCTCAAGATAATACCAGGCGTAAACCACTTCTTCCTGGAACAAGAAGCAAAGATAAAAGCCGACCAAATTTTCCGTATCCACCAAAGAAATCAAGGTAAATAAGTATATGTTTTTTTTCATACTCCAATTTTTTTCAGCACCAAACACAACTCAGTTTCAACAACCTAGCAGCTCTTTTTCAGACATACTTACACCTGTCTTTTTTTTCTACCTCTTCCTCGCAGGTGTGTGTTTTTTTTGTATTATATATGGAAGAAGGTTGCTCAAAAACTATGTGAAAAAAAATAGCATGTTTAACCGCAGCACGTTAAAGATAATGGTACCAAAAGAAAGAAAATCAGAGGGACAAGGTGGGCAGGTTGGACAAGAAGATCGATTAGAGCAAATAAAAGAAGAAATAGGCATTACAGAAAGTTTTTTTTCCACCATAGCTGGATTACGCGCTAAAACAGGGTTATGGTATTGGCTTACCGGCAGACAAGACTACTTTTCTTTTGAAACCGTTGTACAAGATGGAAGAATCTATTTTTATGTAGACGCTCCAAAGAAAAAAACTGATTTTGTTGAGCAACAAATTCATGCACAATTCCCTAGTGCTGATATAGAACGTATCACAGACTACAACCTTTTTTCTGAGAATAGCCACATTCTTGGAGCATATTTATATGGTACAAAAAGAAAAGTGTTTCCTATTAAAACCTACAAGACCATGGATTCAGACCCTATGTCTGGCGTGCTTAACGTACTCGCAAGAATACGAGAAAACAATAGTGCTGCTGCGGTACAGTTTGTAGTTAGGAGTGCAAAAAAAACCTGGAGAAGTGATGCGGTGCGCATTGTTCGTGAGGTAAAAAAAGGAAAGAAATTTGAACAAGTGTCACAAGAGTCCGGAATTTCTCGTTTTTTTAGAGCAACCGGCGAAATTATCAGTGAAAGTTTTAGTAAAAAACCACAAGAACAAATTGGAAAAGATACACACTACCAACTCTCGGCAATGGAAGAAGAGATGCTAAAAGGTCTTGAAGAAAAAATGAGCAAAGGGGGGCTTGAAGTGTCTATTCGAATCATCACCGTATCTGATAACGACATAGCTAACAGAACAAACCTAGACAACATACTTAACGCTTTTAGCCAGTACAATCTATACAGATATGGCAATGAATTCCGCGCAGCCATACCCAGAAGACAAACACAAATTATTAAAGATTTTATCTATAGATCCTTTAGTGAAAAATATAATATCATAAGCAATACCGAAGAGATTGCCTCTTTGTGGCACCCACCAATCCACTCCACAGAAGCACCAAACATTGCTTGGCTCACAGGTAGGAGTGCCCCACCCCCACCAAACCTACCAAAAAAAGGGCTTACACTTGGGTATTGTGAATATCGTGGGATGAAAGAAGATGTTAAACTACAAACACCCGACAGACAAAGGCATTTGTATATTATTGGTAAATCTGGAAGTGGTAAGTCTGTTACAATTGCAAACCTTGCCATGCAAGATATTAAGGCAGGGCACGGTGTCTGTATTGTTGATCCACATGGAGACTTGGTTGAAGAGGCTCTAGAACATATACCAAAGGAGCGTGCTGATGATGTTATAATATTCAACCCATCAGACATTGAGCGTCCAATCGGAATGAACATGCTTGAGGCAAAATCAAAAGATCAAAAAGATTTTGCTGTACAAGAAATGCTTGGTATTTTTTTGAAACTTTTTCCACCAGAAATGATTGGTCCAATGTTTGAGCACACCATGAGAAATGTCATGCTTACACTAATGGCCAACCACGAGGATCCTGGAACCGTTATAGACATACCGAGAATGCTTGTTGATGATGATTTTGTAAAACGATACTTAGTAAACGTTACCGACCCAGTTGTTCGCACATACTGGGAAAAAGAGATGGCACAAACAACACAGCACACAAAATCAGAGATGTTGGGTTATTTGGTGTCCAAAATTGGTCGATTTGTAGGAAATGAAATGATGAGAAATATTATGGGACAAAAAAAATCAGGTTTTGATTTTAGAGATGTTATGGATAATCAAAAAATCCTACTCGTTAACCTTGCTAAAGGAAAAACCGGAGAAGTTAATTCTAAACTTATTGGACTTATTGTGGTAGCAAAACTCCAAATGGCCGCAATGGGAAGAGCCGATATGGAGGAACATTTGCGAAAAGACTTCTACTTGTATATTGATGAGTTCCAAAACTTTACTACCGACTCCATTGCTATTATTCTTTCAGAAGCCAGAAAATACAGACTTAATCTTATTGTGGCACACCAATACATGGGACAACTTATGAATGACAAAGGACAACCAGAAATTCGTGATGCTGTCCTTGGAAATGTTGGTACAATGATGGTGGGAAGAATTGGTCCAGATGACTCTGAAATTCTTGCCAAGGAGTTTGCGCCCGTTTTTGGTTCTTTTGACTTACTCAATACACCACAATACTCGTTTTATTCAAAAATGCTTATTAGTAACCAAGCAAGCAAGCCATTCCTAATGCGTGCATATCCACCAATAGAAGGTAATAAGGAGCTAGCCCAAACGATAACACAGCTCTCTCGTCTAAAATATGGACGTGATAAACGTATTGTAGAAGAAGAAATACTTGAGAGAACAAAGCTAGACGACCCAGAAACAAAAGGTATAGGCGGCGATCTTTCGGAAATGAGTCTTTAGTAAAAGTATACCTGATCTTCCTGGCGAACATCAAAAACGGTAGCAGCCTCCTCTACTGTTTTTTTATATATGAGCATAAGGTTTTCCAGCTGCGGTCCAACAACCTTGTCTATTCTTACCATAAATTTTATACCATCCTTAGAAAAAATCTCCATATTCCTTTGGTCCTGTTGCATAAGAAAATATGCCACTGACACATCCAATTCATGGTCTAGGCGCTCAAACCAAGTTATAACATTCATTACCGACTGTGGTGAAATAACCACTACCCGCTCCTCATTTTTTTTCACAACTGAGTGACTAAATTCATCATATAAAATAGGGTATTTTCCCATTTCTTTGTGTACCCGTGCAGCATCAATGCGATGCTCTTTTGGTACCACAATACCCTGTTCCGTAGAACTAGGACTTACCACAGAAATCGATGAACCAAACCACTCGTCCTCTCCAACGTTCCGAATATGCTCCACAACAGTACCATCCAAACCAAGGAAACTATACGTCTCGCCATTATCATAAATAATGGATGATATTTTTTCTTCCACCTCTATATTCAGTTTATCAGGAAAATCTTTTTTGACCGTTATATGCGCAATAGGAAACTTTTGTGACAACAACATACCCACTTCTTTTTCGTCAACCATAGAAAAACTACTTTTTGGTAAAAAGAATAACACCTTATAGTCTATTATTCCCTCTGTGGCCGACAAAAAAGCCTGATGATTAATCCGCTCAAGCCCAGAGACTGTTATCTGTGAAATACGAAAAAAGGGGTGGTACAGAAAAATTCCAACCATGCCAAAAACACACCCAAGAAGAACAAAAAGTAATACAAAAAAACGTGTCTTTGTTTGTATTGTTGTTTTTTTTGGTTTCCCGCGCCTATATGAAGTGCTTGTGGTCGAGAAAGGTAAAACAACCCGAGAAGCAGAGTGTTGCCTCCTTTGTTTACTTTTACTCATGAAATAATATTATTAAAAAAATACAAAGCAAAAACTGGTTAAAACCCTCTACGCACTCTTCTAATAGTCTCTACAATCCAATTGATATAATATTTTTTTGTAAGAGGAACATCCATACATGGTATAAGATCTTTTTGAACCCCGCCAAAACCCTGCTTAAAATGTGAAATTCCTGAAAATGGGTGGGATTTTGGTGACCCTTTTGGTGCTATTCCCCAAAAATTATACCATTGTATCCCCCGTTTCTTTACTTCTTTTATTACTTCCCACTGAAGAAGATAGGAAGTTGGTAGCCTTTTGTCTTGATTAAGTGAAGCGCTGTGCCTATAACATGCCATACCATTGTAAAATATAATAATGGCTGAAGAATCTAACTTGCCATCTGGTAAATACCCTTCAAATATACATGCTTTCCCTTCTTTGGAAAAAACCGTAAACTCACTATCAACAAATGATCGCGAGAATCTATGAAAACTATGTCTTTTGGCCACCACATCATGCATATCATTGAGCCGAGCAAGTGCCGCGGCTGAAGTGGTTTGCTGTATGGTAACCCCCTGCTTTTCACAACGTCGAATAAGATTTCTATGGTTTTTTTTCATGTCAGCCAAAAGCGTTGTTTCTGTTTTTTTGGTATCTAAAAGCCAGGTGTTTTCTGCCAACACATGCATTGGTGCCTTTTTAGCACCCCATGTTTTAAGAGTTTTGTACACAACATCTGTATATTCCACATACGGACTGAATCGTATAAAGTCATACCCATACTTCTTACCAAAAACCTTCATATAAGTCATAAACGCAATCCCCACATCTTTGTTGTGGTAATCTATTACTGGTCCATATGGAAGAAGTAAAAAAGCGCCTCGTTTTGCATGCACAGACAAAACAAGAGAACCACCAACCAATATGTCGTCCTGATACACGCCAATAATCCAAAAATCCTCGCCTGTTTTTTTATGCACTTCACCCGACAATGCTGATTGCACAAAAAGAGCACTGTCTTGTTTTGATAAGAATATTTCCCACTCCTTTGGTGAAACACCTTCTCTTATTGTATAGCTCATAATATAGTAGTTACACAAGCAAGTATTTTTCTTACATCCTTTTCTGTGACACCACCGTGTGTTGGAAAGTTTACCGCTTGTGTTGCAAAAAGCTCTGCACGCGGACATGAACCTGCAACATACTCAGCATGCTTCAGGTCAACATCTTTTGGTGCAACAACTGTTGTGTACCAATCCCCAAACACAATACCCCTCTTTTTTCCTTCTGCAAGTACTGCTGATTGTTTTTTTGTGAGCAAAAGATATCGTAATGGCACATCTTCTGTGTGCTTGACCTGAGGAAGTTTGATTGCATTAATTGACTGCAATCCTTTTGTGTACTGCGCGGCAATGGCCTGTCTGTGCAGATTCACCGCGTCTATGTTTTCAAGTTGTCCAAGTAAAATATGCGCAAGGACATTAGGAAATGTTGTTTGAGCGTACCCGCCCACTTCTCCTTGTTTTTCTTTTTTACTTATCACGAGCGGCGTCAACCCTAATTTTTTGGATAAAAAAAGTAGTATTTTTCCAATATACAGACGATAACAGAATTTACCCAATGGAAAGAAGATGTATTGGCACAAATATTTACCAACTGACACACATGTTGATGAAGGAAGTGATTTTTGGTATTGACGTACTTTTGCTGCAAGGTCATCTTTTTTTGTTATAGCAACACCACCTCTTCCGCAAGAAAGTGGTTTGTCAGAACCAAAACTAAACATGGCAGCATCAGCAAACGTCCCAAGTAGTTGCCCGCCACTTCTTCCACCAAAAACATGTGCACAATCTTCTATAGTATAGACACCTTTCTTCTTCGCAAAAGAAACAATACCTTTCACATCAGCTGCAGCACCAAGTGTATGTTGTATAATAATAGCCTTTGTCCGAGAAGAATATTTTTTTTGCATATCCGCAACATCCATGTTCCCATCATCTCCAATATCCACAAAAATTGGTGTAGCTCCAGCATGCTTAATAGCATTTACCACAACCACACAAGTAAATGCCTGTAACAGCACCTCATCACCCTTTTTCACATCACCAGCACGCAACAAAGCAAAAAGTGCTGTTCGCCCAGAATCAAATGTTACTGCTTTGGTACCCAAAAAATACTCAGAAATCCTACTCTCTACCAAACCTACATATTTTCCAGAACACACACGAAACCATTTCCATGGTAAAAAAACATAGGACATAGCTATACCAATGTCTTTAATAGTAGTATTTGAAGAAAATCCTGTAAAAATCATATAATTGAATACCTAACACCTCTGTATTATACCACGCCCAACTCTTTCATTACACTTACTGGCATGCGATTCTCAAGCAAAATAACCACATCTTTTTCTTTCAACGATTTAATATATGCCAGAAGATCTTGTGGATTATCTTTCAAAGACACTTGGGTGTGATATTTTTCTACTATGCCGCGCTGTAGCGGAGCAAAAAAATCTTTTGTAATCACAACCAACCCATCTGCCACAAAAGAAATTTCACCCCCTATCTCCTCATGTAGTATATCACTCCGAGAACCCAACTCTAGCATGCCTCTTGTAATAACAATCCGCCGCTTGTCTGTCGGAAATTTTGCCAACACATCAAGTGCGCTACGAAAACCATTTGGATTTGAATTATAACTATCGTTCACAATAGTTGCATTGCCGTAAGGAAAAATACTCAGAGAACCATGCACTGCAACAGGAAGAGAGGTTCCTTGCTTTTCTATTTCAGCTATAGAAATATTAAGATATCGCGCAACAAGAATAGCAGGAGCAATATTAAATGCATGATGTGCGCCTATAATACGCGTATGCATTTTTACCTCTTTTTTATCTGCCAATTCCCAAACAAATTTTGTATACTTGAGTGTGCTGTCAATTTTTACAATACGACATGAAATGTCTACACTCTCAGACGTGCCAAATGTCTGTATATTTTTACAAGAAAGTGTGTGCACCAACCCAACACAATATGGGTTATCTGCATTGGTAATCACAAGACCGTCTTCTGGAATGGCTCGCAAAAGCTCATACTTTGCTTGTTGGGTTTGTTCAATACTTCCAAAAAGTGATGCGTGTTGATCATTAATAGCCGTAAGTATTCCAACTAGTGGCTTTACCATATCACACACAATCGCAATCTCCCCCATTTTATACGCTCCCATCTCACAAACAAACACATCATGCCCCGAAAGATCATGTTGTAAAATAAATTTTGCTATACCAATGTCCGTATTAATATTTTTTGGAGTTTTTATTACATTTTTGTTACAACTTAATATGTGATCCAAAAACTCTTTGACAGATGTTTTTCCATAACTCCCAGTAACCCCAATCACTAAAAGTTTTTTATATCCCAACATTTTTCTTTTTGCCAAAAAAATGATACATCGCTTCAGTATTTTGGTTGGCACATAGCTTAAAAAAACAACCGTGCTTAAAATTACAAAACGTAATAATAAAAGCAACAGTAACACTTCTATATCTCCAAAAAACCAAACAATCCCAACCTCAAGAGTAAGCGATCCGAGTAATATACTCATCGCTTTAATAGTTAGTGTTGGTCTACGAAATCTCTTTTTATACACATGAGTAACCCCCACAAACACATCGGCAAGCAAAATCACAAAAAGTATATAAAAAGCTGTCGTAAACGTATTTATGGGCAACAGAAAAAAGAGAAGGATAATACACAAAGAACGTAACATTACGGGATAGTGGTATACAAACTCCTTTCCCTGTTTGGTGGAAAGAAAATCACTAAAAATATCAAAACGATATTCTTTGAGCTGCCAGATATAACAATACCTACTGTATTCAAAAAAAGCACTGATTAGCCACAACACACCTATGTAGAAAAAAAGAGGATTGGTAAAAATCATAAAACGTCTTACAAAAGTATATTTTGCAAAATATCAACAAATGCTTTTTTCTTGTGCAAATGCAAGCCATGTGTACCCCCTTCCACAATATGGAGCTGTGCATTTGGAATTTCTTCTGCAATTTTTTTTCCATACCGTAGTGGTGTATGTCTATCTTTCTCTCCCCAAACAATATCGGTATGTACAATAATTTTACCCAAAATATCTGAAACATCTTCTCGTACCACCTTTTTATAAATCTCTCTTTTAACACCACGACTCTCTTCATAATCAGAAGAACCTAAACAACGATAAGCTATCTTTTTAATATGTCTTGCCCTATTCTTTAGTATTGGAAGCGTTAATATGAACGCAAACACTTTTGCCACAATACCAAAAAGTGTTCTTTTTATATAGCGCTTTGGACGATAAATAGCCGCGCCACTAAGAATAAGTCGCTCACACACCTCTGGGTGGTGTGCCACAAGATACGCCGCCACCTGTCCACCAAAAGAATGGCCCAAAATCATAACTCTATCACCCTTTATGTGTGACATTTTGTTTTTTACAAATTTTGCATACTCTCTTACCCCCCACACATCTATTGGGCAAGATGTTTCACCAAAACAAGGTAAATCTAAGACGTGCACATCCACGTCAGGTATGTGTGATGACAAAAAAGACACAAAGCCTTCCCAAGTTTTTTTACTCCCGCCCCAACCAGGAAGAATAAATAGTATCTTTTTTTGACTCATACCATTGTTTCCTTTCTCATATATTTTTGCAATACTTCTGGTATTGCAATACTTCCATCTTTTTGTTGAAAATTTTCAATAATAGCAATAAGAATACGACCAATACCAAAGGCGGTTGCATCGTTCATATGCACAAAATTCTTTTCTTTTGTGCCTGTCCGAACATACCTTGTGTTCAGTCTTCTCGCCTGAAAATCAGTCATATAATCTGCGGTATGTGTTTCTCTAAATGTATTTTGACTTGGAATCCAGCATTCTATATCTATTGCCCTAAAATCTGCTTTTCCACCCATATCTCCGGTACATTTTAATACCACCTGGTGATGAATACCTAACTGCTGCACCAAATATTCCTGAATTGCAACCAAAAGCTCTTGCTCTACCAACCCCTGCTCTGGTGTGGTAAAACATTCCATTTCTAGCTTATCAAATTGATGGCGACGCAAGATTCCTGAAGTATCTTTTCCATACGTTCCTGCCTCTCTCCTGAAGGATGTAGAGTACCCGATATAACGAATTGGCAAATCTTCTTCTTGTAAAATTTCATCCATATGAAGCGGCCCAAGTGTATGCTCTGCGCTTCCTACAAGCAAAATATTATCTTTTTCAAAATAGTATCTATCATCAATCGGATCAAATCTATCCATCTTTTTCATCACCTCATCTCGGCACATTACAGGAGTAATCGCTGGTATAAATGGTTTTTCACTACCACTTCCCACTTTTTTTGCCAAAGTGCTTATTATTTTTGGGTCAGTCAATGTTTGCATTACAAAATCAATGAGAGCAAACTGAAGTAACGCAACATCACCAAAAAGATAGTTAAACCGTGAACCAGAAATTTGCGCTGCCTTTTGTGTGTCTATATTCTTACCACACACATCCATGTGATTTTTTGGCACGAAGCTAAATTCTGGTTTTTCTCCAAATGTTCTTAATATAGTGTTTTCTGTCTCATCTTTTCCTTCTGGAGTGTCTTCTGAAATAACATTAGGAACTTGGTACACAAGCACAAAGAACTGATCTTCGACTTCTTTAAATTTTGCTTCAATTGTTTGGGTTTCTTGCTTGATGCGTTTTCCTTCTTCTAGCTGCTCGTCGGTTGGCTTCTTACCCTTCATGTTTGTATTTAATTCATTTTTTTGTGCTCGGATATCATCCAATTCTTTTTGTAATGTATTTTTTTCAGCATCAAGAACAAGTAATGTGTCTATATTACAATCCCCACCTTTAAGTGTTATGGCTCTTTTTACTTCCTCAGCATTGTCTCGTATATATTGTATATCTAACATAGAATTATAGATTATGTTCTGTTATTTTTTTTTCAATAAGTTGCACCATTTCTACCATTCTTTCTTTACTGTCTATAAAATCATATTCTACCAGTTCTTTTACAGTAACCCAGCGTGATTCTAATACCTCGTTGTCACTAATCACTCCGTCTCCTGATTCTACTGTACACAAATGCGGTATAATATATAACTGATACCTGTGCAATAATTGCTCGTCACCTTTTTCTCTTTGATTAACATATATTTTACCAAGAGATGCAACAATACTTACATTGTACCCCGCCTCTTCCCACACCTCTCGAACAAGATTCTCTTCTATGGTTTCCCCGTAATCTACAGCGCCACCCGGAAACTCCCATTTTCCATGAAAATCAGGATTATGCGGATCATTTCTTTTATTAATCAATATTTTACCATCTCGAAAAAGAATACCATTGGCCAATATAATGTGCTTTGGGCTAGTAATATCTGCAATATGGTATTTCATTTTTATAAGTGCTTTTCCTCTGTGGCTTACACTGTTTTTTTCCTGCAAAGACATTTCTGCATAAGTTTTTCCTGTTGCCTCAATGTATCGATCGTCTTTTTCAACAAAAAAGAGCCTATTGTAACCATAAGCAGTTATCACACCACTCTCTACCGCCTCTTCTATAATTCGACCCATGGTTTCACCAAAAGTAGTAAAGAAAGTGAGCTCGTTTGGGTTATACAGCGCCAAACATACACGGAACTGGGCAGTGCGATCATCACCTGACACACCTTCTAGTTTTGAAAGAAGTGTGTCACACTGCACTTTACTAGTTTCCCCAACCCGTGCACTTTTTACACCTGGCCAACCATCTAGCGCATCAACAAAAAGACCAGAATCATCAGCCAGTGTTAAAAAACCAGTTTTTTCTGCATAATACCTTGCCTTTAACATTGCGTTTTCCTGTATAGTACTACCTGTTTCTTCTGGAGCTACAATATCCTGATCCAAATCACTCAGTGTTATAATATCCACCGAAAGATCATCAAAAAAATGGTGAATCTCTACAAGCTTTCCTTTGTTTGTCGTGGCAATCAATAGTTTCTGTTTCATAATTGAGAATGAATAACCTCTTTAATAATACCGCTCTTATATTTTTCTGCTTTATATGGGCTTAGGCGCACCACCTCTGTCTTTAAATTATTCTCAATAATTTTTGACCCTAATCTATCCACAAATTCTTTTTGATCATAACCAAGCGCAATAATATCTGGTTTTTTTTCTAAAATAACACTATACACATCTGATTCGTCCCCAAGAATT
>Ga0163108_10003468_pt1 | contig 11202 bp, 4 predicted proteins | sample Fk1155metaG_FD_109644 | JGI IMG/M metagenome (GOLD analysis project Ga0163108, IMG submission 109644) | Marine microbial communities from the Central Pacific Ocean - Fk160115 155m metaG | ecosystem: Environmental > Aquatic > Marine > Oceanic > Photic zone | place: The Central Pacific Ocean...
TAAGGAACTGTACATCCTTTTTACCACACCACCACCTTTTTGTCAAGAAGTTTTGAGAGTATTATAAAACCAGCCATATTATGGCTGGTTTTAGATCTTTTATGCTACATTGGTATAGACTTCCTTCACATCATCATTTTCATCAAGTGCTTCCAAAAGATTGTTTAGTTTTTCTTGTGTTGGTGCATCTATTTCTATGGTTTCTTTTGGTATCCATTCCAAACCAGAATCCTCTGGTTCAATAGTATGTTTTGTGCAAATATCTAATATATGTTTTAATTGTTCAACTGGAGAAATAATTTCAATACCATACTCACTTTCGGAAATATCATCAATTCCCGCATCCATGAGTTCTAATTCTATGTCTTCCCAATTTGTTATTGCGTCTTTTTTGTCTTTTGCGATGCGTACTACCGACTTTCTTTCAAACTGCCATTGCACACTACCAGAACCAGCAGAAGATCCTCCTTTTTTTGACAAAATATATTTTATATCCGAAACCGCTCTGTTTTTATTATCAGTCAATGCTTCTATAAGTATTGCAACGCCACCCGGACCAAACCCTTCGTACAACCCTTCTTCAAAAACAACACCATCAGCTGTTTCGCCAATTCCTTTTTTAATCGCTCGTTCAATATTGTCTTTTGGCACATTTCCTGCTTTTGCTTTTTGTATAGCAAGTCGCAATGCAAAATTCATATCTGGATCTCCGCCACCTTGTTGAGCAGCAACCACAATATATCGCAGCAACTTGGTAAATAAACTACTTCTAGCCTTGTCTGCTTTGCCTTTTTTGTGTTGAATATTATGCCACTTGGAATGTCCTGCCATATCTACGTACTATTACTATATATATTACCTTGAGTGTACCACACTCTTGCACCAAATAAAAGTATCAAAAAACCACCAAACGTAGGTGGTGGTTTTTTGTGTTATGTGTTATTCACCCTCTTTAAAACCTGTACCAACCGGAATAAGCCTTCCGATAATCACATTTTCTTTCAGTCCTTCTAGTGAATCAACCCTACCAGAAATCGCCGCATTGATAAGTACTTTTGACGTTTCCTGAAACGAAGCTGCAGATAAGAAGCTTTGTGTTGAAAGCGCAACCTTACTAATACCCAAGAAAAGCTCTCTTCCAGCAGCAGGCTGTGTTCCTTGTTCTTTTGCTTCTCTGTTTGCAATCATAAGTTGTGCTTTTTCTACCACCTCTCCTGGTAACAATGTGGTGTCTCCAGCATCTTCTACGTATACACGAGAAAACATTTGTTTAATAATAATCTCAACATGCTTATCATTTAAGCTTTGTCCTTGAGATGAGTATATTTGCTGTATCTCTTCAAGAATATACCTTTGCACCGCATCCCTTCCACGAAGTAAAAACAATTCTTTTAAATCTATACTTCCGTCTGTGAGCTGTGCTCCTTTTTCTATGGTTTCGCCACTTTTAACCCAAAGCTTGTGACCAATCGGAATAATATATTCTTTACTATGCTTTCCTTCATACTGAAGTATGATTTTTCTTTTGTCTGTCTTTATACTACCGGTATACTCGGCTAACACCTTTTCACCAGAAGAGCCGCTCACTAAGATAATTTCTCCTTTTTTCACTTTTTGCCCATCTTCAACCTGAACATCATCACTCTTTTTTGTTTTAATAACCATTTCATCCAAACCTTCAAAGCTCACACGTGCAATTTTTTGTCCGCGCCGTCCCTCAAAAATTTTCCTACCAGTTGGACTTGTAATAATCTTTCCATCAGCATCTTCAATTTCAATAGTACCTGCCACTTCACTCAAAACAGCCTTTCTTTTTGGTTTTCTTGCTTCAAGAAGTTCCTCAACACGAGGTAGACCTTGGGTAATATCTCCCCCACCTGCAATACCTCCAAGATGGAAGGTTCTCATGGTAAGCTGAGTCCCAGGCTCTCCAATAGATTGTGCCGCTATTACACCTGCTGCCACACCCTTTTTGGAAACATCATTTGCACCCAAATCATATCCATAACATTTCACACAGATACCTTTTGGTAAATTACACTGCAAAACACTTCGCACATGCACTTGAGACACTCCTCGTGCATCTACCTGCCTACCAATCTCTGCTGTAATTACTTTACCCTTCTTCAAAACTTCTTCACCATCTTTATCTAACATAGGAGACAAGATAAACCTACCAACAACACGCTCAGAAAGTTTTTTACCCATAACGCTCGACTGTTCCAGGGTAATAACCTCTCCTTCTTTATCTCCGCAATCATCTTCGCGCACCACAACATCTTGCGATACATCAACAAGACGACGGGTAAGGTATCCGGCGTTTGCCGTTCTCAGGGCAGTATCTGAAAGACCTTTTCTTGTTCCGTGAGATGAGATAAAAAACTCAAGCACATCAAAACCTTCCTTAAAGTTCCCTTTTACCGGAAGCTCAATAATATCTCCAGTTGGAGACTGCACCAAACCTTTCATACCAATAACCTGCCCAAGCTGTGCCCACGTACCACGAGCTTTTGATTCAATCATAGCAAATACAGGACCATTTTTGTCCAAAGCTTCTTTATTGTGTGATACAACGCGATTTTTTATATCGGTCCAAATTTCTATAACTTTACCATGGCGCTCTTTGTCTGTAAGAAGCCCCTCTTCGTACTGCTCTTCTACGGTTTGAATTTTTACATCACCCTCTTCGAGAAGTGCATCTTTTTGTTCAATAAACCCAAAGTCGTCCATACCAAGAGAGTATCCAGAAAGTGTGACATACGTAAACCCGAGCCCTTTAATTTCATCCAGTATTAGAGCCGTACTTTCCTGTCCATAATACTCAAGAAGGAGTTGAATAATGTCACCCATTTTCCCTTTTGTGACCGCCTCATTATAGTATGGAAGTTTTTCTGGTAAAATCTCATTAAATATAATCCTCCCAATCGTTGTCTCAACAAGAGAACTAGTATTTTCTTCAAATTTATCCATTTTTTTAAACCGAACCACAATAGACTGGTGAAGTGTAATCTTTTCTGTTTTGTAGGCAAAACGTGCCTCGGTAATATTGGAGAAGCATGGTTTTTTCTCATTTTTTCTTTCTATGCTTTCTGCGCGTGTAAGGTAATAACAACCAAGTGCCATATCCTGAGACGGTGTAAGCGCAGGCCTTCCAGTTGCAGGTTTTAAAATATTTTTTTCTGAAGCCATGAGATTTTCTGCCTCCCATTTAGCTGCTTCGGTAAGCGGCAAGTGAACAGCCATCTGATCTCCATCAAAGTCGGCGTTAAACGGTGGAGTAACAAGTGGGTGAAGATGTATAGCCTTTCCTTCGACTAGTTTTGGCTTAAAAGCCTGAATACCAAGCCTATGCAATGTTGGTGCACGATTAAGCAGAACTCTTCTGTCTTGGATCAGTTCTTCCAAAATATCCCACACCTCTGGTGCATTTGTTTCAATAAATCGTGACGCGCTTCGTACATTGTGCGCCAGTTCACGTTTGATAATCTGAGACATCACAAATGGTCTAAAAAGCTCTAGTGCCATTCGTTTTGGCAAACCACATTCATTAATTTTTAAATTTGGACCAACCACAATAACACTACGCCCAGAGTAGTCAACACGTTTTCCAAGAAGGTTCAAACGAAAACGACCCTGCTTTCCTTTAAGCACATCTGCCAGTGATCGTAATTGTCTTTTTTGCCCTGTAGAAGCCGTAACTGTTTTTGATGCCCGAGCATTATTGTCTATCAATGCATCAACCGCTTCTTGCAACATGCGTTTCTCATTTCTGCAAATAACCTCAGGTGCACTTAGGCTATATAAACGCCTCAATCGATTATTTCTATTTATTACCCTTCTGTATAAGTCATTTAAATCACTTGCAGCAAATCTTCCGCCATCAAGTGCAACCATGGGACGTAAATCTGGTGGAATAATAGGAATATTCGTTAAAACCATCCACTCAGGTCGTATACCATTATTATAGAAACTAGAAAGTAGTTTTGTTCTTCGAATCAACCTCTCTCGTTTTGCTCCCTTACTTTTTTGAATTTCTTCAGTAAGTCGCTCAATAGTTTTTTCTAAATCAATTTTTTCGAGCAGTTTCCTAATGGCCCCAGCACCAATGTCTGCGTCAAACATGTGACCATGGCGAATAGCAAGCTCTTGATATCGCTGTTCTGATATAATATTGAGCACACGTAAATCTTTTAGCTCATCTTCTACAATCTGCACTTCTTCATCCAACACTTCCATGTTCTCATCACGTGTTTTCTCTGCCAAAGCTACCGCTTGAGCACCTGATTTATTTTCACCTGCTTTTTCAATATCTCTCTCACATTGCTTCAGTATTTGTTTTTTCTTTTGTTTGTATTCATTTTTTAACATTTGCAATGTTTCTGCACGCTCCTCTTCGTTCACACGAGTAATAACAAAAGACGCGAAATAAATCACTTTCTCAAGAGATTGAATTGACAAATCAAGCACCAAACCCATCTTCGAAGGGATTGATCTAAAAAACCAAATATGAGACACAGGCGCTGCAAGCTCAACATGCCCCATTCTTTCTCTACGAACAAGCGCATGAGTAACCTCAACCCCACACTTATCACAGACTATACCTTTGTATCTAATTTTTTTATATTTTCCACAGTAGCACTCCCAGTCCTTGCTTGGACCAAAAATCTCCTCTGCAAATAATCCAGATTTTTCTGGTTTTTGTGTACGATAGTTGATAGTCTCTGGTTTTGTAACCTCACCAAAAGACCACTGCTTAATAACTTCAGGAGATGCAACCTTCAAAGAAATTGCGTCGAAGTCCTTAAATGATATATCTTTCTGTTTCATAATAAAACGTATTAATGTATGTAAGAAGTAAAAACAATGTACGTATTATATTAATTATCCCGCCCCCCATCTTCCGAAACCTTCTTTTCAGCATCTGGATCCTTACGCAACTCAACATCAAGTGCAAGCCCTTTTAATTCTCGAATCAACACATTAAACGATTCTGGAATATTTACACGAGTAATCGGTTCACCTTTTATAATAGCCTCATAAGCCTTTGATCTTCCTGGAACATCATCAGATTTTATAGTTAATATCTCTTGTAACATGTGTGCTGCCCCATATGCCTCAAGAGCCCAAACTTCCATCTCTCCGAACCTTTGACCACCAAACTGCGCTTTACCACCAAGAGGTTGTTGTGTAATAAGAGAATATGGGCCAATAGAACGCTGATGAAGCTTATCCTCAATCATGTGGTTCAGTTTTAACATGTAGTTGTATCCAACAGTTGTTTTGTTATCATATGGCTTACCTGTTCTTCCGTCATATAGTTGCAACTGTCCATCCACAGGAAATCCTGTGTCTTCAAGTTCTTTTTTAATCTGTTCCTCTGTAATACCATTTAATACCGGTGTTGCTGCTCTATATCCTTTTGCGTTTGCCGCAAGCCCTAGATGCGTCTCCAGAAGCTGTCCAATATTCATACGAGACAACACACCAAGAGGTGAAAGAATAATATCCACAGGAGTACCGTCTTCTAAAAATGGCATGTCCTCTACCGGAACAATCCTTGAAATAACACCTTTATTTCCATGTCTTCCAGCCATTTTATCTCCAACCTGTAATTTTCTCATGTCTGCAACAGTAACCTGAACTTGTCGCAAAATCCCTGCCTGTAGTTTGTCCCCCTCTTCGCCTGAAAATATTTTTACATCAATCACTTTACCATGTTCACCATGCTCAAGGTACAAAGAAGAATCACGAACATCTCGTGCCTTTTCTCCAAAGATTGCACGAAGTAGGCGTTCTTCTGGGGTAAGTTCAGTCTCACCTTTTGGTGTAATTTTACCAACCAATATATCACCAGACTGCACCTCGGCCCCAACACGAACAACACCTTCAGAATCGAGATTTTTTAATTTTTCCTCACTCACGTTTGGAATATCTCCAGTAATAACCTCTTCCCCAAGCTTTGTTTCGCGAACATCCGTCTTATAGTCTTCAATATGTACCGATGTGTATCTATCTTTTTGTACAAGCCGCTCTGAGATAATAATAGCATCCTCATAATTAAATCCGTCCCAAACCATATACGCAACAAGTACGTTTTGTCCAAGTGCAAGTTCAGCACCCTGAATAGAAGGTCCATCACAGAGTGGTTGCCCTTTTTTAACTTTTTGCCCAAGCGTCACTATAGGACGCTGATTAATCGACGTTTGCGCATTAGAGCGAACAAACTTATTAAGTCTATACTGATACACTTTTCCTTTTTTTGAAGTAAGTTCAATTTTATCTCCCTGAACCAGTGTAATTTCACCAGATTCATTCGCAAACTCCACATACCCACTATTTGCTGCAGCAACCTTTTCAACACCTGTACCAACAAGCGGTGCGTCTGGCATAATACATGGAACTGCCTGTCTTTGCATGTTTGTACCCATAAGTGCACGTGTAGCATCATCATGTTCCAAAAATGGAATAAGACTGGTAGCAATACTTAGGATCTGATTTGATGCGACATCAAGATAGTCGATCGTATTTACATCAACTGTCACAGGTTTACCTTTTACCCTTGCCGGTGCACGTTGCACAAAAAAGTGTCCATGTTCATTAGTTTTTACCGTTGCACTTGCCGTGGTAACACGCTCTTCTTCTGTACAATTAAGGTACACAATATCCTTGGTTACGCGTGCTTGTACTTTTATTTCTGTAACATCTTTTTTCTTTTCTAATGCTTTTGCAATAGCTGCGGTTATCTCTTCTCCTGATTTTACCACACCAGCAGCATCTTCTCTTGCAATCTCCCCTTCAGTAAAACGTGCCTCATTAGGTACAGTGTGTATCACCTTTCTGTATGGTGTTTCCAAAAATCCGAAAGAATTTATTCTAGCATGACTTGCCATGTGTCCAACCAAACCAATATTTGGTCCTTCTGGCGTTGCAATAGGACAAATTCTTCCATAATGCGTTGTATGTACATCACGCACCTCAAAACCAGCCCTATCTCGAGAAAGTCCACCTGGCCCAAGGGCACTCACACGCCTTTTGTGCTCAAGTTCAGCCAAAGGATTAATCTGATCCATAAATTGCGAAAGCTGAGAACTCATAAAAAATTCTCGAACCGCCCCAATAAGTGGTCGTGCATTAATCAACTTATTTGGTAACAACCCATCAAGTTCATATGTACTCATTCTATCTCGCATAATACGCTCCATCCTTGCCAAACCTATACGAAACCTGTCTTGAACAAGCTCTCCAATGGCACGAATTCTTCTATTACCTAAATGATCAATATCATCAGGAGTTCCTTGAGAAATATTCAGTGCAATAACCTCTTTAATAACCATTACCAACTTGTCTGGACTCAACACACGAGACTCTTTTGTCTCGTACTCATCTTCTTTTAAACCAAGTTCAAACTTTGTATCAAACTTATACATACCAACTCGACCCAAGTCATATCTGTCAAAATTAAAAAACATGGCATGAATAAGCCCTTTTGCATTGTCTGCCGTTGCCAAATCCCCAGGTCTAATTCTTTTGTACACCTCAATAAGCCCCTCATCCTCATTGGTGGCGGCATCTTTTTTCAGAGTAGCTTCTATAAAATCTATATTTGGGTGTGTGTTTACATCAGTAAACAATTCTGCAATAGCTTCGTTATCACCATAACCAAACGCTCTCAAGAGTGAAGTAATTGCTACTTTTCTTTTTCTATCAACCTTGGCCCAAATAACATTATTTGAGTCAGTCTCTAACTCAATCCATGCACCTCTATTAGGGATTATTTTTGCCCCATAATAGTTTCTTCCACGAAGATCGTTGGCTGTAAAATATGCCCCAGGACTTCGAATAAGTTGGGAAATAATAACGCGTTCTATCCCATTAACCACAAAAGTACCCCTCTCTGTCATAATAGGCACATCACCAAGGTAAATTTCTTGCACGTCTTGTTTTTTTGTTCTTTTGTTGACCAATCGAGCCTTTACACGCAATGCTGCCTCATATGATATATTTTTCTCACGACTTGTCACCTCATCAAACTTTGGCTCATCAAACTTATAAGACTCAAAGCTCAGCTCCAAATCTCTTCCGGTAAAATCCGTAATTGGGGAAATTTCTTCAAATAAATCCTGAATACCTTTTTCCAGGAACCAGGCATACGATGTTTTTTGCACCTCAATAAGATCAGGAAGTGGGTGCTCCTCCTTTGTGTCAATAAAAAATTTTCTTTCTTGTGTGGTGGTAGGTTGGCGCTTGTAGATTGGCATATTACGAAAAGAAAATAAATAAATAAATAAAGTATATATACTTATGTGGTCAGGTGACAAAATGCACACAAACCACATAAAACAAAAAATCGGCTATCTTAATAATAACCGTATCCGTGTTGTTACGTTTGAAAAATAACCTGCATGCGCTCTTTAGTTAAGTGACTCTTAATACAAAGACCGGTGCATACCCCGTATACTCGCTCACAATTCATAAGCCGCACAGAACAGAAACATGAAAAGTGACCCTACAGTCAAGAGTATAAAGTCGGTCTATTGTACCAAAAAATAAAAAAACTGTCAAATAACAAGTGTGGATGATTTGTGCCCACCTTTTACACAAAGCTAAAATAGTTTTATGTACGAACACTGTGTACACTAATTATACACAAACCCGAAACATCTGTCCAGGATTGAGCAATTATTTGAACCAAGCTAAAGCCTGTGGTAAAATATAAGGACTATGTCAAGAAAAAAAAATAAAAAATACACAAACCCCGACCCCACTCTTTCGCATGGAGTTATTGCCATACTCCTTGTTGTCTTTGCCATTATATGCATGCTGAGCTTTTTTGATAAAGCAGGTACAATAGGAATAATACTCAATCAATGGATTCTTAGTTTTTTGTTTGGTACCATGCGGTATAGTGTTCCGGCTATTATTATTATATATGCCTGGTATCTTATTACCCAAAAAGCACTTAACTACAAACCTTCACATGGTATTGGGTCGCTCCTGTTTTTTATCGCAACCTCAAGTCTCCTGCACCTTCAGTTTAGAATAGACGAAATGTGGTTACAAGCACTAGAAGGTCGCGGTGGTGGTGTTTTTGGTATGCTTGCATGGATCCTTAAAACATACTTAGGAGAAATAGCTTCATATGTGCTCCTATCTGGTGTGATTGTTATTTCACTAATCCTTATTTTTAATACCACCCTTGGAGATATTCTACAATTTTTCTCCACCATAACAGAAAATATACAAAGTTTTTTTTCTCGTATTATTGACGGTATTAGAAGTCCACGCCAAGATAGTCTTGAGGAAGAGTATGATGAGGACGAAGAGGAAGAATATGACGAAGATGAAGAAGGGTGTGACGAGGATGAGGATGAGGATGAAGAAGAGTGTGATGAGGACGAAGATGAAAAAAATAATGAAAACGAAGATGATGCCGATAAGCAGAATAACGGGATAGAAAAAAATAAAACACACAAAAATCAGTTAGGCACACAAAAAGAAAGACCTTGCCGCACACACACAGTTGATGCAAAACCGTCTATGCCTGCATGGCAAAAACAAACCCTCATTACCCCAATACCATCACTAAAACTTTTGGAAACCCGAAAAGGGAAACCGAGCAGTGGTGACACAAAACAAAATGAAAAAATTATCAAAGAAACACTAAATGAGTTCCGTATTTCTGTAAACATGGGTGAGGTTAAAGTTGGCCCTACCGTGACACAATACTCATTTAAACCGGCAAAAGGTGTAAAGGTGTCTCGTATCACATCACTATCAAATGACCTTTCCTTAGCACTTGCGGCCCACCCTATTCGCATTGAGGCACCAATTCCTGGAAAGTCTATGGTTGGTATAGAGGTGCCAAACAATAAGACAGCCATGGTTTCGCTCAAGGAACTTATTACAAGTCAACCCTACAAAGAGCGTCCACACAATATGATGGTTGGCCTAGGAAAGGACGTAGGAGGAAAGGTGTGGTTTGCTGATTTACCAAAAATGCCCCACCTTCTTATAGCAGGATCTACTGGATCAGGAAAAACAGTGTGCATGAATACTATTATTACTAGCCTACTATACCAAAACACCGCAGAAACATTGCGCATGATAATGATAGACCCAAAGCGTGTAGAACTAACACTATACAATGGCATACCGCACCTACTGACTCCGGTTATTACCGATGTGCACAAAACAGTCAACGCCCTAAAGTGGACCATATCTGAAATGGACAGACGTTTTGATTTATTGAGTAAAGCTGGAAACAGAGACATCACTTCGTACAACAAGGCACACCCAAAAATAAAACTTCCACACCTTGTCTTTGTTATAGATGAATTGGCCGACTTAATGGTAACAGCCTCAAATGATGTAGAGACTGGGATTATTCGTCTAGCCCAAATGGCAAGAGCTGTAGGCATACATTTAATAGTTGCTACACAACGCCCAAGCGTTGATGTGATTACCGGTCTTATGAAAGCAAACATTCCAGGAAGAATTGCATTCTCTGTTGCTTCTATAATAGACTCGCGCACCATCCTTGATTCACCTGGCGCAGAAAAACTTGTTGGTAAAGGTGACATGCTCTTACAAACAGCTGAATTTTCTAAACCCATACGTATACAAGGAGCGTTTATATCAGAAGAAGAAGTAAAGCGTATTGTAAAATACTTACGAAAAAAAGGTGACCCTGTTTATGCAGAAAGTATAACCGAAAAACAGACCGCTGGAGGGTCTCAGATGTCAATAGATAGTAATATAAATGATCAAGACAGCTTATTTGAGGAAGCTAAGGAGTTGGTGATTTCTGCTGACAAAGCTAGTGCATCTTTTCTACAGCGCCGTCTCAAGGTTGGTTATGCTCGTGCCGCAAGAATCATTGATGAACTAGAAGAAGCTGGCATTGTTGGTCCTGCAAATGGCGCAAAACCAAGAGAAATACTTGCAACAGAAGATGATATTGACACAACAATGGGCGCTGGTGGTGAACACACTGTGTTTAATGAGGGCAGCTCAGAAGAGGTACCACAAGAAGAAGAGGAAGAAGAAGGTTTTGATCACACCGAAAACAATGAATACATTGAAGAAGAGGAAGAAGAGGAAGAAGAGGAAGAAGAGGAAGAAGAGGAAGAAGAGGAAGAAGAGGAAGAAGAGGAAGAAGAGGAAGAAGAGGAAGAAGAGGAAGAAGAGGAAGAAGAGGAAGAA
>Ga0163108_10003470_pt1 | contig 11198 bp, 11 predicted proteins | sample Fk1155metaG_FD_109644 | JGI IMG/M metagenome (GOLD analysis project Ga0163108, IMG submission 109644) | Marine microbial communities from the Central Pacific Ocean - Fk160115 155m metaG | ecosystem: Environmental > Aquatic > Marine > Oceanic > Photic zone | place: The Central Pacific Ocean...
AATTGGCAGGAGGACAGATGGTTATCATTTGTTACAAACAGTTTTCCAATTTATAGAGTTAACTGACAAAATAAATTTTACTATTCTAGAATCAGGAACAATAAAAAGAAGTTCATATTCTCCATTTATTAATGAAAATGATGATCTAGTTATTAAGGCCGCAAAAAAAATTAAAGAAATAAGTGGCTCAAGGCTTGGCGTGGATATTAGTGTAGAAAAAAATATACCTATAGGTGGTGGCTTAGGCGGTGGTAGTTCAAATGCGGCAACAACTTTAGTTGCATTGAATGAATTGTGGCAAGCAGGATTATCAACTGAGGAATTGGCCAAGATTGCTGTATCACTTGGTGCAGATATCCCGTTTTTTATTTATGGTAGTACATCATGGGCTGAAGGCGTTGGAGAGAAATTAGACTCGATTGAGTTAGATGAATGTGTTTATTTAGTTATTTATCCAAGTTGTAATATTTCGACAAAATCTGTTTTTGAAGCAAGTGATTTGACACGGAATACGCCTCGAATCACAATACGCGACTTTCACGAAGGCCACGTAAAAAATGATTGTGAATCACATGTAAGAAATCATTATGGTAATGTTGCTGAGGCATTAGATTGGTTAGAAGGATATGCCCCTTCAAAATTAACAGGTACAGGAGCTTGTTTGTTTGCTAGGTTTCCTGATGAAAAGAAGGCAAATGGAGTAAAAAATAAGTTACCTGAAAAGTGGCAAGGTTTTGTTGTTAAGGGTATAAATAAATCACCTTTATTGGAAAGGTTGAAAGATGAGAAAAAAGTTAAAGAGCCTAGATTTAGTTAATGTGTGAAAGAAAAAGATTATTATCATGGGGTGTAGCCAAGCTGGTTAAGGCACAGGGTTTTGATCCCTGCATTCCCAGGTTCGAGTCCTGGCACCCCAGCCAAAATTTTTTAATTGTTTGGAGAAAATTGTGACCATGACTATTTCAAATATCATGATATTTAGCGGAAATGCCAACCCGAAATTGGCATTGAAAACAGTCGAATTTCTTAATATGCCGCTTGGGAAAATAGCAGCTGGGAAATTTAGTGACGGTGAGGTTATGGTCGAAGTTAATGAGAATGTTCGTGGCAGAGATATTTATATTATGCAGCCAATTTGTGCGCCGACAAATGACAATCTAATGGAATTATTAGTTATTGCCGATGCTCTTCGAAGAGCATCTGCTGCAACCATAACAGCCGTTATTCCTTATTTGGGATATGCTCGACAAGATCGTCGTTCACGTTCATCAAGAGTTCCAATAACAGCAAAAATGGTTGCAAATATGATCGCCTCAGCTGGTATTGACAGGGTTTTGACTGTTGATCTACATGCTGATCAGATTCAAGGTTTTTTTGATATACCTTTAGATAATGTTTATGGGTCACCAGTTTTGTTAGGAGATATATGGAAACATAAATACCCCAATTTAATGGTTATTTCACCAGATGTAGGGGGTGTAGTAAGAGCACGAGCTCTGGCAAAACGGTTGGATGATACAGATTTAGCGATTATTGATAAAAGACGTCCAAATCCTAACGAATCTGAAGTGATGAATATTATAGGCGATGTTGAAGGGAGAACCTGCGTGATAATAGACGATTTAGTTGATACGGCAGGGACATTAGGTAATGCAGCTGGAGCATTGAAGAATTTTGGGGCAAAAAAAGTAGTTGCTTACTGTACCCATGCTGTTTTATCTGGTAATGCAGTAAAAAATATAGAGAATTCAGAGCTTGATGAATTGGTAGTAACAGATACAATTCCGCTTCGCTCAGAGGCAAAAACCTCAAAGCGTATTAGGCAGCTGAGTGTAGCTGGAATGTTAGCAGAAAGTATTCGGCGTATTGCTGAGGGAGAATCGCTAAGCTCAATGTTTCTTGATTAATTTAATTAGTATAGTGTGTTTTTTGATTGGTCGCGGTCAAAAAAATAAAAAGTTATTATTTAGGAGTAGTGAAAAATGAACGAATTTGAACTTATTGCTGAACCACGTAATGACATAGGTAAAGGTGCGAGCCGCCGCCTTCGTCGCGATGGTAAAATACCCGGTATTGTTTACGGTACTGATAAGAATATTAATATGATTATGTTTAATCATAATGAAATTATGCATCATCTGGAGCACGAAGCTTTTTATTCCCGTGTTCTTACCCTAAAAATTGGCAAAACGACAGAAAAAGTCGTGTTAAAAGATTTACAACGCCATCCATATAAAAGTTCGTTATTGCATATTGATTTGCAACGAGTAGATGAAGAACAGACACTTACTATGCGTGTTCCACTTCATTTCTTAAACGAGGATAAGTGTTTAGGAGTAAAACAAGATGGTGGTGTTATTAGTCATCTAATGGCGGAGATAGAAATTATTTGTTTACCTAAAGACCTACCCGAGTTTTTAGATATTGATATGTTGGAAGTAGGCATCAATGAAACATTGCATCTTACTGATATAAAATTACCCGAAGGTGTACAGATCCATAGTTTGCTGCATGGCGGAGATGATGCTCAACCGGTAGTATCCGTTCACATTCCGAAAGTTAGTGCTGCTGATGAGGCTGCTGAAGCTGCTGAAGCTGAGGCTGCTGAGGCTGCTGAAGGCGGTGAGGCTGCTGAAGGCGGTGAGGCTGCTGAAGGCGGTGAGGCTGCTGAAGGCGGTGATTCACCTGCTAAAGGGGAAGATGGGTCCCAAGATAATGAAAGCTAATTACCTAAGTATTACCAGGTGTCAACGCGATTAAAGTTAATTGTTGGACTTGGGAATCCTGGTTCTGAACATATACAAACACGACACAATGCTGGTTTTTGGTTTCTTGATTCTCTAGCAGAAAGACTTTCTTTAAATTTTATATTAGATAAAAAGTTTCAATCCGAACTTTGTCGCTATCAAAATGATAATTTTGATTGTTTGTTATGTAAACCTCAGACGTACATGAACGATAGCGGCAAAGCAGTACAGGCATTAATTAAATTTTACAAGATTCCAGTTAATAAAATTTTAATTGTGCATGATGAAATTGATCTAGATGTTGGTAGTTTACGTTTTAAAATTGGTGGCGGACATGGAGGCAATAACGGGGTAAGAGACATTATAGAGAAAGTTGGCGACTCAAATTTTAGCCGTTTACGTATAGGTATAGGACATCCGGGTAGTGTAGATAAAGTTGTTTCCTATGTATTAAATAAACCTAATAATGATGATACAGAAGAAATACTAAGTGGTATTAATATAATTATTGATGAGTACCAAAATTTATTTCAGGGAAAAATCGAAGAATTAATGAATAAAAATAATAAAAGAAATAAGAAAGATTAATTCGGTAAATATTTGATGGGATTTAAATGTGGGATTATTGGCTTACCTAATGTTGGGAAATCAACTCTCTTTAATGCATTAACTCGATCATCAATAGAAGCAGAAAACTATCCCTTTTGTACAATAGAGCCTCATATTGGAATCGTCGCCGTTCCTGATTTTCGACTTCTAGAATTATCTACTATTGTTAAATCAGAAAAAATAATTCCAGCTCATATGGAGTTCGTTGATATTGCAGGCTTAGTCGCAGGGGCCTCAAAGGGAGAAGGGTTGGGAAATAAATTCCTCGCAAATATTCGAGAAACACATGCAATTATCCAGGTGGTTAGATGTTTTGATGATGAAAATATTGTTCATGTGTCAGGTAAGATTGATCCAATATCTGATATTGAGGTTATTAATACCGAACTTTGCTTAGCTGACTTAGAGACAGTAAATAATGCGCTAGAGAAAGCAAATAAATTAAGTCGGAGTGGCGATAAGAGTGTAAAAGAAAAAATAGAAACTTTAGAAGAATTAATACGACATCTAAATGAAAATTTACCAATACGGACAATGAATACATCAGGGTTAGATAGTTCAGTGGTGAAGGAGTTACATCTATTAACTCAAAAGCCAATTTTATATATAGCTAATATTGAAGAAAGTGGTTGTGATTCAAATCCCTGGATAGAAAAATTACGAATATTTTTGGAAAATGAAAATTCGTATTTAATACCAATTTGCGCAACAATTGAATCAGAAGTATCAGAATTAGACGATGAAGATGAAAAAATAGAATTTCTTAAAGTATTAGGTATGGAAGAGCCAGGTCTAAATCGTGTTATTAAATTAGGTTATCAGTTATTGGGCTTACAAAATTATTTTACAGCTGGGCCTAAAGAAGTACGGGCATGGACTATTTCAATTGGTGTAACTGCATTAAAAGCTGCAGGGGTTATTCATACTGATTTTGAACGGGGTTTTATTCGCGCGGAAGTTATATCGTTTGAGGATTATATAAAATATAAAGGAGAGCAGGGAGCAAAAGATGCTGGTAAGTGTCGTTCAGAAGGGAAAGACTATATTGTTAACGACGGTGATGTTATTTTATTTAGGTTTAATATTTGAATTAAAAGAATAACTGTGAGTAACACAAAAAAAATACCAAAGAAACCAATAAAACCAGATGAATCTGAATGTTGTAATAGGGGTTGTGAAAATTGTGTTTTTATTTTTTATGAGCGTGCATTAAAGAATTGGAGACGCAAAATACATCGCCTTAAATTAAAAGGACTCACTTAAAAACATTTTTAAAATTATTTAGTAATAATATATGACAGTAGCTTATTATCCATCATTAAAGGTATAAAAATTAAATTCTTTTCTATTATAACTTCATGATCAGCACTGCCTTGTGGAAGGTCAAGTAATTCAGAAACTTCACCAGAACTTTTTATGTGTAGTAATTTTCCACTTATCCAGTCTGTGATATAGAAACCATCGTTACCATCACTTTCTACGCCATCAAGATTTCCAACCGAAGAACCATCTCCAATAGATTGAATTGTTTTATCTTTAATCGAAATTCGTTTTAGGTGTCCTGGTATTTTAGTTGCAAAACCATCTGCCATTTTACCCCAGCTACCAAGAATAATTTCATTTTCTAAAGCAAGTAAGCCATTAGGGGCCTCTAACTCCGAAGATTCAATCCAAACAGAAAAATTATCTTCAGTTAAGACATGAATTCTATTAAGAAACATATCTGAAACATAAATATCACCATTTTCACTCGCTGTTACATCATTTAAAAATTTTGCATTATTAACTTTAAACTTATTAATAATACTCCCATTATTAATATCAATTGTTACTAATTCATCAATATCTGCTACATATAAAGTACGACCATGAAGCGCAAGCCCCTTCGGCGCATTTAATCCAATTACCCATTTTTCTTGAATTATTTTTCCATCTAAAGAGACAATAGAAATGAAACCATTCCCATCTTTTTCAATCCCAGAACCATTAACATTAGAAACATATAAATGGTTTAGTTTGGGGTCGTAGATAACCGATTCAGGATTACTAAATCCATCAAGTTCCCAATTTAATATTAAATTGTTTGCATCAGCATTTACCGAACTAATTAAAATTAAATATAAACATAAAGAAAAAATATTATTTTTTAAATTTTTTGAAAACATTTTTTTTGGTGTTCCTAATTTTTTTATTAGATTAAATAAGAATTACAATTTTATCGTAAATATCTATATTTTGAAGAACATTTTTTTTAATTCTTCACCTGGATCTTTAGATTTCATAAACGCTTCACCTACTAAAAATGCATTTACATTATTTTTTTGCATTAGTTTTACATGATCATTTGTATGTATACCGCTTTCTGTTATTACTGTACGATCTTGGAAAACATCAGTCAAAAGATTTAACGTTGTGTCCAGATTTGTTTCGAATGTATGAAGATTTCTATTGTTAATGCCAATAAGCGGGGTTCGTAACATCATCCCACGCTCCAATTCTTCCCGATCATGTACTTCTATTAGAATATCAAGCCCAATTTCAGTTGCAACACCAACCATTTCTTGTGCTTGCATATCTGATAAAGCAGAGATAATTATTAAGATACAGTCTGCACCTATGACTTTAGTCTCGTATACCTGATAAGGATCAACCATAAAGTCTTTACGTAAGATAGGTAATTTACAAACATCATGCGCCTGTTTTAGGTAGTCATCAGAGCCTTTAAAAAATTCAATATCTGTTAATACAGATAAACAGCAGGCGCCAGCAGCCTCATAACTCTTTGCTATAGTATCAGGATTGAAATTTTCACAGATGATTCCCTTGCTAGGCGATGCTTTTTTTATTTCTGCAATCACTCCAGGATTACCATTAGCAATAGTTTTTATCAAACTATTTGTAAATCCTCGACGTTGAGGCGAATCATCGGAACGATGTTTTAGCTCTTCTAACGAAGCTTTCCTTTTTTTATACTCGATATACTCAATTTTATAATCGAGTATCTTTTTTAAGATATCGGGCGTCTTTTTGGCATATAATACTAGGCGTTAAAAGATTGGGTGTGTTGGATAAGCATCTCAAATTTCTTTTTAGCAGCACCAGATTCAATAATATTTATCGCCATTTCAACACCAGCTTTTATTGAATCACTAATACCAGAGGCATAAATTGCTGCCCCTGCATTTAGGCTAACGATAGCTTTTGCGGCATTGTTATTATTATCAAGAACCGATTTCATCATAGTTAAACTCTCATCAATATTTTCAACCGATAAATCATTAATGTTGAAATTTTTAATGCCAAAATCATCTGGTGAAATCTCATAATTATTTATTTCCTTATTCTTTAATTCGGAAATAAATGTTTTAGCTGAAATACTAATTTCATCCATGCCATCTTCAGAATGAACAACCAAAACATGTTTACTGCCAAGCTGATTTAAAGTTTCAGCTAAAGGGGTTAACCATTTTTTGTCAAAAACACCAATAACTTGATTTGGGGCAGAGGCTGGGTTTGTTAGCGGGCCTAGAACATTGAATAATGTTCTTAATCCAAGCTCTCGTCTTGGGCCAATGGCATGTTTCATCGCGCTATGATGCATTGGCGCAAACATAAACCCAATACCAACATTTTCGACACAACTTGTAACTTGTTTAGCATCTAATTCTATATTAATTCCTGCAGCTTCCAGAACATCAGCGCTTCCTGATTTACTTGAAACAGAACGATTACCATGTTTTGCTACCCTTGCGCCGCTTGCTGCGACAACAAAAGCTGATGTTGTTGAAATATTAAATGTGTTGGAACTATCACCTCCTGTTCCACAAGTATCGATAAGATTAGTTTTATCAAGATCTACTTTTGTAGCTAATTCTCTCATTACTTCTGCAGCAGCAGTAATCTCATCTACCGTTTCACCTTTTATGCGTAGAGCAACCAAAAAGCCACCAATTTGTGCTGGTGTTGCCTCGCCACTCATAATAGTTTGCATAATACTATGCATATCTTCGCGACTTAAATTTATGTTGTTAATAACATTATTAATTGCTTTTTGAATATCCATTAGTTATTTATGAAAAATTTTTACTTAATTGGTATTTGAAAGAAAGTTTTTTAAAAGCTCATGTCCATATGAAGTTAATATAGATTCAGGATGGAACTGAACTCCTGATATTAAGAAATTTTTATGTTTTATGCCCATAATTTCATCAATATTACCATCCTCATTATTTGTCCACGCAGTAATTTCAAAACAATCTGGCAAGGTATTTTTTTCAATAACTAAAGAATGATATCTTGTTGCAGTGAAAGGGTTTTCAAAGTTTTTAAACACATCTGTTCCTGCATGATAAATATTGGATGTTTTACCATGCATGATATTTTTTGCGTGAACTATTTTTCCTCCAAAAGCTTGCCCAATACTTTGATGTCCTAAACAAACCCCAAGAATCGGCACTTCTTTTTTAAAATTATCTATAACTTCAATTGATATACCAGCTTCATTCGGAGTGCAAGGGCCAGGAGAAATAACAATATGCGATGGACATAATTTTTTAATATGGCCGATAGTAATTTTATCATTTCTATATACTTGTACATCTTGATCAAGTTCACCAAAATATTGAACAAGGTTATAAGTAAAAGAATCATAATTGTCGATCATTAACAGCATAAGTACTCTCTTTATTAAGTTAGACCTTTTTCTGCTAAACTAACAGCCTTAAAAATAGCGCGTCCTTTGTTCATTGTTTCATCCCATTCATTTTGTGGTATTGAATCAGCAACAATACCAGCTCCTGCTTGTATGTGTAGAGTTTTATCTTTAATAACCGCGGTTCTTATTGCGATTGCAGTATCCATGTTGCCATTCCATGATATGTACCCAACTGCTCCTGAATAAACACCTCGTTTTACAGGTTCAAGTTCATCGATAATTTCCATTGCTCGAATTTTTGGTGCGCCAGAAACAGTTCCGGCAGGAAAAGTAGAGCGTAAAACATCTATTGCGTTCATATCTTTCTTCAGTTGGCCAGTTACATTAGAGACGATATGCATAACATGTGAATAACGCTCAATTATCATTTTATCAGTTAAATTAACAGTTCCCATATCAGCAACACGGCCAACATCATTTCTACCAAGATCAATTAGCATTAAATGTTCAGCTAGTTCCTTTGGATCTTGTAAGAGATCTTTCTCGAGCGAGAGATCTTCTGTTTCAGTTATACCTCTTGGTCTTGTACCGGCAATTGGCCTTACTGTTACTATATTTTCTTCTAGTCTAACTAAAATTTCCGGGGATGAGCCCACTATTTGAAAATCACCTAAATCAAGAAAATACATGTAGGGCGATGGATTAAGTGAACGAAGTGCCCTATAAAGATTTATTGGTTTTGACTCAAAAGGAATAGATAATCTTTGAGAAAGTACAACTTGCATAGCGTCACCATTTACAATGTAATTTTTTATAGTATCAACCGCATTCTCATAGTTTTTTTGAGTAAATCCCGAAACAAAATCATTTTCATCAACATTACGTGATTTATCTAATTGTGATTCTTTGATTTGATTATTACGAAGCATTTCACTTATTTCGTCGAGTCTTTTCTTAGCATTTAAATAAGCATTACTTTTTTCTGGGTCGGCATGCACAATAATAAATAATTTTCCGCTTAGATTATCAAATACGATAACTTCATCTGAAATCATTAATAGTATGTCAGGTGAACCGATCGGGTCTTTCTTATTTTTTTTATTTAATTTTGGCTCAATATATTTGATTGTTTCATAACCAAAGTAACCAACTAAACCCCCATTAAAACGTGGCATATTTTCAATTCGTGGGACCTTATATGATTTTTGAATTTTCTCAATTTCTGCAAGGGGGTCATCAGCGTCATACTCACTAACACATTTATTATTTTCCATAATCGTTATCTTTTTTTCAGTTATGGAAACTATTCTTTTTGCAGGCAGCCCTATAATTGAATAACGGCCCCATTTTTCGCCACCCTCTACTGATTCAAACAAATATGAATATGAAGAGTGACTGATCTTTGTGTAAGTGCTTAGAGGTGTATCTAAGTCCGCCAATATTTCACACATCAAGGGTATACGATTATATCCTTGTTTGGCTAGTTCATTAAAATTACTTTCACTAATCATATTATTTAATAGAGAAAATTTAATTTTTAAAAACGATTAAGCAAAATATATTTTGCTATAGTTACAGACATGTGATGTATGAATATATTTAGTTATTTGCTAATGCAATTTGTTCCCGCATTATTTTGATTGTTGATTTATAATCATCTGCTCCAAAAATCGCTGATCCAGCAACAAAAGTATCTGCCCCAGCTTTAGCAATCTTCTGAATATTATCAACTTTAACACCACCATCTATTTCAAGACGCACGTCATATTTTGATTTATCAATAATTTCCCTGGCATATTTTAGTTTATCAAAAACAGATTCAATAAATGATTGCCCACCGAATCCCGGATTAACCGACATTAATAATACTATATCGATTTTATCTAACAGGTCTTTAAGAATATCAATAGGTGTACCTGGGTTGAAAACTAAGCCGGGCTTACATTTACATTGACGAATTAAATTTAATGTATGGCCAATATTTTCCGATGCTTCCGGGTGAAAAGTAATATAGTCAGCGCCTGCCTCAGCAAATTCCGGAATAATTCTATCGACAGGGTTAATCATTAGATGTACATCTAGCGGCGCTTGTATACCAAAATTTCGTAAAGCTTTGACGACAATTGGGCCAAAAGTTAGATTAGGTACATAATGATTGTCCATAACATCTACGTGAATGAAATCTGCACCCGCATCTAATGCGTTTTTAGTATCTTCACCAAGTTTCGACATATCCGCAGACAATATTGAGGCTGCAATCACAGCGTTATGCATTTAAAATAATCCGTATGTAATTAATGACTCGAGTAACTTTACCTCATAAGTATTACCATAGCCACTATCGACTATTTGTCAAAATTAACATTTTTGAGGTATACCAAAAAGAAATGAAGCGAAAATTACTTATTGGCCTATTTTTTTGTCTATTTGTAAAAATATTTAATATACAAGCTGACTCACTAGATTATAGTTGGGAAAAACACATATCGAGTGGAATAATAGATAAGGCAGAAGTAACAGAATTATTCTGGCTTGAAGCAATGGAAAGCAGTTTTATAGTCCTTTTTAATCAGCAGAAAACTGAAGAAACAAAAGGCGCTGCTATTATTTTGCACTCAATAGGCGGTCATGCAGATTGGCCTGAGGTTATTTCTCCGCTAAGAAATATGTTGCCGGAATTTGGCTGGGCAACTTTATCAATACAACTTCCTGTAATCTCGCCAGAAAATAATATCGAAGAATACGGAAAAACATTTCAAGAAACCAATCAGCGAATTATTTCATCAGTAAAAGAATTACGAAGACGTGGATTTCCCAGAATTATAATTATTGGTCATGGTTTTGGCGCGTTATCATCACTAGTATATTTAGAGAAAGGAAGCTCAAAGTATATTGATGCTTTAGTCACAATTAGTTTACAAGATTATGTTTATATTAAACCATCAACCAATTTATTACGACTGATTGAAAAAATAAAAGTACCTACACTCGATATATTTGGTAGTTTAGATTTTAAAGAAGGAGTCGAATCTTCCCCTGATCGTCGTCTTGCGGCTAAAAAAAGTGGCAATTATTTATATAGTCAAATTGAAATTGAAGGAGCTGATCATACGTTTAGTAATATGGAAAATAATTTAATACAAAATATTATTGATTGGGTAAAGTAAATAATCTTTATTAATTTTACA
>Ga0163108_10003471_pt1 | contig 11198 bp, 11 predicted proteins | sample Fk1155metaG_FD_109644 | JGI IMG/M metagenome (GOLD analysis project Ga0163108, IMG submission 109644) | Marine microbial communities from the Central Pacific Ocean - Fk160115 155m metaG | ecosystem: Environmental > Aquatic > Marine > Oceanic > Photic zone | place: The Central Pacific Ocean...
TACTGATTTTGCACAAGATGAATTGGGGGATATAGTGTTTGTTGAACCACCAGAAGAAGGAAAAGAATATTCTCAAGCAGATGAATGCGCAGTGATTGAATCAGTTAAATCGACTTCTGATATATATTGTCCATTGAGTGGTATAGTTACTGAGATTAATGCTGAGTTAGAGGAAAATCCTAATTTAATAAACTCAGACCCATATAGCGAAGGATGGATATTTTTATTAAAAGCTAGTGATGATACAGAATTAGATGAATTAATAGATGCAAATAGTTATTTTGAATTAATTGGTGAGGATTAATTATGGCCACTATAACACTACAAGGTAACCAGATTAACACGAACGGAGAACTTCCAAAGATAGGCGAGAATGCACCGGATTTTGTTTTAGTTAATTCTGATATGGAAGAAATCTCACTTGCTGCTTATCAAGGTAAAAAGAAATTACTTAGTATAGTGCCTAGTCTAGACACTCCGGTTTGTGCACTATCAACAAAAAAAATTGATAAATTAGCTAAAGAAAAAACAAATATTTTATTTATTACAATATCAGCGGATTTGCCATTTGCGATGTCACGTTTTTGTAAAACAGAAAATCTTGATAATGTAATAACATTGTCAATGATGCGTTCACGAAACTTTGCTAAAGATTACGGTGTATTAATTACTGATGGACCACTAGCTGGTATAACGGCTCGTGCCATCGTAGTTCTTAACGAAGAGAATATAGTGACTCATTCTGAATTGGTTCCTGAAATTGCACACGAACCTGATTATGATGCTGCTATAAAATTACTTGATGCCGGTTAATGTATTAATTGCAAATAGGGCAGGAGGGATCTTTGTTTAGAAATACTTCATTAAATTCCATGTTTAATGCATCGATTAATAGTAATTTGCCTTGGATATTTTCTCCCAAATTAAGAATAAGTTTTAGTGCTTCATTAGCTTGAATACTCCCCACAATTCCTAATAAAGGGGCAAACACACCGTTAGCTGTGCAAGATTCCTCCGAGGAAGCATCTTCGCTATATAAACATCTATAGCAGGGAGATATTTTTTGCGATGGGTTAAAAACAGTTACTTGGCCCTCAAAGCGTATTGCTGCACCTGAAACAAGAGGTATTTTTGATTTTACTGAAATTTTATTTAATAAAAATCTGGTATCAAAGTTATCACTTGCATCGATAATAACATTCGATTTTTTTGCTTCATTTATTAGATCATTTTCAGATAATTTCTTATTAATCGTGTGAATATTAATCTCTGGGTTAAGTTCGAGCAAATGCTCCTTTGCCGAATCAATTTTTAGTCGGTTTATATCTTTAGTTTTATGTAGTATTTGCCGTTGCAGGTTACTAAGATCGACTTTATCAAAATCTACAATTATAAGCTCTCCAACGCCTGCAGCCGCTAGATATATTGAAATTGGAGAGCCAAGCCCGCCAAGTCCTACAAGCAGAATCTTTGATTTTTTTATTCTTTCTTGTCCATTAATATCAATTTCAGGCAACATAATTTGCCTGCTATATCTTAATAGTTGTTTATCATCCATTCTTTTTTAATAATTTACCGAAGGTAACCCTTTCTAATTTATTGTAATCTTTGATTGTTGTCGAAGAAAAGTCATTATCAAGAAATAATTTTCTTACTTTCATCCCTTGATTATAAGCATGTTCAACTATTAACCACCCATGATTTTTTAAATAATTACCAGATTCTTGAATAATTTTTTGTAGATCATCAAGACCATCATTTCCTGAAACTAAGGCTGATTCAGGCTCAAATTTAATATCATGATTTCTTAAGTTTGGGTCGTTACTAGCTATATAAGGGGGGTTGCTTACAATTAAATCATAATCGTTTTTTTTAATAGTACTAAACCAGTCTGATGTAATAAATTTAATATTATTAATTTTATATAAATCAGCATTATTACGTGCAATTTTAATAGCATCATCTTTTATATCGGTAGCTTCTATATCTATCGCAGAATTCTCGGATGCTAATGCAATTGCTATAGCACCAGAGCCTGTTCCTAATTCAAGGATTTTATTTAAAGGATAAGTTGATATTAATTCTAGCGATTTTTCAACTAACAATTCAGTTTCTGGTCTCGGTATTAGTATATTCTCATTAATATATAATTTATGCGACCAAAACTCTTTTTGTTTTGTAATATAGGCGATTGGGTAACCTTTTGAACGTTTATTAATGAGTTCTTCAAATTTTTTTATATTAGTTTTAGATAGCACTTTATCTGGATAAGCGTAAAGTCTCGAACGATTACATTTTAAAATAGTGCAAAGCAATATTTCTGAATCAATCCTTTTGCTATTTAATGAATCAAGTTTTTGGGTTCCATATTTAATTGCATCATAGATTTGCATATTTTTTATTCGTTTAATGATGCTAAGAGGTCAGCCTGATACTCGTTTATTAGAGGTTCAATGACAACATCAATATTACCTTCCATAAAATTTTCCAATTTGTAAAGCGTTAAATTTATTCTATGGTCAGTAATGCGTCCTTGAGGAAAATTATATGTTCGTATTCTTTCAGATCTATCCCCACTACCAACAAGATCGCGTCTGTTCTCAGCTTGCTCATTTTTTTGTTGTTCACGTTCGGTTTTTAATAATTTTGCTTGCAATAAAGACATTGCTCGCGCTTTATTTTTATGTTGTGAACGCTCGTCTTGGCATTCAACAACAGTATTTGTTGGTAGATGAGTTATTCTAATTGCAGAATCTGTTTTATTTACATGTTGACCACCCGCTCCTGATGCACGAAATGTATCTATCCGCAAATCGGTTGTATTTATATTTATTTCATTGACTTCTTCAACTTCAGGTAGTACCGCGACTGTACAGGCAGATGTATGTATACGACCCTGAGATTCTGTTTCTGGCACTCGTTGCACACGATGGACCCCCGATTCAAATTTTAATCTTGAGTAAGCCCCTCTACCAATAATTCTCATAATTACTTCTTTGTAACCCTCCAAATCACTCTCCGATATACTAATATATTCAATCTCCCATTTTTTTATTTCAGCATAACGCGCATACATTCGCATAAGATCACCAGAAAAGAGAGCCGCTTCCTCTCCACCTGTTCCAGCGCGTATTTCAAGAAATATATTACTATTATCATTGGGGTCTTTTGGCAGTAATAGTACTTGAAGTTCAGTTTCTAGTTTTTTTGATTTTATTTCTGCTTTTTTAATTTCATCCTCAGCAAGTTCTTGAATTTCTTTATCATTTTCTTTTAGCATTTCTCTGGAGTTTTCGATGTTTTTGTTTGTATTAAGATAATTGTTAAAACAAACAACAATTGGTTTAATTTCTGAGTATTCTTGCGACAGTTCACGAAACTTATTTTGGTTACTAATAACGTCCGGGTCGGAAAGCAGCCCTTCTAGTTCTTCTTGACGCTCTATTAATCTTTCTAGTTTTAATTGTAGTGAATCTTTCATTTTTATGATTAGGGGGGGTAACTAATAATAATTTATATTATTCTTTATTCTTTATATTGTTATTCTTTAGGCCATAGAGTTCTTCCGCTGCTTTTAATAAATCATCTCTATTTTTAGAGCTTGCATTTTTTAATTTGAAACTAGGCTCATGGATTAATTTATTAGTTAGTGTATGAACTGCTTCGAGTAATATTGCCTCAGGGATATCTCCTTTTTTTATTCTAGATAATCCTTTTTGTAAAACTTCTTCTTGTATTCTTTCCGCTTGCCCACGTAATGCCCTAATTGTAGAGACGGCTTCAAGCGAATTAATCCAGTCCATAAATTCTTGCGCCTGTATATCAATTATTTGTTCAGCTTGTTTCGCAGCATATCTACGATTTTTTAAGTTTACTTGAACTATATCTTTTAAATCATCAACACTATATAAATAAACGTCGTCTAATTCTCCAACACCAGCTTCAATATCACGAGGGATTGCTATATCAACCATAAACATCGGTTTGTATTTCCTGATTTTTATTATTTCTTCAACAGTTCCCTTACCAATAATAGGTAGCGAGCTAGCAGTGCAAGAAATAACAATATCTGTTTCAGCCAGATGCTTAGCGATATCTCCTATATGTATTGTATAAATAGAATATTCTTTTGCTAGTTCCTGTGATCTTTCTAATGTTCTATTAGCAATAATCATTCGCTTTAAGCCGCTTTCATGTAAATGTTTAATTACGAGTTCGATTGTTTCCCCTGCACCAATTAATAATGCAGTTTTATCATTCAGGCTGCCAAAAATTTGTTGCGCCAATCTTACTGCAGCATAAGCGACAGATACAGGATGGTTTCCAATTGCTGTATTACTTCTTATTTCTTTTGCAACATGAAATGAATGTTGAAATAGACGATTTAATTGATGACCTATACATCCTGCATTAATTGCTTCTTGATAAGCATTTTTCAGTTGCCCCAAGACTTGTGTTTCACCGAGAATCATTGAGTCAAGACCACTTGCGACACGTAAAACATGACGCACAGCATTTTCATCAGGATGTTCATATAAAAAAGGCTTTAGCAGTCCTTTTTTCATACCATGATAATTATGTAGCCAATCTATGGGAGCATGATTTTTTTCTTGATCAATATTGCAGTAAATTTCTGTGCGATTGCAGGTTGACAGGATCGCTGCTTCATAAACACCATTTTGATGTTTTAACTCGTTTAATGCATCGGGCATGATTTCATTACCAAAACACACCTTTTCCCGAATATCAACGGGAGCTGTTGAATGATTAATTCCGTAGGCAAAAAGCGTCATAATTTTGATAATTCACGAATATTGAAAGAAAATTTTGTGCCATGAGTTAAATTAATACAAGCGATAATAGGTAAAATATTCATTAGATTTTCAACAAATATAATTCAAGCTAGCATGTTGAACAAATCCAGAATTGTATAATCCTAATAGTATATACATCATCAGCCTTAAAATTTATAGGATATTGAAATCCTGTATTATTTTTAAGCTTAATCTGAGAAAATAAGTTATCAAAAACCATGAAAAATGATAATTATGGTCGAATTTTCAAAATATAAAGTCTTTTTTGAACTAATGGTATTTCCGTTGATTTTCCTGTTTGGTGGGTGCGCGGGAGTACCTAGTTCTGAAACATCAGCAAAACAGGAAATAGCAAATGATTCAAAACAATCACCAGTTAAGGCATATACACAAGAAAATCAAAAAATAGTTTTAGAAAGACCGGAAATTGAGCTTTCTAAGGATATTCTTTTCAAAATCATGGTTGCCGAGATTGCCGGACACCGTGGGAAAATTGAGCTAACCACCAAACATTACTTAGATTTAGCAAAAATGACACTTGACCCAGTAATTATAGAGCGCGCAACAAGGACCGCTGTTTACGCACGTAATGATGAGGCTAGTTATGAAGCAGCCAAGCTTTGGATTGAAGTCGAACCAAAGAATCCAGATCCACATCAAGTACTAACAGTAATGTACTTGAGAAAGGATAATCTTGATGAAGCTCTTCGGCATCTTGAGATTATTTTAGAAGTGTCTGGCGGAGATTTTGATCAGAAATTATGGATGGTGGCAAATTTTCTTGGTAGCGAAAAGGATAAAGGCATGGTGATAAAGTTGATGGAAAGGTTAATGACAAATCATATGAATGATACCGATGCTTTATATGCCTATGCACTTGTTTCATCGCGGATTGGTGATATTGAACGTGCCGAATCATTATTTGAGAGGGTGTTAGAATTAAAACCAGAGAATGATACTGCAGCCATGTCTTACGTATACCTGTTAAAGAGTAATGGAAATATGACAAAGGCTTTAAATTGGCTTGAGGCAGTTCTAAAAGATCGTGCTGAAAGTTTTAATTTGCGTATGACATACGCAAGATTATTAACTGACATTAAACGTTTCGATGAAGCACGAGAGCAGTTCGAGCTACTTTATAATAAAAAACCAGATAATGCAGATCTAATTTATGCGCTTGGTCTATTATCGCTTCAACAAAATCAATCTTCCGAGGCGGAGAAGTATTTTGAAAATCTTCTTGAACTAAAAAAATATGTGTTTGATGCAAATTATTATTTAGGAAGAATAGCAGAAGAAAAAAAACAATTAGATAGAGCCAATAATTTTTATTTTAACGTACAAGGAGGCGATAATTATTATGATGCACTTATACGGGTAAGTTTGATTCTTACAAAACAAGGAAAAATTGAGAAAGCACTTACTAATATTCGTTCTATTGAAAAACCGAAAGATGCAAATCGTAATATATTAATACAAGCAGAAGCTGAAATATTAATAGAAGAGGAACGTTTTGAAGAAGCTTTAAGTGTATTTAATACGGCAATTGAGGAACAAAGTCACCCCGATCTTCTTTATTCTCGTGCGATGCTTGCAGAAAAGATAGATCGTTTTGATATTTTGGAGTCAGATCTTATGTCAATTATTGAAAAAGATCCTAGTAATGCAGCCGCGCTAAATGCCCTTGGCTACACACTTGCTGATAGAGGCGAACGTTTAGAAGACGCATATAACTATATTAAACGTGCATATGAATTAAGCCCTGGAGATTTTTATATTTTAGACAGTATGGGCTGGGTTCTTTATCGACTAGGAAGATTAGATGAGGCAATTGATTTTTTACGAAAGGCAATTGATTTGAGAAATGATCCCGAAGTGGCAGCTCATCTTGGCGAAGTTTACTGGGTAATGGGCAATGAAAAAGCTGCTAAAAACGTTTGGGAAACAGCATTAAAAGACACACCAGCAGATGATAGATTACTAAAAGTTATTGAACGTTTTATACCTTGAAAAGAATAATCCTATTTTTTACGATTATATTATTGCTAATTAGCGCTTGCAGTTCAATACCCGACGTTGATAGTGATTTGCAATTGCAGCAATGGCAAAACCATCAAGCTTTAGTTAATAAAATAGAATCATGGAATATTAAGGGTCGTGCAGCTATACAGAGTGAAAATAATAGTGCCACATTTCTTTTACATTGGGACCAATTTAATACTAGTTATGAATTACGATTTATTTCAGGTTTAGGACAAGGAACTTATTTATTAAAAGTAACAGAAGATGGAGTTGTAATGATAACTCCGAAAAATAAAGTTTTTACTTCTGATACTCCTGAAAATTTAATTCGCGAAAAACTTGGTTGGGATGTCAATCTTGCTGGACTTAAATATTGGGTGAGAGGGGTACCGGAACCGAATGTAAAATATAGTCAGCTTTTGCTAGATGAAAAAGGACGATTGAAAGACATGAAGCAATCTGGATTTTTTATAAGTATTTTACGTTATACAGAAAAAGAAAATATTTCATTACCTGAAAAATTATTCATTAGAAGTAATAATATTCAGCTTAGATTAGTAATACAAAACTGGGAAATATAAATAAGTGAGAAGTTCTGGATGGCCAGCACCGGCAAAGTTAAATTTATTTTTACATATAATTGGTAAGAGGACGGACGGCTATCATTTATTGCAAACGGTTTTTCAGTTTATAGAGTTGGCTGACAAAATAGATTTTACTATTACAGAATCTGGGCTAATAAAACGAAGTAAACATTCTTCAGTTGTTGATGAAAATAATGATTTAGTTATCAAGGCCGCTAATAAAATTAAAGAAATAAGTGGCTCGAAACTTGGCGTAGATATTAGTATAGAAAAAAATATACCAATAGGCGCTGGTTTGGGCGGCGGTAGTTCAGATGCTGCAACTACTTTAGTTGCTTTGAATGAATTGTGGCATGTAGGGTTATCAGTTGAGGAATTAACCAAGATTGGTTTATCACTTGGCGCGGATATACCGTTTTTTATTCATGGTGGTGCAGCTTGGGCTGAAGGTGTTGGAGAGGAATTAACACTAGTTGATTTAAACGAGTGTTTTTATTTGGTTATTTATCCAGATTGTAGTATTTCGACGAAGTCTGTTTTTGCAGCAAGCGATTTGACACGGAATACACCTAGAATCACAATACGCGACTTCCAAGAAGGACGTGTAAAAAATGATTGTGAATCGTACGTAAGAAACCATTATAGTAACGTCGCAGAAGCGTTGGATTGGTTAGGAAATTATGCTGTTTCAAAATTAACAGGTACAGGAGCTTGTTTGTTTGCTGAGTTTATAGATAAAAAGAAGGCAAATGAGGTAAAAAGTAAATTGCCTAAAAAGTGGCAAGGTTTTGTTGTCAAGGGTATAAATAAATCCCCTTTATTGGAAAAATTAGCGAATGAGGAAAAAAGCTAATAACTTTGAATTTTTTAATTTGAAAATGAGGTAAATTACAATTTTTTGGGGTGTAGCCAAGCTGGTTAAGGCACAGGGTTTTGATCCCTGCATTCCCAGGTTCGAGTCCTGGCACCCCAGCCAAAATTATTTAATCGTTTGGAGAAAATTACGAACATGACTATTTCAAATATTATGATATTTAGTGGAAACGCTAACCCAAATTTGGCGCTAAGAACAATCGAGCATCTAAATATGCCGTTAGGAAAAATAACAGCCGGTAAATTTAGTGATGGCGAAGTTATGGTAGAAGTTAACGAAAATGTTCGTGGTAGAGATATTTATATTATGCAGCCAATTTGTGCGCCAACAAACGACAACTTGATGGAATTACTAGTTATTGCTGATGCGCTTCGAAGAGCATCAGCAACAAGCATAACAGCAGTTATTCCTTATTTAGGGTATGCACGACAAGATCGTCGTTCACGATCATCAAGGGTACCAATAACGGCAAAAATGGTTGCAAACATGATTGCTTCAGCTGGCATCGACAGGGTCTTAACTGTTGATTTACATGCTGATCAAATTCAGGGTTTTTTTGATATACCTTTGGATAATGTTTATGGCTCACCAGTTTTATTAGGGGATATCTGGAAACATAAATACCCTGATTTGATGGTCATCTCACCAGATGTCGGAGGTGTTGTGAGAGCTAGGGCGCTAGCAAAACGATTAGATGACACTGATTTAGCGATTATCGATAAACGTCGCCCAAATCCAAATGAATCTGAAATAATGAATATTATTGGGGATGTTAATGGAAGGACTTGTGTGATAATCGATGATTTAGTTGATACAGCTGGAACATTAGGCAATGCTGCTGGGGCTTTGAAGGAATTTGGAGCAAAAAAAGTAGTTGCCTATTGTACCCATGCAGTTTTATCTGGTAATGCGGTAAAAAATATAGAGAATTCAGAGCTTGATGAATTGGTAGTAACCGATACAATTCCGCTTCGCTCAGAGGCTAAAACTTCAAATCGCATTAGACAGTTGAGTGTAGCTGAAATGTTAGCTGAAAGTATTCGGCGTATTGCTGAGGGAGAATCACTAAGCTCTATGTTTCTTGATTAATTTATTGGTATTGGATTTTTTGATTGGTCGCGATTGAAAAAATAAAAAATTGTTATTTTAAGGAGTAGTAAAAAATGAACGAATTTGAACTTATTGCTGAGCCACGCAACGATGTTGGTAAAGGTGCGAGCCGCCGCTTACGTCGTGATGGTAAATTACCCGGTATTGTTTATGGCACCGAAAAGAATGCTAGTATGATTATGTTTAACCATAATGAAATTATGCATCATCTGGAGCACGAAGCTTTTTATTCACGTGTACTTACCCTCAAAATTGGGAAAACAAAAGAAAAAGTTGTGTTAAAAGATTTACAACGACACCCATATAAACGTTCGGTGTTACATATTGATTTACAGCGTGTAGATGAAGAACAAACATTAACGATGCGTATCCCCCTTCATTTTATGAATGAGGAAAAATGTTTAGGCGTAAAACAAGATGGAGGCGTTATTAGCCATCTAATGACCGAGGTAGAAATTGTTTGTTTACCAAAAGATCTGCCAGAGTTTTTAAATGTTGATATGCTGGAAGTTGGTATTAATGAAACGTTGCATCTTACTGATATAAAACTACCTGAAGGCGTACAGATCTATAGTCTGTTACATGGCGGAGACGATACTCAGCCTGTAGTATCTGTTCATATTCCAAAGGTTAGTGCTGCTGATGAGGCTGCTGAGGCTGCTGAGGCTGCTGAGGCTGCTGAGGCTGCTGAAGGTGCTGAAGGTGCTGAGGCTGCTGAAGGTGCTGAAGCATCAGATGAAACCAGTGATTCTTCTACAAAGGAAGAAGCCGACTCCCAGGATAGCGAAAGCTAATTACCTGGGATAACCAGGTGTCAACACAATTAAAGCTAATCGTAGGACTTGGGAATCCTGGCGCTGAACATATATTGACACGCCATAATGCGGGTTTTTGGTTTCTTGATTCTCTTGCAGAAAGATTTTCTCTAAATTTTACACTAGATAAAAAGTTTCAATCTGAACTTTGTCGTTATCAAAATAATGACATTGATTGTTGGCTATGCAAACCTCAGACATATATGAATGATAGTGGAATAGCAGTACAGGCATTAATTAAATATTATAAAATTCCAATTAATCAAGTTTTGATTGTGCATGATGAAATTGATCTTGATGTTGGTAATTTACGTTTCAAGATTGGCGGCGGACATGGCGGCAATAATGGAGTTAAAAATATTATAGAAAAATTGGGCGATCAAAATTTTAATCGTTTACGTATAGGAATAGGACATCCTGGAAATATAGATAAAGTTGTTTCCTATGTTTTAAATAAACCAAATACTGACGATAAATATAATATACTTTTAGGTATTAATAATATCATTGCCGAATATGAGAATTTGTTCCATTGCAATATTGAAGAATTAATGAATCAGAACAATAAAAAAAATAAGATAAATTAATTCGGTAAATTTTAAATGGGATTTAAATGTGGGATTATTGGCTTACCTAATGTTGGGAAATCAACTCTCTTTAATGCATTAACTCGATCATCAATAGAAGCAGAAAACTATCCTTTTTGTACAATAGAGCCTCATGTTGGAATTGTTGCTGTTCCTGATTTTCGACTTCAAGAATTAGCTAATATTGTTAAACCAGAAAAAATTATTCCGTCTCACATGGAATTTGTTGATATTGCAGGTTTAGTTGCAGGCGCTTCAAAAGGCGAAGGATTAGGAAATAAATTTCTTGCAAATATTCGAGAAACACAAGCACTTATTCAAGTAGTTCGATGTTTTGATGATGAAAATATTGTGCATGTATCAGGCAAGATCGATCCAATATCTGATATCGA
>Ga0163108_10003473_pt1 | contig 11194 bp, 10 predicted proteins | sample Fk1155metaG_FD_109644 | JGI IMG/M metagenome (GOLD analysis project Ga0163108, IMG submission 109644) | Marine microbial communities from the Central Pacific Ocean - Fk160115 155m metaG | ecosystem: Environmental > Aquatic > Marine > Oceanic > Photic zone | place: The Central Pacific Ocean...
AAGTGGTTCTAGTTTCGGAGTTAAGATATTCAAGTTAAAAAGTGATATTAGTAAGTTTTTTTTAAATTATGATAATGAAATAAATAGATACAAAAATCATAACAAATTAATGATTGAAAAATATATTCGAGGCAGAGAGTTAACTGTAAGCGTATATGAAAATAATAAAACTACACAAGCAGTAGAAGTAACTGAAATTTTTTCCTCACGTTCATTTTTTGATTATAAAGCAAAATATACCAAAGGATTATCCAAACATATTCTGCCAGCAAAATTACCAAAAAAAATGTATAAACAGTGTTTATCTTTTTCAAAAATTGTTCATGACAAATTAGGGTGTAAAGGAATAAGCAGATCTGATTTTCTCTATGATGAAAAAAATATTTATTTTCTTGAAATTAATACTCAACCAGGATTAACACCTATCTCTTTAGTTCCTGAGCAACTGAGTCATAAAAATATTGATTTTGATACACTTATAAAAAGAATTATAGAATCCTCTTTGTGATAAAAAATAGAATAAATAAAAAAAAAACTAGTGCATATTTCATAATCAGATTTTCAGTATTTATAGCATTTATTGTTGTATTGATTATTATTTTTTATGAAGCTGACAAATCTAATACTATAAATAAAGTAATTGTTAATAATATTGAAAAATTTTCAAAAAACTATGGCTACTCTTTTAGCAAAGTTAATATAAATAATTTAATTAATATTAAATATGAGGAAATTGAAAAATATTTCACAAAATATTATGGAAATTCAATTTTTTTGATTCCAATTAAAGAAATTTCAAAAAATTTACATCAAAATAAGTGGATAAAAGATTTTACAATAAAAAATGATTATAAAAATACTATTAATATAAATATTGTTGAGTCAATTCCAATAGGAATTTATTTTAATGGTGAAGATAATTTGCTGTTTGATAAAAATGGAGAAGTAATCGATTTTCTAAATTCAAATTATAATTTATATTTTGATTTAATAATATTTGAGGGTAATAATTCCCTATTTAATGCAAATATTTTTTTATATTTATTACCATTAACACTTCGAAATGAAATTAAAAAAGCTATTTATATAAATAATAGAAGGTGGGATGTTAAGCTTAGAAATGGTATTAATATAAAATTATCTGAAAAAAACATTTTAGATTCATTTAATAATTATGATAAATTTTATAAAAACGTTTCTAGTCAAGAGTTAGCAGAAATTGAAATGATTGATTTAAGGATTCCCAAACAAATAATTATAAAATTTAAAGCAATAAAATGATTAAAGTTGGAATTGACATAGGTAATTCAAAAATTTCATCAATCGTATGTGACACTAAGATTGATGGATCAAAAAAAGTTTTATCCTTTGTAAGCAATCCTATTGCACATGTTAATAAAAATATTTTGACTAATTTAGTTTCAATAAAAGACGAGATACAAAAAACAATAAGTGAAGCAGCTAAAGAATCTCAAACAGATATCAAATCCATAAATCTCAACCTTCCAGCTATTGAATCTTCTTCTATATTTACTGAATCTGAAATTAATGTTTCAGGTAAAATGATCAGTGATTTGCATTTAAAAAAAGCAATAAACCAATCTGATATTCTTGAGGCTATTGAAAACTATGATGTTATTCAAAAATTTATTTCAAGTTATGAACTAGACAACAAATTTTTTTCTAATAGTCCCATAGGAACATTCGGTGATAATTTAAAATTAAATTTTTACAAGTTTGCAGTTAAAAAAAATTATATAAATACACTTTCAAGCCTGTTCAAAAATTTAAAAATTCATATTGAGAATTATGTGCCAGCACCACTTTCTTCATCATTAGCTACTCTTAATTCTGATGATAAACTCTTAGGAGCAATATGCATTGATTTAGGAGCTTCTTCTTCATCCATTGCACTTTTTGAAAATGAAAAACTTATTTTTATGGATGCCATTAATGTTGGTGGAAAAAATATTACTAATGATATTGCAAGAGGAGTTTCAACAAATATAGAAAACGCAGAACGACTTAAGACCCTTTACGGTTCTGTTTTATCTTCACCTAGTGATGAATATGAACTTATAGAAATTCCTATGAGTAATGAACTGTCAAAATTTAAGCAAATTAATAGAAGTACTATAAACTCAATTATAAAACCTAGAACTGAGGAAACCTTAGAGTTGGTTTGGCAAAAATTGAAAGAATATAATTTTCATAGAAAGCAGATAAAAAATTTAATTTTAACAGGTGGGGGCGCAATGTTAGAAGGTATAGTTGAGTATGCTCAAGTCATTTTTGATAGCAATGTTAGAATTGGTATGCCATTATCAATCAAAGGATTGGACAAAAAATTTATAAATCCTCAATTTTCCCAAACTATTGGAACAATTCTTTTCAATAAATCAGATTATGATATTGAATTCCTAAGAAATGAAGAAAAAAACAAAAATAACACTGTTTTAAGCCATTTTTTTTCTTGGCTTGATCAATATATATAGATATAACATACAATATATAGTTTAATTCATTGACGGTTTCGATAACAAATCGTTAATTAAACAAAAAAAACGGCGGAGAAAGTTACATGACAATAAATATTTCTATACCAGATGTAGGTCCTAATCTACGTCCTCAGATAACTGTTTTGGGAATTGGAGGATCAGGAGGAAACGCAGTTAACAATATGATGAACTCAAATCTTGAAGGTGTTGAGTTTTTAATTGCTAATACGGATGCTCAAGCACTGCAAATTTCAATTTGTAAGAAAAAGATTCAACTAGGCGTTAAAAGTACCAGAGGTCTTGGGGCAGGTATGCGCCCAGATGTAGGAAGAAAAGCCGCAGAAGAAGCAATAGATGGAATAAGTGAATTGCTTGAAGGTAGTCACATGTTGTTCATTGCAGCCGGAATGGGTGGAGGTACAGGAACTGGCGCCTCACCTATTATTGCTAAACTAGCCAGAGAAAAAGGAATTCTTACTGTAGGAGTTGTTACAAAACCCTTTCATTTTGAAGGAACTCAAAGAATGAAATTGGCTGAAAAAGGCCTGGAAGAACTTCAACAATATGTTGACACTCTTCTAGTTATCCCAAATCAAAATTTATTCAGAATAGCTAATGAGAAAACTACTTTTGCAGATGCGTTTAAAATGGCCGATGATGTTTTATATGCAGGTGTGAGGGGGGTGACGGATCTTATGGTTCAACCAGGCTTAATTAATTTAGATTTCTCTGATGTAAAGACAGTCATGAGTGAAATGGGAAAAGCAATGATGGGAACGGGAGAAGCATCTGGCGAAGGAAGATCTGTTGCAGCTGCAGAAGCCGCAATTGCTAATCCTTTAATTGACGATGTATCTCTTAAAGGAGCAAAAGGTTTAATCATAAATATTACTGGCGGCAAAGATATAACCTTATATGAAGTAGATGAAGCTGCTAATAGAATTAAACAAGAAGTTGATGAAAGTGCAAATATTATATATGGCACAACATGTGATGATCGTTTAGAAGGAGTTGTTAGAGTAAGTATTGTTGCAACTGGTATAGATCTAAACAGTGCAGTATCACCAAAACCTTTAGATTCTTCATCTAGTTTGTTGATTGATAATTTTGTGTATCAGCAAAGATCAAGCGAAGAAAAAAGAGATAGTTTCACGAATAGTGATGCAGGTTTAAATTCTCATTTTAACTCCTTATCTGAAGAAAATGAAGTTACTGAAGAAATATATGAAAATCATATTGAAGAAAGCTCGTTGGGAGACGAAGATTCTTCTGATAGTGAAGATACTAATATTGATTATACTAATGAGGAAATTGCTGCAAACATTGATGAAGAAGGAATAAATGGAGAAAATAATCAAAAAATTGCAGCTGAGAATGAATTTGAAAATAGAGATCTAACTGCAAATCTTGATGATAAAGATAATTCTGAAATCATTTCAAATATTGAGGTTTCAGGTTCGTCGGAATTGACTGAGAAAGAATCTGAGCAGGATGAAACAAAAACAACTGTGAGGAAACTTAGTCTTTTTGACGGTATTGAAGAACAATCATCTAGTGAGAGTTTAACAAACGTTCCCAAGGAGCAAAAAAAAGAACCTATGTTTGAAAATCAACTAGAAGATGATAGTATCACTTCTGAGCAAGAGATAACTGGAAATGCGCTTGATCCAGAAAAAAAAGGGACTGATGATGATTTCAATCAAGAAACAGATGAGGAACTTTTGGATATTCCAACTTTTTTAAGGAGGCAAGCTAATTAAATAGTTATTAATAGAGAAATAATCAGTAATATTCAGTTAATTGTATAATTGTATAAAAGAATATATTCATAAGAGTACAGTTTTACAGTACTTTTTTATAATCTATGATTGCCTCGACATTCTTTAAACAAAAACAAAAAACAATAAAAAATGAGATTTCGTTTACTGGTGTCGGTTTACATTCAGGAAAAAAATCTCAAGTAATTATTAAGCCAAGTGAAGTTAACTCAGGTGTTAATTTTTTAAGAACTGATGTCAACGACGTTAATAGAAATGCAATGATAGCGGCACTATGGCATAATGTTTCATCAACCACCCTTTCAACCACTATTTCTAATGGAGATGTTTCAGTATCAACAATAGAACATCTCATGAGCGCTTTATCAGGAATGCATATAGATAATGTTTTAATTCTAATTGACGGACCTGAAATTCCCATTATGGATGGAAGTTCAAAGCCTTTTGTTGAACTATTTGAAAAAGCAGGTTTAGTAAAACAAGAAGAATATCGAAAAATTTTAAAAGTAATAAAGGAAGTTGAAGTATCTAACGGTGATAGTTTAGTAAAAATATTGCCATCTAACTATTTTTCTATTGATTTTGAAATAGTTTTTGATAGCCATTTAATTAATAGCCAATCATGCCAATTACAACTTATTAATGGCAATTATAAAAGTGATGTTGCTTCTGCGAGAACATTTGGATTTGAAAAAGATGTTCAGAAGCTCAGAGAAAATGGATATGCCTTAGGTGGAAGTTTAGAAAATGCCGTAGTTGTTGGAGAAAACAATATACTTAATAAAGGTGGTTTGCGTTTTAAAGATGAATTTGTTCGTCATAAAATTTTGGATTCAATAGGAGATTTATATTTGGCAGGGTATCCAGTTCAAGGGTATTTTAGCGGGAAAAAATCTGGTCATTATTTAAATAATCAACTCTTAAGTAAACTTTTGTCCGACCATTCAAATTTTGAAATAATTTAATTTTTTTTATATCATTTTTTTAGGCTGAACTATTCGATCAAATTGTTTTTTTGATAAAATTCCTAATTTATTTGCAGATTCTCTCAAACTTATATTTTCCTTAAAAGCTTTTCTAGCAATTTTTGCAGCATTATCATAACCAACATAATTATTTAGAGCAGTGACGAGCATTAAAGAGTTGTTTAGGTTTTTACTAATACGCTTAATATTAGCTTTAATGCCTTTTAAACATTTTTTATTAAAACTCTCGATTGCGTCAGATAATAAATTAATAGACTGAACAATATTATAAATAATAAGTGGCTTAAATGCGTTTAATTCAAAGTGACCTTGCGATCCAGCTATAGAAATACTTGTGTGATTTCCCATTACTTTAACACAAACCATAGAAAGAGCCTCAATTTGTGTCGGGTTAATCTTCCCAGGCATAATAGAAGACCCCGGTTCATTTTCAGGAAGTTGAAGCTCACCTAACCCTGATCGTGGACCTGATGCTAAAAAACGAATATCATTACTTATTTTTAATAAAGATACTGATAGAGTATTTAGTGCTGCTGATAAATTTACCAATGAATCATGAGATGCAATTGATTCAAATTTATTTGGAGCTGGTAAATATTTAGTTTTTGTTAGTTTTGAAAGATATTCACAAAAAACTTTATCAAAATTTTTAGGAGCGTTTATACCAGTTCCAACAGCTGTTCCACCCTGAGCTAAAAAACATAATTCTTTTTTTGCGTTTAATAATCTATGTTTATTGTTTTTTATTTGTTCAAAATATCCTGAAAATTCTTGTCCAAGTGTAATAGGGGTAGCATCCTGAGTATGAGTTCTTCCTATTTTAATTATTTTATTAAATTGTTTAGATTTATTTTTTAATTCTCTAATCAACGAATCAAGACTCAAAATTAATTTTTTTTCTAATAATTCATTACAAGCGATATGCATAACAGTTGGAAATGTATCATTTGAAGACTGGGACAAATTTACATGATCATTAGGATGTACAGGATTTTTTGATCCAATTTTCCCTTTTAATATTTTTATAGCGTAATTACTAATAACTTCATTTGCATTCATATTTGTTTGTGTACCAGAGCCTGTTTGCCAAACTTTTAAAGGAAATTCATCAATTAATTTTAAATTAATTATTTGATCGCTAGCTTTAGTGATCGTTTTGCCGATTTTATTACTTAATATGCCCAATTTCATATTAGCTAATGCAGCTGCTTTTTTTTGATAACCTAAAGCCATAATTACTTCTTTAGGCATTTTTTCATGACCAATTATAAAATTTTCTAGGGAACGCTGTGTTTGAGCCCCCCACAATTTTTCATAATCAATTTTTTTGGGACCTAGAGAGTCGTTTTCAATTCTTTTTCTTTTCATATTAAATAAAAAATATTATCAATCATTGTTCTTATATCATTTACTAAATATTAAGATAAGAAAATATATATGAGTAAATTAGTACTATTACGCCACGGCCAAAGTCAATGGAATCTGGAAAATCGCTTTACTGGTTGGAAAGATATTGGATTATCAGAAAAAGGAGTATTAGAGGCTAAGGAATCGGGCAGACTTATAAAAGAGAATAAAATACCTATTGAATCAGTTTATTCAAGTGTACTTAAACGAGCAAACGAAACAGCCATCATTGCTATGAAAGAGGCAAATTATGATCACTTATTTAATGATGGTGAATTAATTATGACAAAAAATAAAGCAGTAAATGAAAGGGATTATGGTGATCTCACAGGTTTAAATAAAAAGGAGACAGCTGAAAAATATGGAAAAGAACAAGTTCACATTTGGAGACGTTCATACGATGTTCAACCTCCAGGCGGAGAAAGTTTAAAAAATGTAGTTGAAAGAGTTAAACCATATTTTGAAAATACTATCAAAAAAGATTTAATAGATGAAAGAAATATTCTCTTATCAGCTCATGGAAATTCTTTGAGGGCATTGTTTTTAGTTTTGAATATTTTTACTATCGAAACCATTTCAACTGCAGAAATTCCAACAGGGAAACCTTTTATTATTGAATATGAGAATAATAAAATAACTAATAAATATTTTCTTTAAATTAATTTTTAAATTTAGTAAATTCTATCACATTATTTTTTTTTGAATATTTTTTATTTTTCTTAATTGTGTTTTTTTCAATTATTGTTTTTTCTTGAATTAATTTTAATCCAAAATTAGCATAAGGGTCTACAAAAGATATTACAGAGCTGAAAGGAATCATTAAATCTGTTTTAATTTTACTAAATGATAGCGTTATTGTAAAATGATCATTTGCAACATCATAATTCCAATATTCATATTGAATAACTATTGTCATTTCAATTGGAAATTTATCTAATAACCACTGAGGAATAATTACTTTTTTGTCACTCGTTTTAAATGTGATGTAAAGATGATGACCTTCTTGTAAACCATTTTTTTTTATATTTATTAAAACATCCTTTAAAACGTTGATCATGTTTTTTTTTAAAATTTTTGAATAATCTATTTTCATAAACAGAAATGGGGATTTTTATAACTAACAAAATCTTTCCTAACATCCCAATATAACATTTTAATAAAAAATCTATGCAATAAACTTATATACCAATTTAGTGTTTTAGGGTATTTTTCACTCTAAACTTTATGCATCTATACGAATAAGAATAATCATTATTAAAATTGATAAAATAAATGTAATAAGAATTAATGAAAAAAATAATTGTTTATACTCATCCAGACTGTTTGTTAAAAGATAATGGCCCAAATCATCCTGAAAAAAAAGAACGTTTACAGGTTATTCTAAAATCTATTCAAGATATAAGCTTTACTGATATAGAAATTAAAGATGCACCATTGGCAGCTGATGATGATATTTGTCTTGTTCATCCAGCAACACATATAAACAATATTTTTTCATTAATTCCAATTTCTGGATTAGTAGGAGTGGAAAAAGAGCCAAATGCGGATACATTTTTATGTTCTAATAGTAAAAATGCTATTTTAAGGTCCTGTGGTGCAGGCATTGCAGCAGCAAACAGTCTTATTAAAGATAATGAAAAAAGAGTTTTTTGTGCTGTTCGACCACCTGGTCATCATGCAGAAACTGTTAGAGCAAATGGTTTTTGTTTTGTAAATAATGTTGCTGTTACTGCCAGATATTTACAAAATAAATACAAAATAAAAAAGATTGCAATAATAGATTTTGATGTGCACCATGGGAATGGTACGCAAGAAATTTTTTATCAGGACAGAAATGTTGCTTATGGATCTATTCATGAGCAACCATTATTTCCAGGAACTGGTTCGGAACAAGAAAAAGGTATAGGTAATATTTTCAATGCACCAGTTCTAGCAGGAACAGATGGAAAGAATTTTATAAAGATATTAAAAAATAGAATTTTGGAAAATATTGATAAATTCAAACCCGAAATAATATTAATATCTGCTGGTTTTGACGCGCATAAAAGTGATCCTCTAGCAAATATTAATCTAGAATCAAAAGATTATAATCAAATAACAAAGATGATAACAGAGATAGCAAACATACATTCTCAAGGAAGAGTAATATCATTTTTAGAGGGAGGATATGATTTGTTGGCACTTTCAGAAAGTATTAAAGAACATTTTTTGGGTTTAAGTGAAAATTAAATCAATGGAGCATGTTATTGCTCCCAATTAATTAATTATCTCATGTCTTAATTTTTTTTTGAATTCTATAAATTTAGTTTTTGATAATTTTTAAAAAAATGACTTAGTGTTGTACACATTCTATTGAAATTATTTCTTGAGTTTTTGCTGAATTAATTTATTAATTTTTTTACTTACTGTTTGTAATAAAATATTGTATAATTTGAATATGAAATGGTACATGGTATTTTTTTTATTTTTCATATCTGATTCTTTATTAGCGGAAGATAAGAATGAGTTGGAAGTATTTGCTGACAAATACCTAGAGATATTTCAAGATAAACTTTCCTATAAAAAATTTAGAATGATTCTAGATGTGGATGATAGTGAAATTGTTATTAAAAAAAAATACGGAACTTTCAAATATGTATTTGAAGAATATAACATTGATGATGGGGAAATGATCATTGAAAAAGGTTTTGACAAAATCTTTTTTCAAATAGTAAATGACGACGGGGATTCTTTGTTTTCCTTAAATTATAAAATTACGTTTGATTGATTAAATGGGGCGTTCTGTATCTCAACTCATCGTCCCAATGCGCTGTATTATAACACTTTTTCAAAAGTGTATGCATTGATTTCTTGTTTTTGATGAATTTGCGACTTTTAACTCTATGCTTTTCGCAACCTATTACAGATAATAAACATCAATTCTAGTAACTGGATTGAATTTTACTAATTTTTTTTAAACAAATTCTTTCAATCAGTATTAAGAATAGATAAAATATTTTTTTATATGATAAAATTTATTTTACATAAAATATCAAAAAACACTCTTAATAAACAAGATCTTTCAAAAATTAATCTTTTTCTTAGTATTAATAACAATAAAAATAAATTGTGTTTATTTGATATTGGTGGTGCCGGAGGTTTACAGGCAAGATGGAAATTATTTGAAAAGAATATAAGAACAATATTTTTTGAACCAGAACAACGGTCCTTTTTAGAGTTAAAAAATAGTGGATTAGAAGTAATTGATAAAGCGTTATGGAGCGAAACAATTCAAAAAGAGTTTTATCTTACAAAAAAGTTACAAGCATCTAGTATGTATGTACCCAATAGAACATATTTAGATATATTTCCTGACAGTAAAAGATATGACATTTTTAAAACAATTAAAGTTGAAGTTACAGAACTGGATAATTTAGTTGATGTTCATAATCAACCTCACTTTTTAAAACTTGATATTCAGGGTTCTGAATTAGAAGTATTAAAAGGTAGTGTAAAAACTTTAAAAAATGTACTTGGATTAGAAGCAGAAGTTAATTTTAAAGAAATTTATGAGAAAATCCCACTAGCAAATGATGTTGAAAAATTTCTTTATAGTCAGGGTTTTGTATTAAATGATTTTTTAACTTATTTTCGATGGGAAAGATCTCCTCAAAGAATTTTAGACAAAGATGAAATTATTCGTTTTGGTGAAATGATTCATGGAGATGCATTATTCTTACGTACACCTGAAAAGATAATTGAAATTAGTAAAAGTTTATCAGATCCAATTTCTCTTTTTGAAAATTATGTTAAAATTCTTTTTGTATATAATAAACTTGATTTAATAATAAAATTTTCTGAATATATTTCTTATGAACATAAAAAATTATTAAATTTAAATTTAATAATTTCAATTTTAGAAAAAAACCATAAAAGATTAGTATTTTTTAATAAAAAATTTCTTTATTTTACAAGATACTTTATATCTAAAGATGTTTTACCTCATTGGAAATTGTAAACTTACAAGTTTTAATAAATAAAATATAATTTGGAAAAAATAAATGAAAACAACACTCATTTTGACAAAATTTCTTATCTGAAGTGGAACTGAACTGACACCAAACTGTTCAATAGATTCAAGAAGAATGGTTTCATCAGGATTTATCGTGCAGAAAAAGTAACACAATTCTGTGCAAAGTGCTTGCAGTAATGATATAAATCAAAATAATTATCGTGGTTTGAGGTAAGATTATCCCAATGAAAAAACTTTTAAAAAAAAAGGGAAGTGATAGGCCTTACCACTCCCCAAGTTCTTTATAAAGATATTAAAAAAAGAAGCTATTTGGTAATGAAAATTTTTTAAATTTTATTTCAATTTACGCGTTATTTACGCGCAAATTTAAAGTCTTAATCCCGTATCGGTATTGTGGTAGAATGAATTAGTGGATAACGAAATTGTTATAATTAAAAATGTTAATAGTGCTTTCATAGGAACAAACTTAAAAGAAGTGTTGGATAATGAAAAATGCAGCACCATAATTATCGT